>Ga0070741_10002549_pt1 | contig 48487 bp, 51 predicted proteins | sample Coa_R1_4_FD_66440 | JGI IMG/M metagenome (GOLD analysis project Ga0070741, IMG submission 66440) | Surface soil microbial communities from Centralia Pennsylvania, which are recovering from an underground coalmine fire - Coalmine... | ecosystem: Environmental > Terrestrial > Soil > Unclassified ... | reverse complement strand
CCGGCGACGCAGAGGAGGTGGCCCTTCCCCAACTCGAAGCAGCCGTGTAGAACATCACCAACCGGTTGATGTGGTGGTCGTCATACACCACGCCCGGGGACGCGGCCCCGCTCGGCGTCGAGCACCTCATCGAGAAGGTCGTCGGTGAGCCCCACGACGTACGGCTCGAGCAGGTCGATGTTCCGTTGCGCGAGGTCGCCGAGGAAGATCCTGCGGTGCGCCGTGTGCACTGGTGGGTCGGCACCGGCGAACACGTCCGGCCCGGCGCCCCCCGTCTCCATGGCGCGCAGCGTGCCGTCGCGGTCGGTGAAGAGGGAGTAGCGGAAGTGGTTTGAGAAGTCGTCGGTCCGGTTGGCTGCCTCGGCCACGAGGTGCCACGTCGAGACCATGAAGGCCCGCTCGTCGAACTGATGGACGGGCGCCTCCTGTCGCAGGGCGGCGAACGTCGGGTACGGGTCGAGCCACAGGTCGAGCGAGCGCAGACGACCGGCCGTCACGCGGAGGATCTTGCCCGATCGCCGTGCTCGGGGGACCCCCGGGCGCGGCCTCCGCCGGTCGCTGCACACGTCTCGACGGCCGGGGCGTGGGTGCCCACGCCGTCGACTCGTGCCGTCGCGCTGCGGCTTACGCCGCGGCGGGCGCCTGGCCGTAGCCGGCAGGGCCGCCCTGGGGACCGCCCTGACCGCCCGGACCGCCCGGACCGCCCGGCCCGCCCGGCCCGCCCCGCGGCCCGCCCTGCATCACGTTGAACGACGCGTCCAGGTGGACCTCGACCTGGGTCCCGTCGGACTTGGTGACCGTCACCTCGTAGCCCTGGCCGGTGAAGTCCGTCGTGACGGCGCCGGCGGTACCGCTCCCGACGCTCTTGACGGCGGCGGCCTGCGCCTGCGTGGCGGCGGTGCCGGTCACCGGCTTTTCGGCGTCCTCGTGGGCCGCGCTGCCGTGGGCCGGGATCGCCGGCGTACCGGCCTGCGGTGCGGCGCCCGAGGACGACGGGGCGGAGGACGACGAGGGTGACGACCCGGTGGAGGCCGCGGCCGTCGTGGAGGTGGTTGCCGCGTTGGCGGTACCGAGGAAGGTGGCACCGACGGCGCCGCCGGCGACAGTGGCGGCGGCGAGCGCGCCGCCGAGGAGCACTTTGCGGATGGGGTTCATGGGGGATGAGTCCTTTCCATCAACGAGCCTCGAACGCTTCGGGGCGAGAGCCACGATCCGCGCTCCGGCTCCGACGCTCGTCAGAGGCGTCTGGGAACTCCCGCAGACCGAGGTCGCGCCCCCCGTTTGCCCGCGCGGCGGTGGGCGGGAAGTGGTGGCACACTGACAACGACAACGCGAAAGGCGGGCGGAATGGCGGACGACTTCGAGCAGCAGGCGGTCAAGGCGGGCGCGACCGCGGGGACGCTGGCGGGCGCTGTGTCAGGTGCACGGTTGGTCGGTGGGGCGATCCCGATCCCGTTCGTCGGGCCGGTCCTCGGAGCCGTCGTCGGCGGCGTCGTGGGCAGTGAGCTCGGCCGGCGCCTCGGGAAGGCGGTCGTCAACGGCGGAACCGCGTTCGTCCGCACCCTCGCAACGCCCGCCGACTAGCGCCACCCATAGGCACGTCCCCCACGCCAGGCGCCGCCCGGCCGTAGGCGCGACACCCCGGGGTTCGGCCACTGAACGCTGAGGAGCCGCGGGCGAGGCGGCGTCAGCACGTCGCGTATGCTCCGTCGACGTGCCCGCGTGGAGGGTGATCGAGGACGCCGAACCGGAGTTTGCGGAGCGGGTGCGCGGGCTGTTCGCCGGCGGCCGTCACAAGACGATCGCGACCCTGCGCGCGGACGGTTCGCCGCGCATCTCCGGGATCGAATGCGAGTTCGCCGATGGCGAGCTCCGGTTCGGCTCCATGACGGCGGCGCGGAAACTCGCGGACCTCAAGCGGGACCCGCGTTTCGCGTTGCACGGGCCCACGTACCATCCCGAGGCGGGGAAGGAGAGCGAGTGGCCGGGCGAGGCGAAGATCGCCGGTCGGGCGGTCCCCGCCGGCCCGGTCGCCACGGGTGAAGGGAGCGGGCAACCCGATGGGGAGATGTTCGTCGCCGACATCACCGAGGTGGTCATCACCTGCCTGAACCCGGAGGCGACCAAGCTCGTCGTCGAGTGGTGGACGCCCGAGCACGGGCGACGACGGGTCGAGCGCGAGTAGCGCCGAGCCGCGCGGTCCGCGTCGTCACCGTTGCTCGGGCGGGATGGCCCGGAGCTGCTCGGAGAAGGCGGCGATGTCCGCGGCGGTGTGCGAGAGCCGGTGCCGCGTCGTCGACGCCGGCTGGCGGGCCAACGACAACCCCGGCCGCCACTCGTTCCTCGGCCGGACCGGCCGTCGTTCGAAGCCGCCGCCGCAGTTCGGGCAGACGTTCGCGAGCATTGTCTCGACGCAGGACGCGCAGAACGTGCACTCGTAGGTGCAGATGCAAGCCTCGGGTGAATCCGGCGGCAGGTCGGCGTCGCAGTATTCGCAATTGGGCCGCAGCTCGAGTGCCATGGCGCTCCATCCTCGCCGACGCGCCGCCGCCCATCACCCGAATCCGGGGCATCCGCGCGCCGTCATCGCCGTGGTCGATGCGCGGTGGGCGACCCGCACCCACCTGGCACGAGGCGGCGTAATGTTCCCGTCCCAGCAGCAACGCGTCATCGAGGGCCGCCCGGCCCTTGCCGGGTGCAGCGAGCGGGGAGGACGTGGGCCCGATGAGCGACCAGGTGGCCGAGCAGCCGGGCGGCGGTTGACGCGTCGTTGCTGCACTCGCAGGAGGTGGCCGTGCGGTGCAGCCGCCGGCGGCACCGGCGGAGCCGGCGCTGGGCCGCGGCTGACGGAGCGGGCGAGGGGTACACGTGACACGTGACACGTGACGCGAGCGGTGACGAGCCAGGCGGCGGCCACGTGACAGGCGCCCCGGGCGCCGCGCCGCGCACGGGGACGCCCCCGTTCCGGGCGAGGGCCGCCGCCATCGGTTCGGTCGCTGTCGCCGGCGCGACGTTCGCGCTGTCGGTGGCGTACACGGCGCGCAGCCTTCCCTATGTCGCCGCGTCGCTCGTTGCAGGCGGGGTGGCGATTTCGGTGGTGTGGACGGCGGCCACGAATCGGAGGTGGCGCGTCTGGAGCGTGGTGCTCGCCGTGCTGTTGCTCGCCGTTGCGGTCGCCAGCCTCGTCTTCGCCCCGCAGGGCCTCCTGGCCCTCGCCATTGCCCTCGCGGGGATCGCTGCCGCCACCGGTCTGGGCGTGCTGGCGTTGCGCTTTGAGGTGCACGAGGTGCTCGCCGCGACGTGGCGCCCCGTTGGGCCCGTTGCGCACGGTGTCGTGTTCATGAACCCGCGCTCGGGCGGCGGCAAGGTCGCCAAGCTGCACCTCGACGACGAGGCGCGGATGCGGGGCATCGAGCCCGTCGTCCTCGGTCCCGGTGACGACCTTCGCGCCCTGGCAGAGGCCGCCGTGCGCGACGGGGCCGACGCCCTCGGGGCCGCCGGCGGCGACGGGTCACAGGCGATCGTGGCCGCCGTCGCCGCCAGCCACGGCTTGCCGTTCGTGTGCATCCCCGCCGGTACGCGGAACCATTTCGCGTTGGACCTCGGCGTGGACCGGCGTGACCCGGTGGCGGCCCTCGACGCGTTCGGGACAGCGCGCGAGGCGACGATCGACCTCGCTGATGTCAACGGTGACATCTTCGTCAACAACGTCTCGCTCGGCCTCTACGCCGAGATCGCCGCGTCCGAGGAGTACCGGGACGCCAAGCGCAAGACGGTGGCGACGAAGCTGCCGGACCTCCTCGGCCCGGACGCCAAGCCCTCGGGGTTGTGCGTGGACGCTCCCGACGGCGAGCTCCGCAACCCCCAGGTCGTGCAGGTCTCCAACAACGCGTACACGCTCGCCAGCCTCGGCGGCTTCGGTAGCCGAGCACGCCTCGACGGCGGGGCGCTCGGCGTGGTGACGCTCACGATCACCGGCGCGCCCGACATCAGCCGGCTGGTGGCCCTGGAGGTGGCGGGCCACCCCGAGCGCTTCGAGGGCTTCCGGCAGTGGAGCGCCCCTGACCTGCGGGTCCGGGGGCCTGCCAGGGTCGCGGCCGCGGTCGACGGCGAGGCGCGCACGTACGACGCCCCGCTGTGTTTCACGTGCCGGCCGGCGGCGTTGCGCGTCCGCATCGCGCCGGGGGCATCAGGGGCGTCGCCCGCGCTGCTGCGCGCGCCCGTGGGCGCGACGAGCATCGTCGGCATCGCGCGCGTGGCGCGTGGGCGCTCGAGCGGTCTCGTGGCCTACCGGCTGCAGCGCTGACGTCGCACCCGCCCGCTCCCGCCCTCCCTTCGAGGCCACCGGTCCCGAAATTGTCCACTATGGCGCCACACGCGTGGGTATAGGCACCGTCGTGGGCACGCTCCGGCTGGTGAGGGCGCGGTGGCGGGACGGCCAGGACTACCTCGTGGCGGAGCTCGACGGGCGGGGCATCGCCGAGTGCTACGTGCCCGCAGGCACCGAGGTGACCGTCGCGCTCGAGGACAGCGGCGTCGCCATCCGGCGGGCCGAGGACGGGTACCTGCTGGCGAGGGGGATCACCCCGGGCTGACGCCGCGCTCGGCTCTTCATCCCGAGCAGCACCTGCCGATGCAAGGGCTGCGGCGGTCGTATCTCCTCGACCGTCGCCCCTCCCGAGGGCGGTTCTCGGGTTTGTCCATCCTCCGGGGCCAGGCGCCCTCTCTTCACTGGCCCCGGAGCGATGGCGCAACGGTGGCGCAGCCGGCCCTTGCCGCGGCCCCGGGCCGCGCGACCGCCCACGTGGCGGGTCACGCGCGGCGCGACCGTGCCGGTACGGTGACCCCGCCACCACGGCACCGAGGAGGGAGACGATGGCAAAGATCGTCGTCACGGGCGGTGGCATCGTCGGCCTGTCTGCCGCGATGCTGCTGGCCCGCGACGGGCACCAGGTGACGGTCCTCGAGCGCGACCCCACCGAGCCACCGTCCCCGGAGGACGCATGGGAGCAGTGGTCGCGCACCGGTGTCAACCAGTTCCGGCTGCTGCACTTCTTCCTGCCACGGTGGCGCGCGGTGATGGAACGGGAACTGCCCGAAGTGGTGCCGGCCATGGATGCCGCCGGCGCGCTCCGCCTCAACCCGATCGCCACGGCGCCCGAGCAGTTGACCGGCGGGGCACGGCCGGGCGACGAGGAGTTCGAGTCGGTCACTGCCCGGCGCCCGGTCGCCGAAGCAGCCATCGCCAGCCTGGCGCGCGAGGCCGTGGGCGTCGAGGTCCGGCGCGGCGACGCGGTCGGCGGGCTGCTCACGGGCCCGTCGGCGCTGCCCGGTGTCCCGAACGTCGTGGGCGTGCGAACCGAGCGCGGCGAGGACATCACCGCGGACCTGGTCGCCGACATGACCGGGCGCCGCTCACCCCTGCCACGGTGGTTGGAGGCCATCGGCGCACGGAGGCCCGACGAAGAGGTCGAGGACTCGGGCTTCGTGTACTACGGCCGTCATTTCCGCTCGGCGGACGGCTCGGTGCCCTTCGCCTTTGGCCCTCTCCTGCAGCACTACGGCTCGATCTCGATCCTCACGCTGCCCGCCGACAACGGGACATGGGGCGTCGGCATCGTCACGAGCGCCAAGGACGCCGCGGTGCGCCGGCTCAAGGACACAGACGTGTGGATGCGCGTCGTGCGTGCCTACCCGCTGATCGCCCACTGGCTCGACGGCGAACCACTCGACGACGAGGTCGCCGTCATGGCCAAGATCGAAGACCGCTGCCGACGGCTCGTCGTCGACGGCGCTCCGGTCGCGACCGGCGTGGTGGCGGTCGCGGACGCGTGGGCATGCACCAACCCGTCGCTTGGGCGCGGGATGAGCATTGGCGCGTTGCACGCCGTCGCGCTGCGCGATGCCCTCCGCACGGATGCCGCCGGGCACCCCGGCCGGTTCGCGCTCGCGTTCAGCGACGTCACCGACGCGCAGCTGATGCCGTGGTACCGGTCGACCCTGCACTTCGACCGCCACCGACTGGCCGAGATCGACGCCATCGTTGACGGGCGCGCCTACGAGCCCGGCGACCCTGCCTGGGAGGCCATCAAGTCCCTCGACTGCGCGGTCGCGGCCGATCCCGACCTGCTGCGCGCGTCCGTGGCGCTCGCCACGCTGACGAAGTCGGGGGAGGAGGTCTTCGGCGACCCGGCGGTCGTCGAGCGGGCGATGCAGCTCGGAGGCCACTGGCGCGAGGTGGCGTCGCCCGGCCCGGACCGCGCCCAGCTCCTCGGGCTGATCGGCGCGTCGGAGGGCGGCCATGCGGGTTGACGCCAACGGCACCGGCATCGAGGTCGAGACCATGGGCGATGGGCCGCCGGTGGTCCTGCTGCACGGCTTCCCCGACTCGGGCCGCCTGTGGCGCAACCAGGTGCCGGCCCTGGTCGACGCCGGGTTCACGACGGTCGTGCTCGACCAGCGCGGGTACGGCCGGTCCGACAAGCCCGAGGACGTCGCCGCCTACGCCATGCCCTTCCTCGTCGGCGACGTGATCGCCGTACTCGACGCCCTCGGGATCCAGACGGCGCGCGTCGTGGGACATGACTGGGGCGCCGCCGTCGCGTGGGCGATCGCCTCGTTCGTCCCCGATCGCGTCGAGCGCCTGGCGGTGCTCTCGGTGGGCCACCCCGCGTCCTTCCGCACCGCCGGGTACGCCCAGCGCGAGAAGTCGTGGTACATGCTGCTGTTCCAGTTCGAGGGCGTGGCCGAGCGCTGGCTGTCCGACCACGACTGGCACAACTTCCGCACCTGGGCGCACCACCCCGACGCCAGCGCCGTCATCGCCGAACTGGAGGCGACCGGTGCACTCACGCCCGGACTCAACTGGTACCGGGCCAACATCCCGCCCGAGTCCTTCATCGGCGAGCCGCTCGCGCTCCCGCCGGTGCAGGCGCCGACCATGGGGATCTGGAGCTCGGGTGACATCGCGCTGACCGAGGTGCAGATGACCGGGTCCGCGGACCACGTCGCGGCCGAGTGGAGGTACGAGCGGCTCGAGGGGCCGGGGCACTGGATGCAGCTCGAGGCACCAGAGGACGTCAACCGGCTGCTCGTCGACTTCCTGTGAGACGGCGCCCCGGTCGTCACGCCGCGCCGGCCGCCGACCGAATGGCGCGAGCCCGCGTCGCGCTCACTCGGTGAGCGGCTCGAGGAGCGCGATCGTCGCGGGCTGGGCGAAGTGGCGCGCCCAGCCGAGCGGTGTGGAGTGGAACCGGTGGTCTTCCAGGTGCGGGTCGGCACCGAGGCCGAGGAGGAGCTCGGCCAGCTCCGCGTCGCCCTCTCCGGCAGCCGCGTGGAGCGCGGTCTCCCAGGATTGCTCCGCGGGGATGTCGCTGCGGCCGTAGGCGTTGACGTCGAAGCCGAGGTCGACCAGCAGGGGGATGGCACCGAGCCTGCGGCGTGACGCGGCCCACACGATCAGGCCCGGCCTGCGTTCGCGCGCCTCGGCGGCATACCGTCGGAGGTCCTCGACCCGTGCCGCGTCCCCGGCGAGTGCGGCCGCGATGAGCGCGTCCGGTCCCTCGAGATGAGGCGGTGGCGCGCCGCGTTCGACCAACCATGCCGCCAACTCCGGGCATCCGGCCAGTGCCGCGACCTCGGCGGGCGTGCGCCCATCGGAGGTGCGGAGCCCGAACGGTCGTCCGCCCGGCGCGGCGTACGGCGAACGGATGTCGACCCCATGGTCGACGAGGAGGCGAGCCCGCTCGGGCCAGTCGTGCACGATGGCCCACCAGAGTTGGCCGCGGAGCATCTCGGCCGGCGTGTCGGCGGTGTGCCCGAAGCGCCGCGCCCACGGGCCGCCGTCGCCGCGGCCGAGGCCGGCGGCGAGCAGCACCACGAGGTGCCGGTCATCACGGCTGAACTGCCGGTTGTACAGCAGCTGGCCGTCGTTCGGGTCGGCCCCCCGCTCGAGCAGCAGCCAGGCGAGGGCGAAGCCGCACGGGTGCTCGGGGTGTTCGGGGCTGCCGCTGCCCAACGCCCCCGCCAGCGCGGTGAACGGGGGGTACAGCCCGTGCCACAAGTACCCGGAGTTGGCGTCGGCGCCATGATCGAGGAGCAGCCGGGCCGCGGCGAGCGCCCGTTCATCGGTGATGCGCGGGTCGTGGCGCGCGTACGTGAGGTAGAGGATCGGCGGCCACCGGTACGGCCCGCCCTCGCGCACGGCGGCCGTGGCGTCGGTCGCCAGCGCCGCGCCGAGCGCCTCCACATCGCACGCCGCGGCGGCGACGAGCGGGTGGGCGCGAGCCGCCGGGTGCGCGTCGAGGATCGCGGCCGCCCTGCTCCAACGGGACGGGTCGTCGTCCCCGTAGCGCAGGCAGGCCAGCGCCAGGAACGCATCGACCGGGTCGCTCGCGTCCTCCACCTCGTCGGGGTCGCGGCGGTAGCGCTCGATCATCTCGACGTGGCGCGTGAGCCGCGCCCACGACGAGAACCCGTAGTGGCGGGCGACGACCAGTTGCGCCCCGGTCAGCGTGACCGCGTGGGGGCCGTCAGGGTGGTGCGCACCGACGAGGTCCAGCGCGCCTTGGACGCCGGCCCCGGCCAGGTCGCGCACGGCCTTGGCCTGCGTGCGCAGCTGCTCGACGCTGGGGTTGTTCGGGAGCGGGACTGTCGGCAACGTCGCGTTCCCGGGTGCCTCAGTGGTCCCAGCCGGCTGCCACCTGCTCGTCGAACGTCGCGTCGATGCGCTCGAACCTCCGTCGGATCGAGGCGCGCGCGCCGAGGTGGGGCAGGACATACAGGCGGTCGGCGAGGATGGCGTCGACGGCCAGGCGGGCGACATCGTCGACGTCGAGCACGACCCCCGCACCGGGCCCGTCGAGCAACTGGCCCGCGGCCGCCCGCGGCGCAGCTGGCTCGGTCGACGCGCCGCCCCGGTACTCGGGGCCGCGGTTGCGCTCGGAGGCCCCGATGTTGGTCGCCACGATCATGGGGCACAGGACCGAGACCCCGATGCCATCCGCTTTGAGCTCCCGCGCCAGGACCTCGGCCAGTGCGACGACGCCGTACTTGGCCACGCAGTAGGGCCCGAGCCCGATGTTCGGGACGAGCCCGGCGAACGACGCCGTGAAGAGCATGTGCCCGCCTTGGCCCTGCTCGCGCAGCCGCGGCAGGAAGGCCTCCACTCCGTGGATCGGGCCCCACAGGTCGACATCGATCACCCAGCGCCAATCGTCGTGGGTCATCGCCGACACCGGGCCTGCCAAGGCCACGCCGGCGTTGTTGAACACGACGTGCACCGCAGACAGGTAGCGGAATGCTTCATCGGCCAGACGCGTGAGATCGTCGAGGCGGCGGACATCGCAGGGCACGCCCAGGGCATCGATCCCTTCGGCGCGCAACCGCTCGACCGCCTCATCGAGCGCCCGCACCTCGACATCGCCGATCACGACGCGCGCACCCCTCGCGCCGAGCTCCCTCGCCGTGGCGAGGCCGATCCCGCTCGCGCCACCCGTCACGACCGCGCCGCGGCCCTCGACACTGTCCACCGGCGCACTCTATGGCCGGCGCTGGCCGTGACGACGACCGGCCGTCAGGCCGGGGTGGGCGGCCTGCCCGGGAAGACGTCCGCGTTAAACGCGTCCGATCCCTTGGGCGGCTCCTTCGGGAACCAGACACCGTTGGACCCTGTCCCGAAGTAGTTGTGCCACCGGCGGCTGCTGAACAGCCACCGGCCGTCGCGCTTTTCGTAGGTTTCGTAGTAGTAGCCGTAGCCGATGGTCCACGACGCGCCGTCGCCGGCCTTCGTGACGCTGGCGTCGGTCATCGCCCAGATCCCGCGCGCCTTGGTAGGCGAGTCGAACACGATGTCGGGGTCGTACGAATGGTGCACGGTCGTCATGTCGTTCATGAGCCGCGCCACGTTCTCGATCATCTGCTTCGACGACGTCCACGGCTCGAACCCCTCGTTGTGGGAGTACTGCTCGGGCACGTGCAGCGCCTCGTACGCCTCCCAGTCGTGGGCGTCGGCGTAGCGGTCGCGGCGCGCCTTCAGCTGGCGGATCTCCTCGAGGGCCACGAGCCATTCCAGCTCGGACATCCCCTCGGCGCGCCCGGTCCCCTCCATTGCCCCCTCCCGTCCGTCGGCTGCTCCTTGGTGGCCGCGCCTAGTGGTCGCCCCCGGGCGCGTGCGCCTCCGCCAGCGCTTCCAGCTGTTCGAGGAAGGCCTCGAGGCTGTCGTGCATCCCACCGCACGTCACGATCGTCGCACCCGCCGCCTCCGTCTCGGCCAGGATCTCCCGGGCGCGCCCGGGCTCGTTGACGGCGTCGAGCCGCCCGGCCGGCGGGAGGACCACGTCGAAGCCGGGCGGGACCTCGACGCGCGACAGCCACTCGCTCGCTTGGGCGGGGGTGACCGCGAACGGGCACCACCCGTCGCCGAGCGCGACGGCGCGCCGCAGCGACCGCAGCGTCCGCCCGCCCACCCAGATGGGGACCCGCTCCTGGACAGCGCACGGGTCGACGACCATCCCCTCGAAGTCGTAGAACGGCCCGTGGTAGGTGGGCTCGGGCGCGGAGAGCGCGGCCCGCAGCGCGCGGATGGCGTCGTCGCCGCGAGGGCCCCGGTCGTCGAACGGGGCGCCGATCAGGTCGAACTCCTCCTTGAGCGTCCCCACCCCGACGCCGAGGATCAAGCGACCGCCGCTGACGACGTCGAGCGTGCCGTAGCGCTTGGCGATCTCGAGCGGGTGGTTGTAGGCGAGGACGAGCACGTTCGTTGCGAAGCGGATACGCGTCGTGCGCGCCGCGAGGTACCCGAAGGTGGCGAGCGGGTCCCAGTAGCGCGCACCACGCCGGCCGATCTCGGCGTGGGGGAGCGCAACGTGCTCGCTACACGTGAGGTGGTAGTAGCCGAGGCGGTCGCCGGTCTCCGCGATGCGGGCGATGTCCTCGATGGTCCCCGTTGCTTCCCAGGCCGCGTGCGATGCCGGGTTCATGGTCACGACCGGTGTGGCGATCGAGAGACGGACCATGGCCGCCGCCCTCAGGCCGCGGGGCGGCGGGCGCCCGCCACCCTGAGCCGCGGATCGGCACGGCAGGCCAGCGTGCGCTGGGCCCCGCAGTGCTGCTCGAGGTCACCGGCCATCTTCGCCACCTCCGTCCGCTCCGATGAGGGCGTCCATCAACGCCGCCGCGCGGGCTCGCAACCTGTCGATCCCGTCGTCGTTGACGACGACGTGGTCGGCGATGGCGCGACGGTCCTGCTCGGAGGTCTGCGCCTTCATCCGTGCACGCGCGTCGTCCTCCGTCATGCCGCGCTCGATCAGGCGCTGCAGGCGCAGCTCCTCCGGCGCCTCGACGGTCACGACTGGGCCGTAGATGCCCCGGCCGAGCCCTTGGGGGAGCACCGCCATGTCGAGCACCACGACCCGCGCACCCGACTCGGCGACGAGGTCCCGGAGCCGGTCTTCGATCAGCGGCCAGCTGATCGCCTCCAGCGCGTGGCGCGCGTCCGCATCGGAGAACACCCGCCGGGCGAGCTCACGCCGGTCCGTCGTGCCGAACCGCTCCATCACGGATTCGGCGCCGCGTGTCCCGGGAGCGATGATGGCGCGGCCGATGGCGTCGACGTCGATCACCTCGGCACCTCGCGTGGCGAGGAGCTGCGCGAACGTCGACTTCCCGGCACCGATGCCCCCCGTGAGCCCGACGACCACCACCACGCCGCACCCTACGGCACGGCGCGCTCCCGGCGCCGGGGGCGCGTCAGCACTGCGCGGCGGGCAGCCGGCCGTGGCGCCAGCAGCATGTCGAGGTCGGCGGCCGCGCCCACGAGCGCGCCGACCACGGCCAGCCACTCGACGAGGCGGTGGGGGAGCAGGACGGCAGCGGTGCCGCCGAACTGGCGCGCCAGGACGTCGGCGGCAGGCTGGGCGCCGATGCGGACGGCGACGTAGAGCGTGGCCGGCATCACGAGCAGCAGGCCGAGCATGATCACGACAGCGATCGGGCGGGGCAGCGGGCGTGTCCTTCGCATGTTCGGCACCTCCCAGGCAACGGCACCCGCGCGTCGGGTGCTGTCTCGGAGGGTACGAAGGGGGTACGACAGTGACGCGGTCGGCGCGCTCACGACCGTTCCACAGCCCGACGGGACGGTCCAGGCCGTGCTATCCACGGTCCAGGCCGGGCTATCCACGGTCCAGGCCGGGCTATCCACGGTCCAGGCCGGGCTATCTTCGGCCTGTGAGCGGTCTGGGTACCCACGACTACGGGCCTGACATCTACACCGAGGCGCCCAGCGACGATGCCACCCTGGCGAACCTGGGCCCGCTGCGTGGCTTGGCCGGGAGCTGGACCAGCACGTCCGGCGCGGACGTCCACCCGGTCGGGCCCGGTTCGGATGTGACCGGGCCAGTCGTCGACGGAGACGAGCACAACGTCTTCGTCGAGCGGTACGACTTGTACCCGATCGACCCCCAGACGAACGGGCCGCAACTGTTCTATGGGCTGCGCTATCACACCCACATCGTCAAGCCCGGCGAGGTGGAGACGTTCCACGACCAGGTCGGGTACTGGCTCTGGGAGCCAGCCGCGCACGTCGTTGTCCACACGCTCGCGATCCCGCGCGGCCAGGTACTGCTCGCCGCAGGCGCCGTCGAACCGGATGCAACGGAGTTCGAGGTCAGCGCCGCCGCCGGCTCCGAGACGTACGGGATCCTTTCGAACCCGTTCCTCGACCGCGCCTTCCACACGGTCGCCTTCCGCATCCGGGTCTCCGTGCACGAGGACGGCACCTGGTCGTACGAGGAGCACACGCAGATGCGCCTTCCAGACCGTGACGCCCTGGTCGATCACGTCGATCGCAACACCCTGACGCGGGTCGCGCCACCCGTCCCGAACCCACGGGCTGCTGCCGCCGCCGGTTGAGGAGGACGGCGCTCGTCGTCACGCCGTCCTCCTCAGCTCGGCAGGCGCCTACTGCACGACCATGAGGGTGTTGCCCTCGGGGTCCCGGAGCCAGAACATGGGCGGGACCGGCCCCCCCATGCGGCTGACGGCCTCGTCGACGTCGACACCCGCAGCCTTGAGGGCGGCGTGGTAGCTGTCGATGTCGTCGGTCTGCAGGCTGATGCCCGTTTCGCGGTTGCCGGTCGGCACGTTCTCCGGCGGCGGTGCGAGGGCGATCGTCGTCGACTCCTCGCCGATGCCCACCTCCACCCAGCGGTACTTGTCGCCGAACGGGATATCGACGCGCTTGGTGAAGCCCAGCTTGCCGACGTAGAAGTCGATCTGACGGTCCTGGTCAGAGACCGGGATGATGACGGTGGCGATCTTGTTGACCGTTGACTTTGTCGTGGGCATCGTTCCTCCATGGGTTCTCGACGGGCACCGTTGAGACGTTGGCCCGACGACAATCTCATCGCGGGTGGCCGTCGCTTGGGTTGCTAGCGTCCCGGTGGCGGGCTGAGCGGGGGTGGCGGGTGGCGATTACGGGATTGGCGAACCTGGCCGTGAAGGTGGCTGACATGGACGCGGCCTGCGCGTACTACGCCGCCGCCGGTGCCGTGGTCCGCGACCGGATGGAGTGGGGCAACGGCGAGCGTGCTGACGTGGTGCTCGGTCCGGTGGTGATCACGCTGTTCACGCGGGCGATCTACGAGGACCGGGTGGCGGTGCCCCCTGAGGGCTTCCTCCACCCGGCGCTGTTCACCGACGACCTCGAGGCGCAGCTGGCCGGCCACGATGTGCTGTGGGGGCCCGAGGTCGTCTCGGGCCCCTTCGGGGTACGGAGGATCGCGTTCGTGGCCGCACCGGGCGGGATGCGACTGGAGTTCATGGAGCAGCTCGACGCGGGAGCGGCGCCGGCGTGAGGGCCAGCGCCGGGCTACCGGCGCGGTCGCTTCGTTGCGGCATCACCGGCACCGTTGGCCGCAGCAGCCGGCTCGGCGCACACGATCTTGCGCAGGTCGTCGACGGCAGCGCACAGGAGCTCGACCTGGGCGGTGAGGGAGGTGATCCGGTCGTCGACTGAGCGGGCCTCCGCGTCGCGGGCGCCGGACGCGGCGACGAGCGCCTCGTAGCAGCCACGCAGGAGCCGGGCAGTGTCGTGCTCCTCGGCGATGTAGCGGCCGAGCAGCGCTCCCGTCTGGATGTCAATGGTGTGGTCTGCGAACACGTTGTCGAAGAAGGTCAGGATCTCCTCCCCGATGTTCGTCAGGCGCAACTCCTCGAACTTCTCGATGTCGGACCGCGCCGACGTCACGATCTCCATGGCGCGAGCGCTCGCCGAGTCGTCGCTCTCGCGAAGCTCGTACCCGAGCTCGTTGATGCGCTTCGCGAACGCCATACCGTGCTCCCCCTCCCGCCACGACACGGTTTGGAGCACCGCCTTCACGTCGGGGTTCGGGGTCACGGTGCTCCACGCCTTGAAGTAGCAATGCGCGCGAGCCTCGGCGAGTGCGATGGCGTTCAGCAGCCCCAGGTACGTCGGCGCCTCAGGCATCAGAAACCCCCTCGTCCATTTCTCTGGTGCCACAGTGCCACCCGAGGGGCCATGCGGCAAGCGGACTGGCTTCCCCGGGTCGAGACGCGTGCCCCCCGTTCCGGTGAGCCCGTGAGGGTGCCGCCCCACGCTGCGCCGCCGGCCGGGTGGCGTGGACGGCGGTACGGTCGCCCGGCTATGAAGGTCGGCAAGGAGGGGAGCAGATGCCGGAGTACTCGACCGTCCTGACGGAGCGCATCGGGCTGGTCGAGCGGATCACGCTCAACCGGCCCGAAAAACGCAACGCGCTCTCGTCGCTCCTCCAGGACGAACTGATCGATGCCGTTCACCGCGCCGAGCGCAGCAACGAGGCACGGGTCATCATCATCCGCGGCGCCGGGCCTTCGTTCTGCTCGGGCTATGACTTCGCGCCGCCGCCGGGGGACGTGGAGCACCTCCGGGCGGCAACCCTCGAGCAGGACGTCGCCCTCACCATCTCGTACGGGGAGCGGTGGTCGCACCTGTGGAACTGCCGGCTCCCGGTGATCGCCCAGGTCCACGGGACGTGCATCGCGGGCGGCACGGATGTCGCGCTCCACTGCGACCTCGTCGTCGTGGCAGAGGACGCTCGCATTGGGTTCCCGCCGGTGCGGTCTCAGGGCGCTCCCCCGACCCATATGTGGCTGTACCACGCTGGGCCGCAATGGACCAAACGCCTGCTCCTCACCGGTGACACGGTCACCGGGGCGCAGGCGGCCGCCATCGGGCTCGCGCTCGAAGCGGTGCCAGCCGAGCAGCTCGACGACCACGTCCTGGCGCTGGCCACCAGGATCGCCACGATCGGCCACGATCTGCTCGTCCACAACAAGCGCATCGTCAACCTCGGTATCGAGCTCATGGGCCGCACGACGATGCAGGTGCTCGCCGGCATCCATGATGCGCTCGCCCACAACGCACCGGAGGCGCTGGAGTTCTCACGCCAGGTGCGCGAGGTCGGCATCCGCGCCGCCATCGACGAGCGCGACGCTCGGTTCTCGTGAGGAGGGCTCGTGGACGATGATGTGAACGACGACCAACGGTTGCTACTCGACGCCACGGCGCGGTTCATCGAGCAGGCGTGCCCCTTGGGGCGGGTGCGCGACCAGGCCTACGACGACCCCGGTTTTGCGGGTGCCTACCGCCGCCAGGCCGGTGAGCTGGGGTGGTACTCCTTCGTCGTCCCGGCAGAGCTCGGCGGCGGGAGCGTCTCGGGCGACGGCGTGGTGGACGCCGCGCTCGTGGCGTACCACCGGGGGCGCCACCTGCAGCCAGGGCCGTTTGTCGGGACCAACGTCGTCGCCCACGCCCTCGCGGCCGCCGGGAGCGACGAGCACCGGGCCAAGGTCCTGCCGAGCCTGATGTCGGGGGAGTGCTCAGCGGCATGGGCAATCTCCGCGCCCCCGCGCGGTGTCGCCCTCGACGGGGTCGCCCGCGCGACGGCAACGGCGCAGGGCTACCGCCTGACCGGGCGGGCAACGTTCGTCGAGGACCCGGGCCCGGGTGGGTGGGTGCTGATCGTCGCGGCGACGGACGAAGGGTTGTCGCAGTTCCTCGTGCCGACGAGCGGTCCCGGTGCACGCGTGGAGCGGCTCGGCTCGCTCGACATCTCCCGCCGGTTCGTGGAGGTGCACCTCGACGGGGCCGAGCTGCCGTCGTCGGCGCTCGTCGGGCGGCCGGGCGGGGCGGCTGAGCTGGTCGCCGTCGAGTTGGCACTGGCGTGCGTCCTGACCGCGGCTGAGTCCGTCGGCGCCATGGACTACGAACTCGGCCTGACCGTCCAGTACGCCAAGGACCGGATCGCCTTCGGCCGCCCCATCGGCTCGTTCCAGGGGATCAAGCACCCGTTGGCGGACACCAGCCTCAACCTGGAGATGAGCAAGGCGGTCACGCTGGCGGCAGCCCGCCACCTGGCCGCGGGCGATCCCTACGGCGTCCAGGCGGCCAGCATGGCGAAGGCGTTCGTCGGCGACTGCGGCATCGATCTGGCCCAGACCTGCTTCCAGGTCTTCGGTGGAATCGGCTTTACCTGGGAGCACGACCAGCACCTGTACCTGCGCCGGCTCACCTCGGATGCCGCGCTGTACGGCGACCCCACCTGGCACCGGGAACGGTTGTGCCAACTTGGGGCCCTCTCTGGGGAGGTGACCGAGCAATGACCGTCGACACGATCGGGCTCGACGCGTTCCGCCGTGAAGTGCGGGAGTGGCTCGCCGCCAACATGGAGCCGCTGCCCCCCGGTGCGGCACGAATGGCGATGGAGGACCCACCGCCGGAGCTGGTGGCGCGCAGCCGGGTGCTGCAGCGCAGGCTCTTCGACGCTGGCTACGCGGGGATCACGTACCCGAAAGCGTACGGGGGTGCGGGGTTGTCGGATGCGCACGAGCGGGTGTTCCGCGAGGAATCGCGCGCGTTCGTGATGCCCGACTTCGGCGGCGCGGGACACGTCATGTTCGGCCCCATAGGCCGCTCCATGTTGGCCCACGCGTCGCCTGAGTTCCTCGAGCGCCACATCCCGCCGATCCTGTCGGGCGAGGCGCTGTGGTGCCAGTTCTACTCCGAGCCCGAAGCTGGCTCGGACCTGGCGGGGATCCGGACGACGGCGACGCGTGACGGCGAACACTGGGTGATCAAGGGGTCGAAGATCTGGAGTACCGGCGCGCACCATGCCGACTGGGCGATGTGCCTGGCCAGGACGGACTGGGACGTCCCGAAGCACAGGGGCCTGACCTGGTTCGCCGTCCCGACGCGCGCGCCGGGCGTGACTGTCCGCCCCATCCGCCAGATCAACGGTGGCACCGGGTTCTGCGAGGAGTTCCTCGACGACGTGATCGTCCCGGACGCTGACATCATCGGGGAGGTCAACGCCGGGTGGGCCGTCGCGCAGACGATGCTCGTGTACGAGCGGGGGGCGGGGGAGTCGGGTACCCGCCCGAGCGAGCCGCGGGCGCTCGCACCCGACCTCGTCGCCCTGGCCAGGAAGGTCGGCCGCGCCGACGACCCGGTGGCGCGCCAACTGATCGCACGCGCCCACATCAACGACTTCGCCCAGTACCACCTCGGCAGGCGCCTCTCCGCGCGCATCAGCAGTTCGGCAACCCCGCAACCGGGCCTCGCCTCCTACGGCAAGCTGGCTGGCGGCACGCTCGCCCCGATCCGCGCCCGCATTGCGGTGGAGATCGCCGGGGCGGACGTCCTGCTCTGGGAGGACGGGTCCGATGAGCCGCCCGCGGCCACCGGGTACCTCAACGGCCGGATGGGGTCGATCGCCGCCGGGACGAACGAGATGATGCGCAACGGGATCAGCGAGCGCGTCCTCGGCTTGCCGCGCGAGCCGAGCTTCGATTCGAACAAGCCGTTCTCCGAGGTCGTCCGCAGCGCCCGCGATTGGGACGGCAGAGTCGGCTGACGGGACGGACGGGACGGGAGACAGTGTGATGGAAGACCTACCCACAGCCACCCTCGGGCGTACGGGGACGGTGGTCACCAAGCTCGGCTATGGGGCGATGGAGTTACGCGGACCGGGCGGGATGCTGGGGCGGGGCGCCGCCCTCGACGATGCCGAGGTCGACCGGCTCCTCAACGCCGTCCTGGACGCCGGCATCAACATCATTGATACGTCGCCCGACTACGGCGGCTCAGAGGAGCACATCGGTCGGGCGATTTCGCGGCGTCGCGAGGAGTACTTCCTCGCGAGCAAGTGCGGCTGCCCCGTCGGGCAACCGGCCGCAAGCGGCCCTGGCCCGCGCGAGCACATCTTCACCCGCGACAACGTCCGGGCCGGCGTCGAGCAGAGCCTGCGCCGGATGCGAACGGACCACATCGACCTCGTGCAGTTCCACGCCAGCCCGGCGCGCACCACGCTCGAAGAGCATGACTCCATTGCCGAGCTCGAGGCCCTCCGGGACGAGGGAAAGGTCCGCTTCCTGGGGATGTCCGGCACGCTGCCCAACCTGACCGACCACATCGCCATGGGCGTGTTCGACGCGTTCCAGATCCCCTACTCGGCGGTCGAGCGCGAACACGAGGACGCGATCTCCGCAGCCGCGAAGGCAGGCGCGGGGACGATCATCCGGGGCGGCGTGGCGAGGGGGCTGCCGGAGCCGCCGACGGAGGCACCCGAGCAGTGGCGCACCATGTTCCAGGTCCGGCGAGAACGCTTCGAGCAGGCGTCGATCGACGACCTCTTGCAGGGCATGTCCCCGATGGAGTTCATGCTGCGCTTCACGATCAGCCATCCCGACCTGCACACCACCATCGTCGGCACGTCCAACGTCGAGCACCTGATGGCCAACATCGCGGCAGCCAGCAAGGGGCCGCTACCGGCGGACGTCTACGAGGCGGCGCGGTCGCGCTTCGGCTGACCCACCACCCGAGGGAGCTCGGGCGCGTGCCGCGAGCGCCGAGCGTTCACACCCTCGGCCGAGACCCTCCCCGCGCGGCTTCCACGACTGTCGTCGCGCCGAGCGTCCCCGCCAGCGCGTCCCGTACCGGGTCAGCCTGGGCGGCGAAGGCGCGTGCTGCGGCGGCCGAGCGGCCGGCGCGGATGTGGCGGACGATGTCGTGCCACTTCTCAGCGATGAGCTCTTCGAACATGACGGCTTGCCGGGTGTCGACGAGGGCGCGGCTGGCCGCCTCGATCTCGGCGGCGACGACGTGACGGAGCGCGGCGACCACCATCAGCTCGGTCGCGTTCCCCGCCTCGCGGACTGCGGTCTCGTTCACATCGAGCAGTACGGCGTTGTACGCGTCCAGGTCGCCGACGAGCGAGGAGAGCTCGGACACCGCCGCCCCCAGGTCGGGGACGGTCGCGCGAGCGATGGCGAGCCTTTCGACGGCCGCGCCGATGACGCGGTCGCGCGCGACCCAGACGTCCATGACGGGCACGCTCCCGATCTGGAGGTACACGCCGATCGCCGTCGCGGCATGGCCGATCGAGGGGTGGCGGACGCGGGGGCCGCCGCCGAGCCCGCGCCGGACCTCGACGAGCCCCTCGTGCTCGAGGATCCGCAGCGCCTCACGCACGACCCCCTTGGACACGCCGAGCTGCTCGCCGAGGTCGTTCTCGACGGGCAAGGCATCACCGTCACCAAGCTCGCCGCGGGCGATCTGGCCCCGGACCTCGGCGGCGATCGCGTGTGCGGCCTTCACGTTCCCCTCCGGATGGCTGGCGGGACAAATCGCCTGCTATTTTAGCCGGCCGTGGACGATCTCTACTACGACCCCTACGACCTGGAGATCGACGCCGATCCCTACCCGCTCTGGAAGCGTCTGCGGGACGAGGCGCCGCTCTACTACAACGATCGGTACGACTTCTTCGCACTGAGCCGCTTCGACGACGTCGAGAAGGCACTCGTCGATTGGAAGACGTACATCTCGGGCAAGGGCTCCGTCCTCGAGATGATCAAGGCCGGCATTGAGATCCCGCCTGGGAGCATCCTCTTCGAGGACCCACCGACGCACGACGTGCACCGCGGCCTGCTGGCGCGCGTGTTCACGCCGAAGCGGATGAGCGCGATCGAGCCGCAGGTACGCCAGTTCTGTGCGAACGCCCTGGACCCGTTGGTCGCGGAGGGCAAGTTCGACTTCATCGCCGACCTCGGCGCGCAGATGCCGATGCGGACGATCGGGATGCTGCTCGGGATCCCGGAGGAGGACCAGGAACGCATCCGGGACCGGATCGACGAGGGGTTGCGCATCACCGAAGGCGTGATGCCCGACGCCCAGCGCTCGGACGGTTACCTCCAGAACGACGACTTCGCCTCCTACATCGACTGGCGGGCCGAGCACCCGTCGGACGACCTCATGACCGAGCTGCTCACCGCCGAGTTCGAAGACCACACGGGCGTGGTGCGCACCCTCACCCGTGAGGAGGTGCTCGGCTACGTCGGGCTGCTCGCCGGGGCCGGCAACGAGACGACGACGCGCCTGGTCGGCTGGACCGGGAAGCTCCTCGCCGAGCACCCCGAGCAGCTCGCCGAGCTCGTCGCCGACCCGTCCCTCGTCCCCAACGCCGTCGAAGAGCTGCTGCGGTACGAAGCACCGTCACCGGTCCAATCGCGGTACGTCACCAAGGACGTTGCGTACTACGGCCGCACGGTCCCGGAGGGGTCCGTGATGGTGCTGCTCAACGGCGCGGCCAACCGCGACGAGCGCGAGTTCCCCGACCCCGACCGGTTCGACATCCACCGCAAGATCAACCACCACCTGAGCTTCGGCTACGGCATCCACTTCTGCCTCGGCAGCCATCTCGCCCGGCTCGAAGGCAGGATCGCCCTCGAGGAAGTGCTCAAGCGCTTCCCCAACGGCTGGGAGATCGACTGGGACAACGCCGAGCAGGCGCACACCTCCACGGTGCGCGGGTGGGACCGCCTCCCCGCCTTCGTCCGATAGGCCGCGCCGCACCCGCGAGGGCCGCGATCATGCCGGCGCCCGCGCATGGAAGGCGTTCCGGTACCGCTGCGGCGGGACACCCACACGCCGGGCGAAGTGCTGACGGAGGGTCACCGCTGACCGGTACCCCACCTGGTCGGAGATGTGTTCCACGGGGAGGTCGGTGGTCTCCAGCAGCTCCTTGGCGCGCTCGATCCGGGCGCGCTGGAGCCATTGCATCGGTGTGGTCCCGACCTCGTCGCGGAAGCGCCGGTTGAGGGTGCGGACACTCATCGCGCCATGGCGGGCGATGGCCTCGAGGGTGAGGTCCTGTTGCAGGTTGCGCTCCATCCACGCCAGCGTCGGCTGGAGCCCGCCACCGTCGTTCATCGGTGCCCTGTGGACGATGAACTGCGCCTGACCGCCGTCGCGGACCATGGGAATGACGACGCGGCGCGCCGTTGCCGCGGCGACCGCGGCGCCATGGTCCATCCCGACCATGTAGACGCACATGTCGAGCCCGGCCGCCAAACCGGCTGACGTGAGCACCTCGCCGTCGTTGTCGACGAACAGCACGTCGGCGCTGACACTCGCCGCTGGGTAGCGCCGGGCGAGCTCGTCGGTCGTTTCCCAGTGCGTGGTCGCCCGGCGCCCGTCGAGCAGACCGGCGGCCCCGAGGATGAACGCGCCCGTGCACACCGACGCCACGCGGCGGCCCTCGGCCACCGCGGCGCGCAGCAGGTCAACGGCTTCCGGGATCGGCTGGCGGGTGATGTCGGCGACCCCCGGGACCACGATGGTGTCGGCGCCCCGCGCGTCCTCGAGGCTCCACTGCGGCCGGAGCTCGAACTGCGGCCCGACCGCGTTGGTGACGGTCACCGTCGACGGGGCGCAGACCTGGACGTCGTAGGCGCGGCTGCCGTCGGCGAGCTGCGCCATCCCGAAGACCTGGCAGGGGATCGACAGGTCGAAGGCGATCACCTGCTCGAGGGCGACGACGGCGACCCGGTGCATGGCTAGATCCTATCAGATAGTGGCAATCTGGCCACTGGTCACCGAGGGACCGGGCCGTCATCCTGACCCCGTCGGGGCGAGCGCCCCAGAGAGGAGCGGGCGATGCAACCGTCGACAGTCCTGGCGGACCCCTACCGGGTCGGCCCCGGCACCTGGGTGGTGCCCCAACTCCTGGAGACTGAGCCGGGGGTGCTCGTCGCCATCAACTCGATGGTCATCACGGCGACCGAGCCGGTCATCGTCGATACGGGCACGTCCGTCAACCGTGAGCGGTGGCTCGCACAGGTGCGCTCGATCGTCGACCCCGCGGACGTGCGGTGGGTGTTCCTGAGCCATGCCGACCGGGACCACATCGGCAACCTCGCGCCCGTGCTCGAGGCCTGCCCGAACGCCACCGTGGTCACGACGATGTGGGGCGTCCGCCACATGCTGGCTGACGGGGAGCCGCCGCTCGCGAGGATGCGCTGGGTCAACGACGGCGAGAGCTTCTCGGCCGGCGACCGTGTCCTCCACGCCGTGCGCCCTCCCGTGTGGGACAACACCAACACACGAGGCCTCTATGACCCGACCACGGGTGTCTTCTGGGCCGCGGACTGCTTCGCTTCGATGCTCACCGCTCCGGTGACGAACGCCCGGGACCTCGACCCTGGGTTCTGGCGGGAGTCGTTCGCCTACGAGCACAGCTCCTACTGCGACTGGCACACATTGCTCGACGCCACTCGGTTCAACGCTCTCGTGGACCGCAGTGCGTCGCTGCAGCCGTCCGTCGTCGCCTCCGCTCATGGGCCCGTCCTCACCGGGCGGATGATCGATGAGGCATATGCGATGGTCCGGGAGCTCCCGGGTCGCGGTCCGGTCGCCGAACCGGGGCAGCCCGTGCTCGAGCGCATGCTCTCCGCCCTCGTTGGACCACCAGCTGCAGCCGCCTGACGGCACGACACGACCGGAGGCTCCCGTGACGATCACTGAACTGCCGGCGTCGCTCGATCGCGACGTCTCCCCGCAGACCGACCTCGTGTCGCCCGAGTACGCACAGCTGTTGCTCCCGAAGCTCACCGACGAACAACTGGCAACCCTGATGGCGTACGGCACGATCGAGCCCACACATGTGGGGGAGATCCTGTCCGCGTCGGGTGACCTCACCTACGACCTCATGGTCATCCTCGAGGGGGAAGTCGAGGCGTTCGATACCTATGCCGGCTCTCGGCGCCTCATCGTCACACTCCGCCCGCGCGACTTCCTCGCCGAGCTCAACCTGCTCACCGGGCAGCGGGTGTACGTCACCAGCGTGGTGACCGCAGCGGGGTCGATCCTGCGCGTGCCCCGCCAGTCGGTGAGGGCGGTCATCGACGCTGACGGCGCACTCGGCGAACTGCTCGTCCAGACGATGTTCCGTCGGCGAGAGGCGTTCCTGCTGATCGGTTCCGGCGTCCAGATCGTCGGCTCGCGCTACTCGCCGGACACACAACGGCTGCGTGAGTTCGCGGCGCGGAACCGGCTGGCCTACAACTGGATCGACCTGGACAATGACCCTGCCGCGCCGACGCTGCTGAGGACGTTCGGGGTCGAGCCGCGCGACACGCCGCTGGTGCTCGTCGGGGGGACGACCGTGCTCACCAATCCGTCGAACGCCGGGCTGGCTGCGGCCGCTGGCATCGCCGAGGAACCAACGTCAGGCAGCATCTTCGACCTGCTCGTGATCGGCGCTGGCCCGGCTGGTCTCGCCGCAGCTGTGTACGGCGCAACGGAAGGGCTGTCCACGGCGGTCGTGGACGCGGTCGCACCGGGAGGGCAGGCGGCGACGACGTCGCGGATCGAGAACTACCTCGGCTTCCCGACCGGGGTGTCGGGCGAGGAGTTCGGTGAACGGGCGCTGCTCCAGGCGCAGCGGCTCGGCGCACGGTTGTTCGTGCCACATGGCGCGGTCTCGATGTCGCACCCGGACGGCCACTACCTCGTGACGCTCGACAATGGGGCAGAACTGCTCGGTAAGGCGGTCATCATCGCGACCGGCGTCACCTACCGGCGGCTCGACGTCCCCGGCCTCGAACGGTTCGACGGCACCGGCGTGTTCTACTCGCCGGTGGATGCCCAGCACGTCGAGCCGGGGGAGCCGGTCGTGATCGTGGGCGGCGGGAACTCCGCCGGGCAGGCGGCGACCGCCCTCGCGGCCGGTGGCCACGACGTGGTGATCGTGGTCCGCGGCGCCGCGCTCGCGGAAACGATGTCGACCTACCTCCTCGACCGCATCGAGCACGAACCGCGCATCTCGGTACGCACCAACTGCGAGGTCCGTGCAGCCGAGGGCGACGAGCGGCTCGAGGTCCTTGTCCTCGAGGACACTGCGACGGCCGAGCGCGTCGAGGTCCGCGCCCACTATCTGTTCGTCATGATCGGGGCTGCGCCGCACACCGACTGGCTTGCCGGGAGCGTGGAGCGCGACCGGTACGGCTTCATTCGCACAGGTGACGACATCTCGCCGGCGGTGCTCGCCGAAGGGAGTTGGGCTGGCGCCGCCCGTCCGAACCCGTTCTTCCTCGAGACCAGCCTCCCCGGCGTGTTCGCTGTCGGCGACGTCCGGGCGGGGTCCGTGAAGCGCGTTGCCGCTGCCGTCGGCGAGGGCAGCATGGCCGTCAAGCTCGTCCAGCAGTACCTCGGCCAGGTGGTGGTGTAGCGCTCGCCGCGTCGATGACGAGTCGCCGACGCGCGACGCTGGGCTCGTGCTCGTCGTCGACGCCGCCAACGTGATCGGTTCCCGCCCGACGGGCTGGTGGCGGGACCGGCCGGGAGCCACGCGGGACTTCGTCGCGACGGTGCGGTCGGCGGTGGTCGCGGGGCGGCTCAGCCCGCCGGTGACGGTCGTGCTCGAGGGCCGGGGACGCGGCGGAGCGGAGGGGTCCGACGTCGACGGCGTGGCAGTCGTGCACGCACCGGGCGTCGGCGACGACACGATCGCCACCATGGCCGAGCGCCACCGCGGCCTGGTGGTGGTCACTGCCGACCGTGGCCTCGCAGAGCGGGTCCGCGCTGTCGGCGGGGCTGTCGTCGGGCCGAGCTGGCTGCTCGAGCGTCTCGTCGGCTGAGCGGGCAGCCGCGTCGGGCGCGAGCCGAGCGGCACGAGCGGTCCCGAAACGTTCGTGCGGCGCGGGTCAGGTCTGCTCCGCCAGCGCCGCCAGCCGGTCCAGCGACGCCTCGAGCCTCGCAGTTGTGGTCGACCGTGCGCGGGGGAGCCGCTTGGTATCCGTGAGGTCGGTCCAGTCGTAGGTATGGGTGACGAGCGTCCGCGACGGGCCGAGCGGCTCCAGTTCCCAGGCCCACATGTGGCCTGGCGTGGCTTTGCCCACTTCAGCCGGGCGCCATGCAATGCGCCGGCCCTCGACGAAGTCGACGACATGGTTCTCGCGGACGCTGCCCGTCGTGAGCCGCATCGTGAAGATGTCCCCGACGCGCCGGACCCGCTGCCCTGGCGCTGCGTCCTTCAGGTTGTCGTTGCCATCCCACGCAGGCTGCCGCGCCGGGTCGGCGATGAGTTCGAAGATCCGCTCCGGGCTTGCCGCGATCTCGCGGGCGGCCGTGACGGTGCGTGCAGGCTCCTCCGGACCGGTCATCGCCCCATCCAACCACGCGAGCGATCACTCCGAGCAAGCGGTTGTCGGTGCCAGAATGCCTGCGCGTTCCGGACAGGAGGTAGGCGATGTGGGGCCAGCTGATCATCATGCGCCTGAAGGCAGGCAAGGAGGGCGACCTGCCGAGGTTGTTCGAGCAGCTCAGCGCCATCGAGCAGCCTGGCTCGGGGTTGGTGCGCTCGTTGGCGATGCGTGACCAACGCGATCCGAGCCGCGTCTACACCTTCGTCCTGTTCGAGAGCGAAGAGAAGGCACGCGCCCGCGAACGCGACGAGCGCCGGCAGGAGGGCTTGGCCGCCGCGAGGGCAACGATGGCCGAGATCTTCGACGGGCCGCCGGAGTTCGTCGATCTCGCCGTCGTCAACGACTTCACGCCCTAGTCGGCTGCACCCCGGCCGGCGTCGACCTGCCGTCGCGCCGCCACCTCGATCGCCGTGCCGTCGAAGAACTGCGGGTTCGTCCTGGTGAAGCAGTCGACCGCATTGGCGAACACGAACCGCTCGAACTGGTCTGGCTGCACGAGCCCCTCCTCGACCAGGTCGAAGGCGTTGGGCAGGATCGCACCGAGGTCGGGCGTGTCGGGGTGCGAGATGTCGGAGCCGAGCATCGCCCGCAGCTCGCAGCCGAGGGGGTTCGACCGGGCGAACGCGTGCGCGACCATGCGGTCGTCGGACTCGCAACCGAAAAAGAAGCTGCTGGTGAAGCGCTGCACGAGCTCCTCGGGCGATGACACTCCCAGCGCGTCCCATTCAGCTGCGCCGGCCTCGTCGGCACCGAGCAGCAGCGTTGCCGCGATCTCTTCGGCCGATGCGGAGCCGGCGTGCTCCGGAGCGTAGCGACGCAGGAGCGTCGCCACCTCGGCTGCGTCGAACCGGCTCCGGTCGAAGTACCTCACGAGCGCGTCCGCGTTGAAGCGTTCCCAGTGCTCGACGGCGTCGGCGAGCAGGGCGGCGGCCCACCACACGCCACACTCCTGGAAGGCGAACGGCAACCTCGGGAACCGGCGCGTCACGCCGCCCATGAAGACCGACTTGGCGATCGGATAGGTCATCGACATGAACGACCCGATGTGGTTCGCCGAGAAGCTGCTGATCGAGGTGTACCAGCCGATCGGCGCCATCCCGACTCCACCGTGCACGGTGACGGCGAACCCGAGCTCGGCGCACCGGGCCCACACCGGGTCATAGTCGAAGGCGCTGTCCAAGCCGAAGGTGTCCACCCAGTGCGCCTGGTCCGGCAAGAGCCACGGGCTCGGCGCCGGCGCCTCGATCGGCCGCACGACGCCGTGGGGCATGGCGACGACCTTCAGGCCCACTCGGGCGCAGTGCTCGAGCTCGTCGAGGGCCTCCTCGGGTGTGTGCATCGGCACCAGCCCCGCCACCGCGACGCGGTCGGCGAACGGTGCGAACGTGTCCGCGTAGAAGGCGTTGAAGCCGCGGCAGACGCCTCGGCGGACGTCGTCCTCCTCCAGCCCTGCGGACCCGAGGCCGTGCGTCGGGTAGAGCACGGCGAAGTCGATCCCGAGCTCCGGCAGCCGCTCGTGGAGCAGTCTCGGGGCGAGGGACGTGGCCACGTTGCGCGCGTCCCATAAGGGCGTGAGCCGAGCGCTGGCGAGCGGGGCGCGCGAACGGCGTCGCTCGACGATCGGTGGTGAGCCGATCCGGTCCGCGAGCGGGCGGTGGTAGCGGGCGAACAGGCGTGGTCCGAGGCTTTCGCGCAGGTACGGCAAGACTGCCGGGAGGAACTCGATGATGTGCCCGTCGGCATCGATCACGGGGTGGCCCAGCCGGTCGTGAAGTCGCGCCGCAGCGGTGTTCACCACGCCTCCGCCGGCCGCGTGCCCCGCACGGGGCACAGCCTCTCATGCCGTGCCACGCAGCGCCCGCCCTGGATCCTCCCTGCGAGCGCGGCCGGGCGTTCGCCGCGCCGCCCCGTCAAAGGCGTATGGTTCGGTATGCGCGGGCGGGTCGTGCTGGACGGCGTCGTCAAACGTTTTGGCGGCGCCGTCGCCGTCGACCATGTGTCGCTGACCATCGAGGACGAAGAGTTCTTCGTGCTGCTCGGCCCGTCAGGCTGCGGCAAGTCGACGATCCTGCGAATGATCGCCGGGCTGGAGGACCCTTCCGACGGAACGATCTCCATCGGCGAGCGGCGCATCGACGGCATCGACGCGAAGGACCGCGACATCGCCATGGTCTTCCAGAGCTACGCGCTGTACCCGCACATGACGGTCCGGCGCAACATCGAGTTCCCGTTGCGGTCGCGCAGCGTGGCGCGGGAGGACCGGGACCGCCTCCTTGCAGAGGCGACAGCGGCGCTCCGCCTCGAGGGCCTACTCGACCGCAAACCCTCACAGCTTTCGGGTGGCCAACGCCAGCGGGTCGCGTTGGCTCGCGCCATCGTCAGGCGGCCGGTCGTGTTCCTCATGGACGAACCGCTCTCCAATCTCGACGCCAAACTGCGTGTACAGACCCGTGCGGAGCTCGTGGACATGCACCGCCGCGTGCAAACGACGATCGTGTACGTGACGCACGACCAGGTCGAGGCCATGACCATGGGCCACCGCATCGCCGTGCTGGACCGCGGCCGCCTCCAGCAAGTTGGGCCGCCACAGGAGGTGTACGACCGGCCCGCCAACCTGTTCGTCGCCGGGTTCCTCGGGAGCCCGCCGATGAACACTGCACCGGGCGAGGTCACGCCCGAAGGCGGCGTGCGTGTCGCCGGTGGTGAACTCACCGTGCAGGCGGCCCACGGTCGCACGCCCGTCGTGGTCGGGGTCCGCCCCGAAGACTTGTCCATCGACCCCGACGGGCCCATCGGCGCGACCGTCGCGGTGGTCGAGTCGCTCGGCCATGAGCGCCACGTCGCCTGCCGCCTTGCCGACGGGTCGCTGTGGACGGCGCTCATCGCCACACGGGACACGGTCCCTCACACCGGCGACACCCTGCGGCTGCGCCCGCACGCTGGCCGTGTGCACCTCTTCGATGCCTCGACCGGAGAGCGCATTGCCACCGGCTGACGTCGCCGAGGCCGCTGCCCAGGAGGAGAAGGCCGCTCGTGCGGCGCGTCGGCGCCGGCGCGTCCGCGAAGCCGGTCTCGGGTACCTCCTGATCGCACCCGCGCTCGTCGTGTTCGGCTTCTTCGCCTTCTACCCCCTGGTCCGCACGATCCAGCTCGGCTTCTACCGCACGCCGCCGTTCCCCGGGCTCCCCAACAAGGCGGTCGGCTTCAGCCAGTACCGGTCGGTGCTGACGTCCGGCGACTTCCGCCACAGCCTCTGGGTCACCGTGCTGTTCGGCGTGTATACCGTCCCGACCGGGGTCATCCTCGGTATCGCTCTCGCCGTGCTCGCCCATCAACGGCTCAAAGGCATCGGCGTCTTCCGGACGATCTTCTCGTCGACCGTCGCGACGTCGGTCGCCGTCGCATCGGTCATCTTCTTCACGCTCCTCAACCCACAAGTCGGGCTCTTCAGCTACTGGCTCGGGAAGGTGGGGGGCAGCGGTATCCTCCAGGACCCCACGTGGGCGCTCCCCGCCGTGTCTGCGGTGACCGTGTGGCAGAACCTCGGCTTCTCCTTCATCCTGTTCAGCGCCGCGCTCCAGTCGATCCCCGACGAGCTGCTCGAAGCCGCTCATGTCGACGGCGCCAGCGCGTGGCGGCGGTTCCGCTACGTCACGCTGCCACTTCTCTCGCCGACGGTGCTGTTCGCGGCGGTCGTCGGCGGTATCGCCGCCTTCCAGGCGTTCGGCCAGATCGACCTGCTCACCCGCGGGGGGCCGGTCAACCACACGCGTGTCCTCGTGTACTACCTCTACCAGGAGGCCTTCCAGCGCAACAACGATGGTGTTGCGTCGGTCATCGCCGCCGCACTGTTCCTGATCAGCCTCCTCCTCACCGCTGCCCAGCTGCGGTTCCTCGAGCGGCGGGTGTTCTATGCGCGGTAGGAAGGTGCTGCAGTACGTCCTGCTGATGGCCGTGGCAGTGGTCGTCCTGTTCCCGATCTACATCACGGTCGTGAACTCGCTGTTGTCGCCGGACACGATCGGCCACCGTCCTCCCGTCCTGTTCCCGACCCATCCCCACTTCGGGACGTACAGCACCGCCTTCCATGAGGGGCACCTCGGGACCTACCTGCGCAACAGCTTCTTCATGGCGGCGGTGATCACGGTCGGCCAGGTCATCACCTCGGTGTTCGCCGGCTACGCGTTCGCCATGCTGCGCTTCCCGTTCCGCCGGGCACTGTTCATCACGTTCCTGTCCACCCTGATGATCCCGTTCGAAGCGACGGTCATCACCAACCGGCACACCATCGTCAGCCTCGGATGGGAGAACCGGTTCCCCGCGCTCATCGTCCCGTTCCTGGCCACCGGGCTCGGGACCTTCCTGCTCCGGCAAGCCTTCCTCGGCGTCCCTCGCGACCTGCATGACGCCGCCCGGATGGACGGCTACGGGCACTGGCGGTTCATGGCCCGGGTCGCCGTGCCCCTCGCCCGGCCCACGATCGCCGCGCTGGCGATCTTCTCGTTCCTCGGGGCCTGGAACCAGTACCTGTGGCCGTTGCTCGTCACCGATACCGACCGGCTCCGCACCGTCCAGGTCGGCCTGCGCCAGCTCGAGGGCACCAGCATCCAGCAGATCAACGTCACGTTCGCCGGGACGGTGCTCGCCGCGTTGCCGATCTTCGCGTTGCTTATCATCTTCCAGAGACAGCTCGTCCGAGGGCTGACCGCCGGCGCCGTGAAGGGATAGGGAATGCGGAAATGGATCGTCCCAGCACTGTGCGCAGGGCTGCTCGCCGCAGCCTGCTCCGGAGGGAGCAGCAGTAGTCACACGACGGGCGGGCAGGGGACCGCCGCACCGCCCACCACGAAGGTGGCGAAAGGCGCGTGCCCGGTGGGCGCCGTCGTCGCGTCGGCACAGAAGCCCGTCCAGATCACCATGTGGCATTCGATGACGCAGGCGAACCTGCAGACCCTCACCAAGCTCACCGACCAGTTCAACTCGACGCACAGCGACATCCACGTCAACCTGGTGAACCAGACCAGCTACGAGGACACGCTGACGAAGTACAAAGCGGTCCTCGCCGGGGGGCAGCGGCCGGACGTCGTGCAGATCCAGGATGTCGACCAGCAACTGGTCATCGACAGCCGCAGCACGCTGCCGGCCCAGGACTGCATCACCGGCGAGCACGTCGACACGTCGGACTTCGTGCCGAAGGCGTTGTCGTACTACACCGTCCAGGGGACGCTGTCCTCGATCCCGTTCGCGCTCTCGAACCCCGTGCTGTACTACAACAAGGCGGCGTTCACGAAAGCGGGCCTCGACCCCAACACGCCGCCGGCGACCCTCGACGAACTCCGCGCCGACGCGCAGAAGATCGTCCAGACGGGCGCCGCCAAGTTCGGCCTTGCCCTCAAGGACGACCCATGGCACCTCGAAGAATGGTCGGCGATGGCCGGTTCGCTCTACGCGAACAACGGCAACGGGCGCACCGCTCGCGCCACGGCCGTCGAGTTCGGAGGCCCGGTCGGCCAGCAGGTGTACGCCTGGCTCGCCGGGATGGCACGCGACAAGTTGGCGGAGAGCACCCCCTTCACCGGCTTCGACAATCTGCTCGCCATCGGCAACAACGTGGCGGCGATGACGATTGACACCAGCGCGGCGCTGGGGACGATCTTCGCTGTGCTCGCTACGGGCCAGTACAAGAACGTGACGCTCGGAGTGGCACCGCTGCCTGGGCCCGTTGCCGCTGGCCCGACGATCCCGGCAGGCTCCTCGCTGTTCGTCGTGGCGCAGACGTCACCGGCTCGACAAGAAGCCGCATTCACGTTCGCGGAGTGGTTGAGCGAGCCGCCGCAGCAGGCGGTGTGGGCTGCGGGGACCGGGTACATGCCGGTGCGCACCTCGGCGGTGTCGCTGCCCGCGCTGCAGCAAGCCTGGACGGCGCGCCCTGAGCTGCGCGTCGCCTACGACCAACTCACCCGGGGCGCCAACACGGTCGCCGCCCAGGGCCCGGTGATCGGTGACATGGAGGGCGTACGGACGGCCGCGGAGAACGCGGAGACGACCCTGTTCCACGGCGCAGACCCGGTCTCGACGTTGAAGCAGCTGGTGTCGAGCGCCAACTCGGTGATCAGCGACTACAACTCACGCGTGGGCTGAGCGTTTGGGGAGTGGATATGACCTCCGGGGGTGACGGCGACGCGCCGGCGCCGGCGCGCTCGGCTGCGGCGATCTCAGCCCAAGCGTTGACCAAGCGCTTCGGGGAGCGCACCGCGTACCAAGATGTTTCGTTCGAGGTCGGCCAGGGCGAGGTATTCGGCTTCCTCGGCCCCAACGGCGCCGGAAAGACCACGACGGTGCGGACCCTCGGCACCCTCCTTGCACCGACGTCGGGCTCGGCCACGGTCGCCGGCCTCCCGCTCGTCCCCGAGAACGGGGTGGAGATCCGACGGAGGATCTCGATCATGCCGGAGTCGCCGGGCTTGTACCTGCGGCTCAGTGTCGAGGACAACCTGGCGTGCTTCGCGGACCTTTACGAGGTCCCGAAGCCACGCGAGCGCATCCATGCTGCCCTTCGGACCGTCAACCTGCTCGACCGTTCGCGCGACGCGTGCGGAGCCCTCTCGAAGGGCCTTCGACAGCGGGTCGCGCTGGCCCGGGCGCTCCTCAACGACCCTGAGGTCCTGTTCCTCGACGAGCCGACGTCCGGGCTCGACCCGGTCGCGGCCCGAGACGTCTACGAGTTGATCGGCGATCTTCGCGGCCGGGGCGTGACCATCTTCCTCACCACCCACCGGCTGGAGGAAGCCGAGCGGCTCTGTGACCGCGTGGCCATCCTGAATACCACCCTGCGTACGATCGGCCGCCCGGACGAGCTGCGCGACCGGCTGTTCGCCAAGACGCTGACCGTCCGCACCGCCGCCCCGCTGCCTGACCCGGCCTGCGTGCTCGCAGGCCTCCCCGGTGTCGACGGGTGGCGGGACGACGGCGCGCAGTACGTCCTCTCCGTCACCGAGCCGTCGCTCGCCGCACCAGCCGTCGCCCGCGCCCTGGTGGCGGCCGGCGCCGACATCCTCTCGATCGGCGAGTCCCGCCATTCGCTCGAAGACGTCTACCTCGAGCTGGTCGCGGATGAAGGGGCCCCGCGGACATGGTGATGAGCACCAGGAGGGTGCAGGCCGTGTTCCGCAAGGAGCTGCGGGAGTACCGGCGTAACGGCGCCATCATCGTCACGATGGCGGTCATCCCGATCGTCTTCGTCGTCCAACCCCTGGTCGCACTCCTGGTCGCGTCGGGTAAGGCTTCGCGGGCGCTGGCGCACCAGAACCTGCTGCTGTACGTACTCGCAGTACCGGCGATCGTGCCGGCCACGCTCGCCTCCTACGCCGTCGTCGGGGAACGACAGCAGGGAACCCTCGAGCCGGTGCTGACGTCGCCTGTGCGCCGCGAGGAGTTCCTCCTCGGGAAGGCACTGGCCGCATTTGTGCCGTCCGTTGGGATCTCGTACGCCGTGGTCGGGGTGTTCATCGCCGTGGTCGAGCTGTTCGCGGACGCCGGCATCGCCCATGCGGTCATCCGTGGCCCTGAGGTGGTCGCCCAGGTCGTGTTCACACCGCTCATCGCCGCCCTGTCGATCTGGGTCGGGATCGGGATCTCGGCGAGGACCAACGACGTCCGGACGGCTCAGCAACTCGCGACGCTCGCGAGCCTGCCCACCGTCGCGGGGACGTCCCTGATTGCGTACCAGGTCATCCCTGCGACGAAATCGGTCGCGGTCGCCTTCGGCGCCGCACTCGTCATCCTCGATCGGGTGGGCTGGAGGGTCACCTCAGCGGCGTTCGACCGCGAGCGGCTCATCACGAACACGAAGTGACCGCGATCCGAGTCGGTTCATCCCACGGCATGAGCGGCCGTGGTCAGTACTGCACCAGGTAGAAGCGGGTGCCCTGGTCGTCGGTGCACGTGGCGCTCACCCCATAGGGCTGGCGCTCCGGGTCCGTCGACGAGCCGCCGGCTACCCGCACCCGGGCGACGGCGGCGGCGATGTCGTCGACCACGTACATCGGCACGGCCGTTGCCGCGTCATGGCCGCCGTGGCTGCCGATCATCGGCGCGACATCGCGCACCTCCCAGCCGTCCTCCACCCGCCCGGCGGCGAACTGCCAGCCGGTGACCGCGGAGAAGAAGCGGCGGAACCGGGCGGAGTCGACGACCTCGAGCGTGACGTACGTGAGGTCACCCTGGCGCCACCCACCCGACCCGGCCCGCCGGCCTGGCGCAGACCCACGCTGCCACACGGCGAACGGGGTCCCCTGGTCGTCGGTGCAATCGGCAACGATGCCGTACGGGCGCTCTTCGGGGATGGTTGCCTGCCCCCCCGCGGCCTGGACGCGTGCGACCGCAGCGGCGACGTCGTCGACGGTGATGCAGAGGAATAGCGTGGGCGCGCCGTCGGCGCCCCGGATCGCGTGGTGCGGAGCCGACCCGGCCACGCTGCCGTCGGGGCTGAGCTCCCAGCCGAGCACCGATGAGAAGAAGGCGCCGGCGCGCCGTACGTCGCGCACCTGCAGTGACGCATAGGCAACGTCGCCGGCACGGAGCGGCTCCGTCGCGATCACCTCGGTCATCAGCAGCCAGCGGTGCCCGAATGGGTCGACGACCGTCGCCCCGCGCCCGTACTCCGCCGTGGTGGGCGGGCGGACGAGCTCGGCCCCGTGCGCCACCGCGGTGCGGGCCGCGGCATCGACGTCGGCAACCGAGAGGTGCAGGGTCACCGACGAGCCGCCGCCCCTCGGCGCCACGTGGCCGATCTCGGCGTGCTCGTCAGCGAGCATGAGCAGCGACCCACCGATGGCCAGCTCGGCGTGGCCGATGCGGCCGTCGGGCATGACCACGGGGTCGGAGCGGGGGACTGCGCTGAACACCTCGCGGTACCACGCGATGGCGGCGCGGGCGTCGCGTACGGCGAGGTAGGGAGTGAGGGCGGGCGCGGAGGGGACGGTCATGGTGGTCACGGTGGCTCCTTCCGGGGACGAGAGGGCGCGCTCGATGCGGGCCCGCAGGCGCGCGGCGAAGGCGGGATCGGGTGCCAATGGCGCAACCGTGGTGCGCAGCTGCTCGAAGGGATCAGGCATGGGCACCGCCTCCCGCGGTGTACACACGGCGGAACGCCGAGCGGGCGCGGACGAGGAGCGCCTCGGTCGCGTGCACGGTGCGCCCGAGGAGGGCGGCGACCTCCGGCACCGGAAGGTCGTCGAGGTACCGCAGCGTGAGCGCGGCGCGGTGGTGCGGCCCGAGCTGTGCGAGCGCGTCCCTGGCGCGGACGGCGTCAAGCTGTACGTCCCACGGGTCCTCCTCGGGCGCGACCTCGTCCCCGACGGCACGCAGGCTGCGCTCCTCCCGGGCCTGGCGCCGCCAGTGGTCGACCAGCTTGTGGCGGGCGACCCCGATCAGCCAGGGGACGCCCACGGTCGTGCCTCGCCGCACGGCGTCCACCGCGGCCATGAAGGTCTCGGAAGTGAGCTCCTCGGCAACGGCGCGCTGGCCACAGCGGGCGACGAGGTAGCCGTACACCTCGGGGAGGGCCCGTTCGTAGACGGCCAGGAGGTCGGTCCCCGGGCCCTCCGCGGCGCGCTCGCTCACACCCCATCATCGCCCGGGAGGCCGCGTTTCCGACGCCCCCGGCGAAAGACGGCCCGAAGGGGTCGCCCGGGCCGCAGATGACCCGCGGAGTTCATGCTCGCCGCGCCGACCGGACATCATGACGCGGTGAGGCGACGCCGCGATGCCGGCTGGAGACGGGCGAGAGCATGGTGAGAGGCATGCGCCATGTTCCCCGCGGTCGCTGCGCATGAACCCGTTGCGGTTGGGCATCGCGGCAAGCTGCCCCGACGTGCCCTCGTACGTCCGCTGGGCCGCGCTTGCCGAAGCGTGCGGCTACGACCTGCTCGGCTACGGCGACAGCCCGTGCCTGCTCCCGGAGCTCTATGTCGGCTTGACGGCCATGGCCGCGGCCACCGAGCGGGCGTTGATCTGCCCGACGGTCACGAACCCGCGCACCCGCCACCCCGCGGTCGCGGCGAGCGCCTTCGCCGCCTTGCAACAGCTGTCGCACGGCCGCGCCCGCTTCTGCCTCGGTACCGGCGACAGCGCGGTGTTGACCATCGGCGAGCATCCCTCGTCGGTCGCCGACCTCACCGCCTATGCGACGGCGTTCAAGGCGCTCACGGGCGGGGAAGAGGCGACCTTCGGCGGCAAGGCGTTCCGGCTGGCGTGGCCGGCTCCCACCGTCCCGCTGTGGGTCGCCGCCGAAGGACCGCGGATGCTGGCGCTGGCCGGCGCGCTGGCTGACGGCGTGCTCGTGGGGGGCGGTCTGAGCGAGGACATCGTGCGCGACAGCCTGGACCGCATCGCGCGCGCCGCGGTGACCGCGGGGCGGCGTCCCGAGGACCTTGAGGTGTGGTTCTTCGCGAAGATCTTCCTGTGCGAGTCGGAGGAGCAGGCGTGGCGCGACCTGGCGTGGACGCTGGCGGCGAGCGCGCACCATGTGTTCCGCCACGGCGCCGCCGACAAGTTCGTGCCGGCCAACCTGCTCGGCGCCATCGACGAGCTGCAGGGCCGATACTCGGTGGCCGAGCACGACGCGCTGACGCGGCCTGCCACGGCCAACGCCGCGCTCGTCAACGACCTGGGGCTGACCGAGTTCCTCGGGCGGCGCTTCCTGCTCGCCGGGCCCGCCGCGACGGTGACGGAACGCATCGAGGAGCTGGCCGGCTGGGGGGCGACCAACCTGTTCACGAGCGCCATGTTCGGCGACCCGTTCGCGTATACCTCCGTGGTCGCCCGTGAGGTGCTCTCCCCGCTGAGGGGATGACGGCGGCGTGATCCTCATCGACGCGCAGAGCGTCGCCGCCAGCCGCCCGGGGCGCCCATTGTTCGCCGACGTGTCCATCACCATCGCATCGGGTGACCGGCTGGCCGTCGTCGGGATCAACGGCAGCGGCAAGTCGACCTTGCTCCGTCAGCTCGCCGGCATCGACCCGCCGGAGAGCGGTACCGTCCGGCGGGGGCGGGGCGCCCGCGTGGTGTTCCTCGACCAGGCGGCCACGCTCACTGGCGCAACCGTGGCGGCAGCCGTCGGGCAGGGTTGGGAGGCCGCCGCCGTCCTCGACCACCTCGGGTTCCGCGGTCGCCTCGACGAGCCGACCGCGTCGCTGTCCGGGGGCGAGGCGAAGCGCGTGGCGCTGGCGCGCGCCGTCCTCACTGTCGGGCCGCCGGACGACCCCAACGACGATGTCGTGCTCATCCTCGACGAGCCGACCAACCACCTCGACGTCGATGCCATCGCCTGGCTCGAGGACCGCCTCGCCGCCCACCGTGGAGGGCTCGTGCTCGTCTCGCACGACCGCCACGTGCTCGACCGGGTGACGACCCGCATCCTCGAGCTCGACCGCGGCCGCGGCTATGTCCACGAGGGCGGCTACGCCGGGTACCTGGAGGGTCGTGCCGACCGCGAGGAGCGGGCGGTGCGCGCCGAGGAGGTCCGGCGCAACCTGGCGCGCGACGAGCTGGCGTGGTTGCGCCGCGGCGCGCCGGCGCGCACGCGCAAGCCTCGGGCGCGGATCGCCGCGGCGACGGCCGTCGTCGAGGGCCGCCCGGAGGCCCCCGCCCGGAGGGGTGACCTCGACCTGGGGTTCGGCGCCAAGCGCCTCGGCAGCACGGTGATCGAACTCCACGGTGCCGGCCACCGCTTTGGCGATGGACGGTGGCTGTTCCGCGGGGTGGACCTCGCGCTCGACCCCGGAGAGCGGTTGGGCGTCGTGGGCCCGAACGGGGCCGGGAAGTCGACGTTCCTCGACGTCCTCGCCGGGCGTCTCGAGCCCGCCGAGGGGACGGTCGTCGTGGGGAGCACCGTCGAAGTCGGGATGTTCGACCAGCGTGGCCGCGACCTCGACCCGTCAATGCGGGTGGACGTGGCCGTCGCCGGCCCGAACCGCCTCCCGGATTGGGAGGACGCGCGGTTCCTCGAGCGGTTCTGGTTTGACGCCGATGCGCAGCGCGCGCCGATCGGGCTGCTGTCCGGGGGTGAGCGCCGCCGGCTGCAGCTGGTGCTCACGTTGCGGGCCAAGCCCAACGTGGTGCTCCTTGACGAGCCGACCAACGACCTCGACCTCGACACGCTGCGGGTGCTCGAGGACGTGCTGGAGACGTGGCCCGGCGCGGTCGTCGTCGTGAGCCACGACCGCGCCTTCCTGGAACGCACCGTGGTGGACGTGCTGGTGATCGACGGTGAGCACCCCGGCCGGCGCCTCCCTGGCGGGTACGCCGGCTGGGAGGAGCAGCGCCGCGCCCGACGAGGGGCGACGCCGGCGGCCCGGGTGCGCCAGGCGGTGAAGGCCGAGCGCCCGAGGCAAGCGGGGAAGCGTTCGCCGTCGACCGTGCGCTACCTGCTGCGCGACGCCGAACGGCGCGTTGCCGCGCTGGAGCGGCGCCGGGACGCGCTCGAGGCCGAGCTGATGGCGGCCGGGCCCGACCACCAGCGCCTCGCCGCCGTTGGGAACGAGCTCACTGCGGTCCACGAAGAGCTCGCCGCCGCCGAACACGAATGGCTCACGCTCGCCGACGAGCTCGACCACTGAACGACGTCGAGCGCTGCACGGCCCCTGGACGGCTCAAAATCCCGATGTGGGGGTCGCGGCAGGGCCGGGCGACGACGCGGCGATCAGCCTTCGTCAGCCTTTCTCATCGCGCCGTACCGCTGCCGCGCGGCCTCAAAGATGTGCTCGAAGTCCTCGTTGGTCAACAGGTGCGGGGTCCCCATGGAGGAGGCACGCCAGTACAACTCGGCCAGCCACTCGAGGAGCTCGAGGCGTTCGACCGCTTGGTCCATCGTGGTGCCGTAGGCCACCGAGCCGTGGTTCTGCATCATCGCCGCAGTCCGGCCGTTGAGTGCCTCGATGACGTTGTCAGCCAGCTCTTGCGAGCCGAAGGTCGCGTACGGCGCCGTCCGTGGGGACCCTCCGAGGACGAGGCAGCTGTAGTGCACCGCGGGCAGTTCATCGAAGCAGCATGAGAGCGCCGTCGACGCCATCGCATGGGCATGGGCGACGGCAACGGCGTTGGTGGCGGCGTAGATACCCGTATGCAGCGGTACCTCAGAGGTCGGCGCCAGGTCGCCGTCCACGACCTCGCCACGGAGGTTGATGACGGTCACCATCTCGGCCGTCACCTTCGCCAGGTCGGACCCGGTCGGAGTCACCGCGATGAGGTCACCGTTGCGGGCGGAGACGTTGCCGGCCGTGCCAATCACGAGCCGCGCTTCGGCGAGGTGGCGGCTCGCCCGTGCCACCGCCTCTCGTTCCTCGGCCAACAGCAGATCGGTCATTCCTCGTTCCTCTCTCCGAGCTCGGTGCACCCCTGGACCGCCCGCTGCCACTACTGACACACCGCTCCAACCGGGCGCAAGACGACGCGGTGTCGCCCCTCTGGAGGCCGTCGGCGGCAGGCCATCACGACGGTAGCGAACGACGATGGTCGACGACGCGCCGAGCACCGAGATACGTCGGCCCCGGCTCGTCGCGGCTGGCGCGATGGGCGTGGTGATCCGTCGGGTGGCTTCTGTCTCCGACCCGGCGCCTCCCCTCGGGACTTCTCTCTCCGACCCCGCGCTTCCCCCTTCGACTTCCGGTCTCCGACGACGGAGCGCTTCTCCCGCGGACTTCCCTCTCCGACGACGGAGCGCGCACTTTGGGGGGTGATTTTGGCGTTGGCAACGCCAAATCACCCGCCAAGTCGTGCAATGGAGCAAGGACGAGCTGTGCGGCGGATGTACACAACGCAAGAACAGCACCGTCTGGGGGTCAGCAAGAGCGCGATCGCATGGGCGGTACGGAAGGGCCGGTTGTCGCCGGTGATCAGAGGCGTGTTCGGCGAAGGCCCCGTGCCGCCGACCGCGCTCCAGAAGGCCGTCGCCGTCGTCGTCGCCAAGGACGGCACTGCGAGCGGTCCGGTCGCCGCGGCGCTCCTGAAGATCGACGGCGTAGACGTGACTGCGCCCGACGTCCCAGTCCGCCCCGTCGCAGGGCAACCACCGAAGGGCGTGCGCTCGCGGGAGCTGCCGCCTGCGCAGGTGGTCGTCGGACGGACTCAGGCCCGAAGTACGGGCAGCAGATCCGACGCGGCCCATTCGATGAAGCGCTGCTGGCTGTCCGCGCCGACTTGTACGAGCGCGACGTGGGTGAAGCCGGCAGCCTCGAACTGGCGGATGCCGGCGACATGGCGCGCGACGTCGGGGCCACACTGTATTTGCGCCCGCACGTCCTCCTCGCGCACGGTCTTGGCCGCTTGGTCGAACGAGGCGGGGAGTGGCAGCTCGGCGTTCACGCGCCAGCCACCCGCGAACCACCGGAATTGGTCCATAGCCCGGGCGACGGCGGCTTGTTCGTCGGTGTCGTACGCGACGGCGATCTGGCCCACCCGCGGCTTGCCTGCCCCTCCGGCGGCATCGAACATGTGCCCGAGCTCGGCCTCGGGCTGGACAGCGATCATCACGTCGGCGAGCCTGCCCCCAAGGGCGCAGCTCTCCGGTCCCGAGACGGCGATGCCGATCGGCGGAAGCGCCTCAGGGAGGTCCCAGAGACGCGCAGACTCCACGTCGAAATGCTTGCCCCGGTAGGTCACGCTCCCGCCCGCCCACAGCGCCCGGATGATCTCGACCGCCTCCTCCAGCATGTCGTGCCGCACCCGCGCCATCGGCCATTGCCCGCCAACGATGTGCTCGTTCAGGTTCTCGCCAGCACCGAGCCCGAGTGTGAAGCGACCGTCGGACAGCAGTTGCATCGTCGCCGCCTTCTGGGCGACAACTGCGGGGTGGTACCTGCGGATGGGGCACGTCACGTACGTCATCAGCCCGATGCGCTCGGTCATGGCGGCGGCAGCGCCGAGCACGCTCCAGGCGTACGGGGAGTGGCCCTGAGACTCGAGCCAGGGGAAGTAGTGGTCGCTGATGACCGCGAAGTCGAAGCCGGCCTCTTCGGCAAGGGCCACGTCGCGCACAAGCTGCTTCGGGCCGGCCTGTTCGCACATCATCGTGTAGCCGATCATGGTCATGCGCCTTCGCCTCCGTCCCGTTCGAGGGCACGAGCCACGACGGTGAGGTCTTCGCCGCCCAGGCCACGCGCCACCGCGCGCTCCCACTCGTGCGCCAAGGCGGCGAAGGCCTCGAACCGGGATGCATCCACGGTGGCCAGCGCGAGATGGACGTCTTTCAGGGCGAGCGCCAAGGAGAACTGCGCCCCGTAGTCGCCCTTCGCCATCCGGCCCAACTTGGCGCTGTCCCACGCCGAGAGCAGCGGCCCATCGCCCAAGGCGTCGATCACGGCGTCGGTGCCCAGCCCGAGGGAGTGCGCGACCGCGACCGCCGACGCGAGGCCCTCCGCCTTGAATGCGAGCAAGGTGTTGGCGACCAGCTTCATCCGTGACCCGGCGCCCACCGGCCCAACCCACACGGTCCGCTGCCCGATCGCGGCGAACAGCGGTGCCACTCGGGCGCGCGTGTGATCGGGACCGGACGCGAAGATCGTCAGCTCACCACGCTCGGCCGGCTCCTTGCTGCCGGAGACCGGCGCGTCGAGCAGCGCGACGTCGGGCCGCTGATGGTTCACCAGCTCGGCGACGCGGTCGATGCCCGTGCCGATCGTGCTCATCTGCACCCAGACCGCGCCGGGGGCCAACGCGCTCAGCATCCCGTGATCAGTCGCGATCGACATGACCGCGTCGAGGTCCGACACCATGGTCACGACGATCGCGGCGCTCGCCGCCGCTTCGGCGGCCGTCGGCGCCACGGTGGCGCCAAGGCCGGTCAAGTCGTGCGAGCGGGCCGGGTCACGGTCCCAGACGACCGTTGGGATGCCAGCCCGAAGGCAGCTCACAGCCATGCCGCGCCCCATCGTCCCGACGCCGAGTACCGCGACGGGTTCCAGCGTCTCGGCGTGCCGGGCCAAGGCTCATCCTCCTTCCCGAGCGCACATTCCCGTCCGAGCCCTGGCAGAAACGAAGACGAAGGGTGGCAGCCCAACTCGCCGTCCCTGCCGAGCGCACGAGCTCCAAGGCCAGCGCCTCCTCGGAGCGAGGCCTGGGGCTCCCAGTGCGACCGCACGCCGAGTACCGCGCCGATTGATGGCGTAGAGCCGACGGGCTGCCGAGCCGAACGGCCGCGACCTCGTCGGGAACCCGCCCAGGAGGGCGTCATGACGGCCGCTTGAAGCGCCCAACGAGCCCCGGCAAGATCGACTAGTTGCTCGGCGTATACATCGAGTGTAGTGTTGCGCCGTGAGCCTCGTCCCCGTCACGCTGCTCGGCCTGCTGGAACGCGAACCGAGCCACGGGTACGACCTGAAACGCGACTACGACGCCTACTTCGGCCGGGACAAGCCGCTCCCGTTCGGGCAGGTCTACGCCACGCTCGGCCGGCTCGTGCGCGACGGCAAGGCGATGGCGGCTGGGAGCGAGCCGGGCGCCGGTCCTGATCGCAAGCGGTACTCGATCACCGAGTCGGGGGTCGCGGAGGTCGAGGCGTGGCTCGCCGAGCCGGTCGAGCCAGAGCCGCATCTGCAGACAGCGTTGTTCGCCAAGGTCACCTTGGCCCTCATGCTGGGACGCCCGGCCGAGCGCTATCTCGATGCGCAGCGCGCCGCCCATCTACAGCGGATGCGCGAGCTGACGGAGCGGCGGCGCGCCGGCGGGGTGGTGGACGCGTTGCTGGCGGACCACGGCCTGTTCCATCTCGAGGCCGATCTGCGATGGATCGACGTCACGACGGCCAGGCTCTCCGTCCTCGCTCAGGAGGTGCGGTCGTGAGCGTGGCTCGCGTCGTTTCGGACGACCGCGCCCCGGGCGCGCTGCTCGAGGGGCGGCACCTGGTCAAGTCGTTCGGGGCGACACCCGCGTTGCGGGACGCGAGCGTGTCGGTGTGGCCTGGGGAGATCGTCGCGGTCATGGGGCCGAGCGGGTCGGGCAAGTCGACGCTGCTGCATTGCCTGGCCGGCATCTTGGTGCCTGAGGCAGGTGAAGTCCTGTTCTCCGACCGGCGGCTCGACACGATGGGCGAGCCGGCGCGCAGCGCGCTGCGCCGCGACCGGTTCGGCTTCGTCTTCCAGTCGGGACAGCTCGTCCCTGAGCTGACGGCCGAGGAGAACGTGGCCTTGCCCTTGTTGCTGAACCGCGTTCGGCGATCGGCGGCGCTGGCCGAGACGCGAGAGTGGTTCGAGCGGCTCGGCCTGTCCGGATTGGAGCAGCGCCGCTCCGGCGAGCTCTCCGGAGGCCAAGCCCAGCGCGTCGCCGTCGCGCGAGCCCTCGTGGTCCATCCTGAAGTGCTTTTCGCCGATGAGCCGACCGGCTCGCTCGACTCGCTCACTGGCGAGCACGTCATGGAGCTACTCGTCGCGGCATGCCGGCAACAGGGGACGACCGTCGTGCTCGTCACCCACGACGCCCGCGTGGCCGCGTACGCCGAACGCGAGGTCGTGGTGCGGGATGGCACCGTCAGCGCGCTCACGGGCGGCCCGGTGACGCGGTGATCCGCATCGGGCTTCGACTGAGTGTGAACGGGGGGAAAGAGGCGGTCGTCCGCCTGGTGGTAACGGCCGCGGCGGTGGCGATCGGGGTCGGCCTCCTGTTGGTCACGGTCGCGGGAGTCCACGCGGTGCACGCGCAAGACGTTCGCGAGGCGTGGCTCAACACCACTGCCCACAACGAGCGGCCCAGCGTCGACGAGACGACGTCGGACCCGCTGTGGGGGACCGCGAGCCTCGACGAGTACCGCGACAGATCGATCGAGCGCGTCGACGTCGCAGCCACGGGCCCGCGCTCACCGGTCCCGCCAGGCCTCCCTTCCTTGCCGCGGCCAGGCGAGTTCTACGCCAGCCCGGCGCTCACCCATCTGCTGGCCACGACCCCGGCGCGGCTGTTGGGTGCGCGGTACGAGGGGCATCAGGTCGGCACGATCGGACCCGTGGCGCTCGCGTCTCCCGAGTCACTCGTGATCGTCATTGGCCACAGCGTCGCGGAGCTGTCCCATGCGCCAGGCGCGGCGGAGGTGCGGAGTTTCGAGACTGCGCCGCAGGGAACCTCCGGTGACCGTCACCCGGGCCGCATGCAGCTGATCCTGGCTGTCGTCGCCGGCGCCCTGTTGTTCCCGGTGCTGATCTTCATCGCCGCCGCATCGCGGCTTGCGGCCGCCCGCCGTGAGGAGCGGTTCGCGGCCATGCGGCTGGTCGGCGCCACGCCCCGCCAGGTCGGTGCGATCGCGTCGGTGGAAGCGGCCGTCGCCGCGGTCGGCGGCGTCGCCGGAGGCTTTGCGCTGTTCCTCGTCCTCAGGTCACCCATGGCCGCGATCCCCTTCACGGGTCAGCCGTTCTTCCCGCGAGACCTGTCCCTCCATCCCCTCGACGTCGCGTTGGTCGCGGTCGGCGTTCCGATCGCGGCGGCGCTGGCCGCCCGCGTCGCGCTCAGACGAGTGCAGATCTCGCCGCTCGGAGTTAGCCGGCGCATCACACCCCCGGTCCCGCGCGCCTGGCGCGCGCTGCCGCTGGTCGCCGGGCTCGGCGAGCTCGCCTACTTCGTCGGTCGCCGGCCGGGCACCACGTCCGGCCAGGTCCGCGCCTACGGCGTGGGCTTCCTGCTCGCCATGGGCGGGCTGGTCATCGCCGGCCCCTGGCTCACCATGCTGGGTGCCCGGGTCACCGCTCGGCGTACCAACAGGCCGGCCGGCCTGATCGCGGGGCGACGCCTGGCCGACAATCCGCGCGCGGCGTTCCGGGCGGTGAGCGGGCTCATTGTTGCGTTGTTCATCTCGTCCAGCGCCCTCGGGGTGATCACGACCATCCTCGCCTACCACAGCGCGTCGACGGGAGGCGCCGCGGGCCGGAGCATCCTTGTTGAGCTCTTCGGGTCCGAGGACGTCAAGGGGCAACACGACGGCGGCCAGGTGGACGTCTCGCCCGGCGTGTTGCGCCAGGTTGGCTCGATTGGCGGTGTTCACGCCGTGGCCGTCCTGCGCGGTGGCGCACCCGCCGCACCAGGCCCTGCGCTGGGCCCTTCCGGCGGTCTGGTGTCCTGCGAGCAACTGGCGCGACTGCCGGCGCTTGGGCGCTGCGCACCCGGCGCCTCGGTCGCCTCGATGCCGGTGTACTTCTCGGCCGGCGGCGTGGTGGCGCACAAAATCGGGGCAGGACCGGTGTGGCCAGCCGCGTCTGTCTCACCCGTCCAGCTCCAGGCCACGCCGGTGATGGCGGTCTACGTCGGCACAGACGGGTCGACCGGTGCGATCGAGGCGGTGCGCACCACGCTCGAGGCCGCCTTCCCGTACCTGGGCTCTCCGAGCACCATCGGCGAGATCAGCGCCGACAACGCGCAACTCGTCGCCGGATGGGAACGCCTCGCCGACGTCGCCATCATTGGCAGCCTCGCCATCGCTGCGTGCAGCCTGGTGGTGAGCGTCGCCGCTGGGCTCGTGGAGCGCAAGCGGCCCTTCAGCCTGCTCCGCCTCGCCGGCACGCCGTTAGCGGTCCTGCGGCGGGTCGTCACGATCGAGGCCGCCGTCCCCCTCGTCGTGGTCGCCGTGATCTCAGTGGCCACGGGCTTCGTCGCCGCAGACCTCTTCCTCCGGTCTCAGCTCAGCGAAACCCTCCGACTGCCAGGGGCCGGGTTCTACACCATCGTTGCCGGTGGGATGGCCGTTGCGCTCGGGATCATCGTGTCGACCTTCCCGCTGCTGGAGCGCATCACCGGGCCCGAAGTCGCGCGGAACGAGTGAACCAGGCCGAGGACGGCGACGCGCCCGCACGCCCCTCCCGGACGACGCGGCCTGCGCGGAATGGCGGAGCGAAGCGGCGTGCGGTGGGCGTCGCCATGAGCCGGCTCGGACGAGCCCTCGCGGCGGTCATTGCCGTTGTCGCCATCGCGTCCGCATGCGCGGCATCTCCTAGCGCTCGTCTCTCCAAGGACTTGATCCCCGTGCCCGCATTGCAGGCGCCACCTTGGGGACTGCGGATCGCGTCGAGCGGCCGCACGCTGAACCCGTTCGGCGTGGCCCCGGCCGGCGGGTCGCTCAGCACGAACATCGCCCGCGCAAAGACGGTCGCCACGCGCCAATGGGTCCGTGGGCCACGCGCGCTCGCCGCCGGGCCGCTGCCGGACGGCGTCACCTCCGTGATTGACACTGCTGCGCACTTCGCATCTACCGCGGAGGCACAGGCCTTCGTGGCCGACCTCTCGAACGGGTACGGATCCGGGACTTCAAGGTCCGTCCCCGGGAGTCCGGGCGCCGTCATGTTGACCGCCCCCTTCACCGCAGCCGTTCCCGGTGGTCGGCTGACCGGCAACCAAGAGCTCGTCGTGATTGCGCGTGGGGCGCATGTGTTCACCGTGTTGCTGGTCGGTGGCGGCTCTAGGCCCACACCGGCCGATGCCGAGGCCCTCGCACGACTGCAGGCCGGAGCCATCCCGCCTTCGGTCGAATAGGGAGGAGCCCAAATTCATCTCACTTCCCGCGCACCTGCGGCTGCTCCTTCACCGTCTCCATTCGCGGCGGTCCAGTCGGGTGGTGCTTCGACGAAGTACTCGTCGGCGACCCACCCTCGGTACGCGGCGTCCCCCATCGCCTTCATGAGGTCCGCCGTTTGCGACGCGTGGGCGATGAGCGCCGTCATCTTACGATCGAGTGCTGCACCACAGAGCCGTAGGGCGAAGGCGACCTCGCTCGGCTCGACTGCCTGCGGCCCGTCTGGCCCAAAGACCGGAACCCGGCGATGGAGATCGGTGTGGCTCTCGCGCCACGCGATCGTCTTGGCCGCATGGAGTAGTCGTGGGCGCCGGCGGGCACGACCGGCCGCTACCGTCGCCCACCGCCCGACGGCGATGTGGTCGGGGTGACCCGTCATCCCATCGGGTCCGAAGGTGACGACCGTATCCGCGCGGACATCGTCGAGAACCTGCTGGACCATCCTCGTTGCCTCGGCTGAGTCGGCGGTCGTGCAGCACCCATCCTCGTACGGCAGCCAGAAGTGCTGATGAACGCCGAGGGCAGCGAGTGAGGCGTACAGCTCGCGCTCTCGGGCAGGGGCGAGCCGCCTGGGCGGCCAACGCGCCGGGTCAGACGTGCCGTGCTCGCCTCGCGTTGCGGTCACACAGACGACATGGTTCCCGGCGTCGACGGCGGCGGCCATGAGACCTGCCGAGAGGTACGCCTCGTCGTCCGGGTGTGCCCACACGCCCACGACAGTGCCGAGGCGGCGCACGGCCGGCACCGAGTCGAAGTTACGCAGTAGCCGCGGCATGCCTCATCCCTCCCGCAGGCGGCGCGGCGGGCGCCGCCTCTTCGGAACAGAGCCCGGTGCTGATCCGTCGTGACAACCGGAGCGCCAGGACCACGACAACCGTGACAGCGATCGCATACCACGCGGTCACGGTGGCAAGCCCTACGTGGTCGGCTGCTTCTCCGGCGATGACGACCGGCACGCTCAGCGCGAGGTAGCACACTGTGACGTAGGTCGACATGACGCCGGTGCGAGCGCGGGGCGGCGCCACCGTTTGGACGGCGGCCATCGCGCTCATCTGTGCGACGCCGGCACCGACACCAGCCACCACACCGCCGACAACAGCCATTGCAAGGCATCTAGTCGCGCTCGACACAGCGATCGTCCCCATGCCCGCGACGACGGCGAACAACGCGCGGGCTCCCGGACGGTGGCCGTGGTGAGCGCGGAGACCGAGTTGTGAGGCTCCCATTGCGAACGCGACGAGCGCCGCGAATAGCCCACCGACGAGCGGTCGCGTGATGTGGACGTTGAGGTCGTCATCTAGGAACGAAGGTGACAGTCCGAACACCCAACCGACGAACATGAACGTTGCGGCGCCCATTGCTGCGGGACCGGCGAACGCGGGTCGGATCTCGCTCGGCACATGCAGCCTGGCAACGCGTGCTGACGTCGTCCCCGTCCGCGGCCGCGTCTCTGGGATCCGCAGCAAGGCGACGGAAAGCAGCGACGCCAGGCAGATGTCCACGACGTACGGCGCTGTCGTTGGCCATGGCGTCGCGTCTGCGAGGACACCGCTCGTCAGCGGGCCCAGGACCATTCCCACCGCCATGGCAACTGACGCAGCCAACGATCCGGCTGCGACGTCGTGCGTCGGGTGCAACTCGCGAATGGCGATCGAGACACAGGACATTACGAGCGCGCTGGCGATGCCGTAGCTCAACTCGCCCGCGTAAAGCCACCCGAGACTGCGTGCCGCAGCGAACGCCGTTGAGCTGATAGCCGTGACGGCGATGCCGGCGACCAGGAGCGGTCGCCGGCCAACGCGGTCCGCGACCGGGCCAAGCAGGACCAGTGTGGGGACCAGGATGGCGATGTAGGAGCCGAAGAGGAGCGTGACAACGCCGGGACCAAACCCGTACCGGTGCTCGTAGATCGGGAACAAGGGGGTGGGGAGGTTGCTGCCCGCGAAGAGCAGCACCTGAGCGGCCACGACGAGGCCGAAGCTCACGCGGGGTGACCAGCTAGGCACCACAGGGACCGCAGCGCCTGTTTGTCGGGTTGCCATTTCAACTGAGCCTTCCTGGATGAGGCGGCCGCCCACGTTCGTGCGGCCGGACCGATTGTGGGTGTGTCCCCTCACCACGCTCCCCTTCGGGAGCGCCAAGGAACGTGACTGCTTTGCGCACTGTGGGCCGACGGTCGAGCACGAACACCTGGCCGGGGACGGCGATGGCACCGTCGTCCCCGGCCGTGCCCTATTCGATCGGCGTCAGCCCGAGCGTGACGCGGCCGGTGAGCCGTGTCTGCTTTGCGCGCGGGAGGGGGTGGAAGAGGGATCCGTGGATATCGCGATAGAGGCGCTCGAGCCTGGACGCTCGGGAGTAGCCGACCCCGCCGACAAGCTCGATGGCGAGGCGCACGGTGTGGATCAG
>Ga0070741_10002548_pt1 | contig 48511 bp, 37 predicted proteins | sample Coa_R1_4_FD_66440 | JGI IMG/M metagenome (GOLD analysis project Ga0070741, IMG submission 66440) | Surface soil microbial communities from Centralia Pennsylvania, which are recovering from an underground coalmine fire - Coalmine... | ecosystem: Environmental > Terrestrial > Soil > Unclassified ... | reverse complement strand
CGACCATCACCGGCTTCACCGTTGCGTTGGGCTGCATCTGCACCTTCTGCACGCCCTCGACGACGACCAGCTCGCCTGGGTGGAGCCCCTTGTCCACGATCCAGCTGTTTCCGCTGCGAACGTTGGCGGTGATCTGACGGGCGTGCGCCTTGCCGTCAGGTCCCACCACGTAAACCATCTTCAATCCCTGCAGCTCGGTCACGGCTTGCTGGGGAATGCGAATGCCGGAGTTGTCCTTGTGCTCCGGCAGGATGACACGGACGAACATGTTCGGGCGCAGCACGTGGTCGGGATTGGGAATGGCGACCCGCACCTGTACCGTACCCGTGCGCGGGTCCACGGCGGCGTCGACGAAATCGACCGTGCCGGGATACGGATACTGCGTGCCGTTGGGCAGGTCGATGCGTACCTTCGGCGCCTCGGCGATCTGCCCGCTGGCAGTACGTTTAATCTGCTCCTGGAAGGTGAGCAGCTGATCTTCGCTGATGGTGAAGTTCACGTACATCGGATCGCTCGAGTACAGCGTATTGAGCAGCGTCTGCTGAGCGGTGATGAGCGCACCCGGGTTGACGCGCGAGTCGCTCATGTAGCCGTCGGCGGGTGCGCGGATCTCGCAGTAGCTCAGGTTGATGCGCGCGTCGTTCACTCGCGCCCGCTCGGCGGCTACCTGGGCTGCGGCAGCCCGCTCCTGTGCAATCGCGTTGTCGTAGGCCTGCTTGCTTACGAAACCCTGCCCGACCAGTCCTTGGTAGCGCTCGCGTGTCTGGCGCGCGTTCTGGAAATTGGCCTGCGCCTGCGCCAGATTCGCTTGCGCCTGCGCGAGCGCCGTGCGGAAGGGGCGCTGATCGATCACGTACAACAGCTGACCGGCGGTGACATGCTGGCCGTCGGCATAAGCCTGGCGCTCCAACGAGCCCGTCACTTGCGAGCGGATTTCGATGGTTTTGGGCGCCTGGGTTTGGGCGACGTACTCTTGATAGACGGTCACCGGCGTTTGGGTGACCTTGACCACACCGACCTCCATCGGAGGCGGAGGCTTCTGCTGCGAAGCGCCACGATTACAGCCGGCGGCGACCAGCACGCAGGCTGCGAGCGAAACGGCGCATACAAACTTGCTCGATGAGATCAATGGGCGCTCGCTTGGTTTTGCCTCGAGTGGCTGCGACGCCTCCAGCGCGAGGACAACGAGGCTGTTGAAAAGCGTAGCGCGCGAGGTTCGGGCAGGGGTCGCACCCGGTCTGTTCAACGATTGGCCGCAGGAACCGCAGTGCAGGTCGAAGGACACGAGGGTTCCGAACACCCGGCGACCCGCATCGGACTCGCCCAGTAGCTTTTCAACAGCCTCAAAAGGCTGCATCGCAGCACGTTCGCTCGTGGGCGGCAGGTAGCGTGCCCGGGTCCAAATGCCCGCCTGGCGGTGGAGTGACGAACCGTGCCATCATGCGGCCTGCCGGGGCCGCCTTTGCGCACGCCGGCCGCCTTTTGCATGAGTAGATTCAAAAAAACGAGGGGGGAGGAATGAAGCTGTTGTTGTCTCTGTCGCACCTGATCGACGCGATCAACGAGCGCGTCGGGCGCATCGTGTTGTGGTGCGTGCTGCTGACCGTTCTAGTCAGCTCGGGCAATGCGATGTCTCGTTACCTGTTCGCGCAGAGCTCGAATGCATGGCTGGAACTGCAGTGGTACCTGTTCGCGGCGATCTTCCTGCTGTGCTCCGGTTACACGCTGCTGCACAACGAGCACATCCGCATCGATGTGGTCGCCGGGCGTCTCTCTCGCCGGACTCAGGCGTGGATCGACATCTTCGGCACCATCTTCTTCCTGCTGCCGCTCGCGCTGTTCATCATGCGATTGTCCTGGCCGATCTTTATCAACGCTTGGACCAGCGGCGAGACCTCGAGCAACGCCGGCGGCCTTCTGCGCTGGCCCGCGCGGCTGCTCATCCCGATCGGCTTCCTGCTTCTGTCGCTGCAAGGCATCTCCGAGCTGATCAAGCGCATCGCCTTCCTGCGCGGCCTCATTCCCGATCCCGGCGAGAAAAAGCACGAGGCGCTCGTCCAGCCGCTCACCGACGAGCAGGAGGTCGTGCGATGACGCAATTCATCATCGACAACATGGCGCCCTTGATGTTTGCGGCGCTGGTGGTGTTTCTGCTGCTCGGCTATCCGGTCGCCTTCGCGCTGGGCGCCATCGGCTTGTCGTTCGGCATGCTGGGCGTGGAGCTCGGCCTGCTCAGCGCCGAGCTGTTCCAAGCACTGCCGGAGCGTATCTTCGGCATCATGGCGAATGACACGCTGCTCGCGATTCCGTTCTTCACCTTCATGGGGTTGATCTTGGAGCGCAGCGGCATGGCGGAAGATCTGCTCGACACCATCGGCCAGCTGTTCGGCCCGGTGCGCGGCGGGCTCGCCTACGCGGTGATCTTCGTCGGCGCGTTGCTGGCCGCCACTACCGGAGTGGTGGCCGCGTCGGTGATCTCGATGGGGCTCATCTCGCTGCCGATCATGCTGCGTTACGGCTACGATCGCCGGCTGGCGACCGGCGTTATCGCGGCATCGGGAACACTCGCACAGATCATTCCGCCATCGCTGGTGCTCATCGTGCTCGCCGATCAGCTCGGCCGCTCCGTCGGCGACATGTACGCCGGTGCGCTGTTTCCCGGGCTGGTGCTCACTGCACTGTATGCCGGCTACGTCTTCGCTCGCACCGTGGTTCATCCGGAAGCAGCGCCGGCGTTACCGCCGGAAGCTCGCACTCTGCGCGGCCTCAAGCTGCTGTGGCGCGTGCTGTTCGTGTTGATGCCGCCTCTGGGCCTGATTTTCTTGGTGCTGGGGACCATCTTCCTCGGTGTGGCCACGCCAACCGAAGGCGGTGCAATGGGTGCGACCGGTGCGCTGTTGCTGGCGCTCGCCAACCGGCGTTTGAACCTGTCGCTACTGAAACAGGCGATGAACACGACGGCGAAACTCTCCTCGTTCGTCATTTTCATCTTGATTGGCTCCACGGTGTTCAGCCTGACCTTCCGCGCGGTCAACGGCGATTTGTGGGTCGAGCACCTGCTCACTAGCTTACCGGGCGGACAGATCGGCTTCCTCGTCGTGGTCAACATCCTGACTTTCTTGCTGGCGTTCTTCCTCGACTTCTTCGAGCTGGCGTTCATCATCGTGCCGCTGCTCGGCCCGGTGGCCGAGAAGCTCGGCATCGATCTGATCTGGTTCGGTGTGCTGCTAGGGGTCAACATGCAGACTTCGTTCATGCATCCGCCCTTCGGCTTCGCGCTGTTCTATTTGCGCAGCGTGGCCCCGATCAAGGAGTACATCGATAAGGTCACGGGCAAGCTGATGCAGCCGGTTACGACCGGGCAAATCTATTGGGGTGCGGTGCCTTTCGTCGTGATTCAAGTGATCATGGTCGGCATCGTGATCGCGTTCCCGGGCTTGGTGACGAGCGGCATCCATCACGACAAAGTCGATGCGAGCAAGGTACAGATCATCATTCCGCAGGAAGAATCGACCCAAGAAGTGCCGGACTTCGGCGCGCCGAAGTCCGACGGGGCGCCGAGCAAGTCCGGCGAAGGCGCGAACAAGGAGGGTAACGAGCTGGAACAGTTGTTCAAGAAATAGCGAAGATAGCGACAGGGCAGGCCCGCCCGCCGGACCCTGCGCCCGGACTTCTTCTACACAGGGAGCACGAAGCCACGTAGTGGTCGGGGGGTGCGGGATCGCTGCGGGCAAAACGAGAGAGCGGCCTTCGGCCGACCACCCCCGCGCTGCGCGTGTGCGACTTCTCCCCGCCTCTCCACGAGGCGGGGTGGCCGCGCAGCGGCCGGGGTGGTGTGGGGTAGTGCTAAGCGAACAAGAGCGGCCTTCGGCCGACCACCCCCCGCGCTGCGCGCGGACCCCTCCTCGACGAGGAGGGGAAGACGTGGCGGGAGCACTGCGCGCGGCCCTTCTCGACGAGGAGGCAAGACACGGCAGGAGTGCTGCGCGCCGAACACCTCGCCCAGGCGAAGATGCGCGGCGGCGTGTGCGACTTTTCCCCGCCTCTCCACGAGGCGGGGTGGCCGCGCAGCGGCCGGGGTGGTGTGGGGTAGTGCTAAGCGAACAAGAGCGGCCTTCGGCCGACCACCCCCCGCGCTGCCCGCGGACCCCTTCTCGACGAGGAGGGGAAGACGTGGCAGGAGCGCTGCGCGCGGACCCCCTCCTCGACGACGAGAAGGGGAAGACGTGGCAGGAGCGCTGCGCGCGGACGCTCCTCGACGAGGAGGGGAAGACGCGGTGCGAGCGCTGCACCTGGACTCCTCCTCCTCGGCGAGCGGCTTCTCGTCGAGGAGCGATTCTTCTACTTCAGCCCGATCTTGGAGTTGAAGGCGTAGCTGTCGTAGGCATGATCGGCCACGCGTGCCCACAGGAACTCGTCGTCGCGGAACTTCTTCCAGCCCGGATAAATCCGCTTCCAATGCGGGCTCTTTGCGCTTAACTCGTCATAGACCTCGTAGGAGGCTTTCTCGGCGGCTTCCATGATCGCTTTCGAGAACGGGCGCAGCTTTGTGCCCGACCCCACCAGGCGTCGTAGCGCGGGTGGGTTCTGCGCATCGTATTTCGCTGGCATCATCGCGTAGCCTTCGGCGCATGAGACCTGCAATGCGGTTTTGTACGCCTTCGGCAGTTCGTTCCACTTCTTCTCGTTGATCAGCGAGATCAGCATCGGGCCGCCTTCCCACCACCCGGGGTAGTAGTAGTACTGCGCAACCTTGTTGAAGCCGAGCTTCTCGTCGTCATACGGGCCGACCCATTCGGCGCTGTCGATCGTCCCTTTCTCCAGGGCGGGGTAAATGTCGGGGCCGCCGATCATCTGCGGCACGGCGCCCAGCTTCGCGACGACGAGGCCAGCGAGACCGGCGATGCGGAACTTCAGTCCCTTGAAGTCATCGACTGTCTTGATCTCCTTGCGGAACCAGCCGCCCATCTGGCAACCGGTGTTGCCGGCTGGTATCGCGATGCATCCGTACTCCTTGAACAGCGGTGCCATCGCCTCGGCTCCGCCGCCGAAGTGCCACCATGCATAGTTCTGCCGGGTGTTCATGCCGAAAGGAACGGTCGTGGCGAGGGCGAAGGCCGGGTCCTTGCCGAAGTAGTAGGTGCCCGCCGTGTGGCCGATCTCGACGGTGCCCGCCTGAATGGCATCGAGCACCTGCGCCGCGGGAACGATCTCGCCCGCGGCGAAGGGGCGGATCTGGAATTTTCCATCGGTGAGGTCGGCTATCCGACGGCATAGCAGATCCGCGCCCCCAAACATCGTGTCCAGGCTCTTCGGCCAACTGGCGGCCATGCGCCATTGAATGCTCGGATTCGATTGTGCAATGGCGGGGGCGGCCACGGCGGCCGTCGCTACGCCCGCGGCGGCTTGCTGAAGGAAGGATCGGCGCTTCATAAATCTCCTCTTATGGACTTGCTTCTCGTTGCGAAAACTCCCCAGCGCCGGACGGCGATGAAGATGAAGTCTGCCGCGAGGACCTCTCGCTCGCAGAGCCTGCGTCCGCATGCGTTGCACCCGATTGTCATCGAGCGCGGCCGCGTACGCCGGTGGATGGTACGCCGAATCGGGCAGACAGGAGAACTGCCGGGTCAATGCACGCCGAGGACGGCACCGACCACGGTGAGGAGGCTGATCGCGAGGAGCACCCAGTGAAGCCTCTGGACGAGGGCGAACGTTCCGGGCGGATCCCGCTTGTTGCGTGCCTCCAACCAGCGATGCAGGAAGGCCGGCTCGAGCACGAACAGCATCAAAGTGAAGATCACCCAGACCGCGACCATGGCATGCATCCACCAGAACTCCGGCGAGGCGAAGCGCGGCCACAGGCCGTAGCGCCCCGTCATCCAAAAGCCGGTCACGCCGACCAGCAAGGTGGTGATGCGTGCTTGCCAAGCGAAGCGACGCTCGAGGCGGTCGAAGCGCGCGAGCCGATCGCCCTCCTCGTGCCTAAGGCCGGGCAGCAAAACCGTGGTGACGAAGGCGACGCCGCCGATCCACAGGACGACGCCGAGGACATGCAAGGCGCGCAGAACAGCGAACTCGTTCATCGTACTAATCGCGTTCCGCTTCGGCGTACACAGCGGGTGGGCGGCCGACTTCTATCATGACGTCGACGCCATATCGGTGCGCACGGTGTGCCGCCTTTGCCTGCGCACCGTGCGCAACGAAAAGACGTACGCCGCCCGGTCGGGCTATTGCACCAGAGGCGTGGCGGCGGCCACGATGCCGGGCAGCGCGACGCCTTCCTCACCGGCGATCACTTTGACGTACTGAATCAAGGCTTTCTCTTCCACCGTGCGGCGCAGGCAGGCTGCGATGCGCTCGCGCACGAGTTCGAAGGGCACGAGCTGGCCAGGTATGCGCTGATCGACCGCCACGACATGGAAGCCGTAGCGCGTGTGCACCAAGTGCGGCAGCACACCTAAAGTCGATGCGTCGAACAAGGCGCGCTCGAACTCCGGCACGCTGTCGCCACGCCCCAACTGACCGAGGCTGCCGCCTTGCTTCCCTGACGGGCAGTTGCTGAAGCGCTCGGCGAATTCGGCGAAGCGCGCAGGTTCGGTTCGCACATCGTGCAGCACTTGCTCGGCCTGCGCACGGATGCGCGCGAGCGGCGCGCCGGGGGTGACCGCGAACAGGATGTGGCGAGCGAACACCAGCGTGCCGGAAGTGAACTCTTCCGGATGCACGGCATAGTAGCGGCTGCATTCCTCGTCGGTCGGCTCGGGTGTGCGCACGTCCTGTTCGAGCAGTCGCTCGATCGCCGCGTCGATATGCGCATCGCCGGCTGCGTTTGCCAATCCTCTCGCGACCGCACGGCGTGCGAGCAGGGCGTGGACTGCCTTGCCGAGATCTTCCTGATGCATGGTGGCGTTCGTCATGTGTAAGAGGTTGTTACTGCTTCCTATCATCATCGTCATCCGCGCTGGCGCACGATTTGGTACTTGCGCGTGAGATAGCCGACCGAGGCCAGTCCGCTCCAGATGTGGACCAGACGACCGAACGGGAAGATGAGGAAAATCGTCAGCCCGAGGAACATGTGCACTTTGAACACCCAGGGCGCGTTGGCGACGAGGTCGGCCGCGCCGGGGCGGAAGGTCACGATGCGTTGGGCCCATTCCGCCAGCACCATCATCATGCTGCCGTCGAGGTGCTGGCCAGACAGCGGAACGGTGCCCAGACCAAGCGCGAGCTGCACCCAGAGAATCACCAACAGCGCGATATCCATCTTGCTGCTCGTCGCGCGGATGCGCGGATCGCTGAGCCGACGATGCAGGAGAATGGTGAGCCCGACGAAGGCCAGAATGCCGGCGATGCCGCCGGTCACCATCGCGACGATCTGCTTACCGCCGGCGCTGATGAAAGGCTCGTAGGCCCAGTGCGGGGTGAGCATGCCGAAGAAGTGGCCGAACAGCAGGAACAGCACACCGATGTGGAACAAATTCGAGCCCATGCGAAGTTGGCGTGCCCGCAGCAACTGACTCGATCCGCTGCGCCACGTGTACTGCTCGCGATCGAAGCGCAGGAGGCTACCGATGAAGAAGACGGCGAGGCAGATGTAGGGGTAGATGCCGAACAGGAACTGGTTCATGGTCGTGACTCGTGATCCGTGATTCGTGACTCGTTACTCGTCGTGATTCGTGGCTCGTGATTCGTGATGGACTCTATCGCTCACGCTCGTGACCCGTGATGGCGTCCGCTCATCTCGGTGCTCCGATCGACGGACGCGACGATCCACATTTGGGTGCGGCAGCTGGGCCGAATACCACCGGCTCTTCCGCCCACTCTTCGTCCATGCTCTTCTCGCTGGCGGAAGCCAGCACCGGCGCCTCGCTCTCGAAACCATCCTCGCCAGCAGCGGTCAGCACGGCGGCGATGACGGCGGCGTACGGGCTGTTGCGCTTGGCGAGCTGCGCACCGATGCCGCGCACAATGTGGGCACAGTCCGCGATCATCTCGTTCGCTTCCGCCAACGGACGCATAGAAAGGTACTCGAGCATCGCGGGCAGATAGTCGGGCAGCTCGTTGCCGTTCAGACGCAGGCCAGCCGCCTCGTACATCGACTTCAGATCCACCATCGCCTGGCCGCGATCGCGCGACTCGCCGTGCACGTGCTCGAACAGATGCAGCGAGGTCGCCCGCCCGCGGTCGAACCAATCGACGTACTGTTCTTCGAGGTCGAGCAGATCCTGGGTCGTCATCCAGTGCATGGCCTGCTTCAACTGATCGCGCTGCGCGCGCGACACCAGAGCTTCGTCGACGATGACGGCGTACAGATCAGGAAGCGCATCGAGCAGCGCTCGAGTGGGGTAGGCGAGTAGTACGCCCAGTGCTTTGAACGTTTTCATGTCTCAAGAACCTTTATCCGCAGAGGACACCGAGAAAAGCACGACAGCCGGCAATCTCTCGCTTGATGTTCGTGCCTTCGTGGCTGTGTGGTGAATCAACTCTATGTCCTCGGTGTGCTTTCTGTGGCAAGAATCAAACGGCCTTCACCGGAATCGTCTTGCGCTTCTTCCCGCCGAATAGACTCGCCTCCGACGTGCCGTCCGAGCAGCCGTTGCCGAACGAGAAGCCGCAGCCGCCGCGCAGGTCGAACGCGTCCTCGGCGTATTCGCGGTGCGTGGTGGGGATGACGAAGCGGTCTTCGTAGTTCGCGATCGCCAGGTAGCGATACATCTCCTCGACCTGATGCAAGCTCAGTTTCACCTGCCACAACAGCTCTGCGTTCTCACGGTTGTCGACGTGGCGCTCGCGCATATAAGCACGCATCGCCAACATGCGTTCGAGCGCAGCGATGACCGGCGCCTCGTCACCGGCGGTGAGCAGGTTGGCGAGATAGCGCACGGGGATGCGCAGGCTGCGCACGTCGGGCAGCTGGCCGAAGCTGCCGATGTCGCCCGCGTTGGCGGCGGACTGGATCGGCGAGAGCGGCGGCACGTACCACACCATCGGCAGCGTGCGGTACTCGGGGTGCAGCGGGAAGGCGATCTTCCACTCCATCGCCATCTTGTACACGGGCGATCGCTGCGCGGCCTCGATCCAGGCTTCCGGAACGCCGTCGCGGCGTGCTTGCGCTTGCACTTCGGGCAGGTTGGGATCGAGGAAGATGTCGAGCTGCTGCTGATACAGGTCCTGCGGATTCTCGGTCGATGCGGCCTGCTCGATGCGATCGGCATCGTAGAGCAGCACGCCCAAATAACGGATGCGACCTACGCAAGTCTCCGAGCACACCGTCGGCTGGCCGGCCTCGATGCGCGGATAGCAGAAGATGCACTTCTCGGCCTTGCCCGATTGCCAGTTGTAGTAGATCTTCTTGTACGGGCAGGCGGAGACGCACATGCGCCAGCCGCGGCACTTGTCCTGGTCGATCAGCACGATGCCGTCTTCCTCGCGCTTGTAGATCGAGCCCGAGGGGCAGGCCGCCACGCAGGCGGGGTTGAGGCAGTGCTCGCACAGGCGCGGCAGGTACATCATGAAGGTGTTTTCGAACTGCCCGTAGATGTCCTTTTGCACCGCCTCGAAGTTGGCGTCCTTCGAGCGCTTGGCGAACTCGCCGCCGAGGATCTCTTCCCAGTTCGGACCCCACTCGATCTTCTCCATGCGCTGCCCGCTGATGAGGCTGCGCGGACGCGCCACCGGCGCGGCCTTCATCTCGGGTGCCTTGTGCAGGTGCTCGTAGTCGAAGGTGAAGGGCTCGTAGTAGTCGTCGATCTCCGGCAGGTGCGGATTGGCGAAGATCTTCATCAGCACCTGCAGCTTGCCGCCGATGCGCGGCTCGATCTTGCCGTTGGCCTTGCGCTTCCAGCCGCCTTGCCAACGCTCCTGATTCTCCCAGTCCTTTGGGTATCCGATGCCCGGCTTGGTCTCGACATTGTTGAACCAGGCGTATTCCATTCCCTCGCGGGAGGTCCACACGTTCTTGCAAGTCACCGAGCAGGTGTGGCAGCCGATGCACTTGTCCAGGTTGAGGACCATGCCGATCTGGGCTCTGATTTTCATGTTGCTGCTTCCTTCAAAGGTTCCTCGGCGACCGGCTCATCGAGCCAGTCGACGCGTACCATCTTGCGCACCACGACGAACTCGTCGCGGTTCGTGCCGATCGTGCCGTAGTAGTTGAAGCCGTAACTCAATTGCGCATAACCGCCGATCATGTGAGTGGGCTTGACCACGCAGCGCGTGACCGAGTTGTGGATGCCGCCACGCGTGCCGGTGATCTCCGAGCCCGGCACATTCACGATCTTCTCCTGCGCGTGGTACATCATCACCATGCCGCTCTTCACGCGTTGCGATACGACCGCGCGTGCGGTGATCGCACCGTTGACGTTGAACAGCTCGATCCAGTCGTTGTCCTCGATACCGCCCTTCTTCGCGTCTTCTTCCGACAGCCACACGATCGGCCCGCCGCGCGAGAGCGTGAGCATCAGCAGGTTGTCGGTGTAGGTGCTGTGGATGCCCCACTTCTGGTGCGGCGTGATGAAGTTGAGCAGCAACTCCGGATTGCCGTTGGGCTTGGCGCCCGCCATCGCGCCGATCGCGCGCGTGTCGACCGGTGGGCGATACACGCACAGCCCTTCGCCGAAGGCCAGCATCCACTTGTGATCCTGATAGAACTGCTGCCGGCCGGTGAGCGTGCGCCACGGAATGAGCTGATGCACGTTGGTGTAGCCGGCGTTGTAGCTCACCCGCTCGGACTCGATACCGGACCAGGTCGGCGAAGAGATGATCTTGCGCGGCTGCGCCTGCACATCGCGGAAGCGGATCTTCTCGTCCTCGCGCGGGATGGCCAGGTGCTGGTGCTCGCGGCCGGTGATTTTCGACAGTGCGTCCCAGGCCTTCACCGCCACTTCGCCGTTGGTTTCCGGCGCGAGCATGAGGATCACCTCCGCAGCATCGATGTCGGTCTCGATGCGGGGCAGACCCTTGGTGATGCCTGGCTCGTTCACGGTGAGGTTCAATTCGGCGAGATTCTTCACCTCGTGCTCGGTGTTCCAAGCGATGCCTTTGCCGCCGTTGCCGGCCTTGATCATCAACGGGCCGAGCGCGGTGAACTTCTTGTAGGTGTTGGGGTAATCGCGCTCGATCACACTCATCTGCGGCGCGGTCTTGCCCGGCACCAGATCGCACTCGCCCTTCTTCCAGTCCTTCACGTCAAGCGCCTGCGCCAACTCCGCCGGCGTGTCGTGCATCAGCGGCGTGAGCACCAGCTCCTGCTCGACGCCCAGCTGACCGTCGGCGATCTGCGAGAACTTCTTGGCGATACCTTTGTAGATCTCCCAATCCGAGCGCGCTTCCCATGCCGGATCCACCGCACACGAGAGCGGATGAATGAAGGGATGCATGTCCGAGGTGTTGAGGTCGTTCTTCTCGTACCACGTCGCGGTGGGCAGCACGATGTCCGAGTACAGGCAGGTCGTCGACATGCGAAAGTCGAGCGTGACCAACAGGTCGAGTTTGCCTTCGGGCGCCTGCGCGTGCCAGACGACTTCTTCCGGCTTCGCTTCGTCCGACCCCAAATCCTTGCCCTGCACGCCATGCGTGGTGCCGAGCAGATGCTTCAAGAAGTACTCGTGGCCCTTGCCCGACGAGCCGAGCAAGTTCGAGCGCCACACGAACAGGTTGCGCGGGAAATTCGCCGGGTTGTCCGGGTCCTCGCAGGAAAGTTTCAGCGTCCCGTTCTTGAGCGACTGCACGGCATAGGCCTTCGGATCCATGCCCGCCTTGACCGCATCCGTGCACACCTGCAGCGGATTGGCCTGCAGTTGCGGGGCGGAGGGCAGCCAACCCATGCGCTCGGCGCGGACGTTGAAATCGATCAGGCTGCCGCTGAAGTCCTTGGCATCCGCGACCGGCGACAGAATCTCGTTGACCTGCAATTTCTCGTAGCGCCACTGATCGGTGTGCGCATAGAAGAACGAGGTGGAATTCTGTTGGCGCGGCGGGCGGTGCCAATCGAGCGCGAACGCCAGTGCGGTCCAGCCGGTCTGGGGGCGCAGCTTCTCCTGACCCACGTAATGCGCCCAGCCACCGCCCGATTGCCCGACGCAGCCGCACATCATCAGCATGTTGATGATGGCGCGGTAGTTCATGTCGCTGTGATACCAGTGGTTCATCGCCGCGCCGATGATGACCATCGACTTGCCCTGCGTCTTCTCGGCGTTCTCGGCGAATTGGCGCGCGACGGTGATGACATGCTCGGCCGGCACGCCGGTGATCGCTTCCTGCCACTTCGGCGTGTAGGGCTTGTTCTCGTCATAGGATTTCGGGCAGTGATCGCCCAAGCCGCGGTCGACACCGTAGTTGGCGGCAAGCAGATCGAACACGGTGGTGACGAGCGCGTCGCCGTCGTTCAGGCGCAAGGTGCGCGCGGGGACATTACGCAGCAGCACCTCGCCGCCTTGATCGTTGTGCTGGAAGAAGGCGTGCGCGATGCCGCCGAAGTAGGGGAAGGCGACCGGCGCAACGGCACTGCGATCGTCCATCAGCGATAGACGCAGCGTGACGTCGCGGCCGCCGGACTCCTTGGCCTCCAAATTCCATTTGCCGAGATCTTCGCCGGGCTTCTGATTCCAACGGAAACCGATCGAGCCGTTCGGCACGACGAGATCGCCGGTCGTGTCGTCGAAGGCGAGCGTCTTCCACTCGGGATTGTTGGCCTGCCCGGATCGATCATCGAGATCGCTCGCCCGCACGAAGCGGTCGGCCACGTAGTGATCGCCGCGCTTGACCAGCTTCACGAGCAGCGGCAAGTCGGTGTAGCGCCGCGCGTAGTCGGTGAAGTAGGGCGCCTGGCGCTGGACGTGGAACTCCTTGAGGATGACGTGACCCATCGCCATCGCGAGCGCGGCGTCGGTGCCTTGCTTGGGGTGTAACCACAGATCGGCGAGCTTGGCGACTTCTGCGTAGTCCGGTGTGACCGCCACCACCTTCGCGCCTTTGTAGCGCACCTCGGTGAAGAAGTGCGCATCGGGCGTGCGCGTCTGCGGCACGTTCGAGCCCCACGCGATCAAGTAGGTCGAGTTATACCAATCGGCGGATTCGGGGACGTCGGTTTGCTCTCCCCAGGTCTGCGGGCTGGACGGCGGCAGATCGCAATACCAGTCGTAGAAGCTCATGCACACGCCGCCGATCAACGAGAGGTAGCGTGAGCCGGCTGCATAAGACACCATCGACATCGCCGGAATCGGCGAGAAGCCGATGATGCGATCGGGGCCGTACTGCTTGATCGTGTAGACGTTGGCCGCGGCGATCATCTCTTGCACTTCGTCCCAGCTCGAACGCACGAAACCGCCCATGCCGCGGCCGGACTTGTACGACTTTGCCTTCGCCGGATCCTGCACGATCGACGCCCAAGCCTCGACGGGTCCGAGCGTCTTGCGGGCTTCACGCCACAACCGCACCAGGCGGCCGCGCACCATCGGGTACTTGAGGCGGTTGGCGCTGTACAAGTACCACGAGTAGGAAGCGCCGCGCGCGCAGCCACGGGGTTCGTGGTTGGGCATGTCGGGACGCGTGCGCGGGTAATCGGTCTGCTGCGTCTCCCACGTCACCACGCCGTTCTTGACGTAGATCTTCCAACTGCACGAACCGGTGCAGTTGGTGCCGTGGGTCGAGCGCACGATCTTGTCGTGCTGCCAGCGCTTGCGATAGCCGTCTTCCCAAGTGCGGTCTTCGTTGGTGACTACGCCGTGGTCGCCCGAGAAGCTCGCTTGATCCTTGGTGAAGAAGGTGAGTCGGTCGAGGAAATGAGACATTTGTTTCCCTTCGGGAAGGGGCTAGGGACTGGGGGCTAGGGGCTGAGGGAGATCTCGCGGCGGCAATTTCGTCGTGCTTGGCCGACCTTCTGAATCCCTTGCTCCTTTCCTTGGCCTTCGCTCCTTCGTTTCAATGATTACGTTTCAACTCGTGATGTGATGTTCAGCGGGGGAGGAGATGCTGGGAGTTGTAAAAGCCACCCGTAGTCCCCAGCCCCCAATGCCTGCCTTTAACACGGCATCTGCGCATTCCGACGCGAGTAGAACCACCACGTCATCGCGATGCAGGTTAGGTAGAACGCGATGAATACATAGAGCGCCACCTCCGGGCCGCCCGTCATCGAGATCGAAGTACCGTAGCTCTTCGGAATGAAGAAGCCACCGTAGGCGCCGATCGCACCGGAGAAGCCGAGCACCGCGGCCGCTTCCTTGTTACCGGCCTTGACCGCTTCTTCCCATGATGGCGTACCTTGTTTCACGCCCGCAGTGCGCTCGTTCAAGAAGATGATCGGAATCATGCGGAAGGTCGAGCCGTTGCCGATGCCAGTCGTCATGAACAGAACGAGGAACATGGTGAGGAAGCCGGCGAAGTTGCCGTGCGAAGGACCCGAGGGCAGGAAGTAGAGGACGCCCGCCACCGCAACGGCCATCACGATGAAGTTCCAGAAGGTGACGCGCGCGCCGCCCAGCTTGTCGGCCAACCAACCGCCGAACGGGCGAATCAGGGCACCGACGAGCGGCCCCATCCACGCATACTGCAAGGCGTTGACTTGCGGGAACTGCGACTTGATCAGCAGCGGGAAGCCGGCGGCATAGCCGATGAACGAACCGAAGGTTCCGAGGTAGAGCCAGCACATCAGCCAGTTGTGCTTGCGCTTGAAGATCACGGCTTGATCGGCGAAGGAGGCTTTGGCCGAAGCGATATCGTTCATGCCGAACCAGGCGAGAACCGCAGCGATCGCGATGAACGGCACCCAGATGAAGGCCGCGTTCTGCTGCCAGATCTGCACGGTCTGACCAGCCTTGACGATGGTTTGCGGTTCGCCGCCGAACACCAGCCAAATGGGCATGGTGACCACCAGCGGCGCCAAGAACTGCACCGACGACACGCCGAGGTTGCCCAGTCCCGCGTTCACGCCCAGCGCCGAGCCCTTGCGCTCCTTCGGAAAGAAGAAGCTGATGTTGGCCATCGACGAGGAGAAGTTGCCGCCGCCCAGCCCGCACAGCAACGCAAGAATCAACAGCGTGGGATAGGGCGTGGTGTTGTCCTGAACGGCGATGCCGATGCCGATGGCGGGGATCAGCAAGCTCGCGGTAGAGATCGCTGTCCAGCGCCGACCGCCGAAGATCGGCACCATGAACGAGTAAAAGATGCGAAGCGTCGCCCCGGAAAGCGCCGGCGCCGCCGCGAGCCAGAACAACTGGTTCGTCGTGAGCTTGAAACCGATCGCCGGAAGATTGACAGCGACGACGCTCCATAACTGCCACACGGCGAACGCGAGAAACAAGCAAGGCACCGAGATCCACAGATTGAGCCGCGCGATCGCCTCGCCTTCCTTCTCCCAGAACGCCTTGTCTTCGGGCGTCCAGATCTGCAGCACGCGGCCGCGATGCGATGTCTGCGGACTCGGTGCAATCGTAGTGTTGGTGGCCATCATCGACTCCTTAGTGGAGAATTTAGAGCGATTCTTCGCGTGCGAGCTTGCGCAAAATCAAGTTCAAGTGCCGGCGCTCATCTGGCCTGCGTGCGGGCCGATCACCTCGGTGCGGCGCACTTCGGTGAAGTACATCCAGATCAGCGAGACCCACACAACGCCGTACATCAACATGAAGCAGGTCGAGCGAATGCCGGTGAGGTCGACCAGCGCGCCGAACATGACCGGCAGCACGAAGCCCCCGAGACCCCCAGCCAGTCCGACGATGCCGGACACCACACCGATGTTGTTCGGATATTCGTTGGCGATGTACTTGAACACCGACGCCTTGCCGAACGCCCAGGCCATGCCCATCACGAACATCAAGGCGGTGAAGGCCCAGGGGCCAAGGCCGAGGTGGAAGGTAACGGGACCGTTGACCGTCGTGATCGTGAAGTCGGTTTGCGGATAGGAGAGCAGGAACAGGCAGATCCAACTCACCCACAGTACCCACCAAGTGACCTGATGGGCGCCGTACTTGTCGGACAACCAGCCGCCGAATGCACGCAGCACGCCGCCGGGCAGGGAGAAACACGCCGCGAGCAGCGCCGCCAAGCGAATGTCGAAGCCGTACTCGCCGACGTAATACTGAGTCATCCACAGCGCCAAGGCAACGTAGCCGCCGAAGACGATCGAGTAGTACTGGCAATATTTCCAGACCTTGGGATCCTTCAAAGCGAGCAACTGCTCGCGCCATGTGATGCGGGCGTCGACTAGGTGCTTGGGATCGTCGTAGCTGAACAGCCAGAAGACGATGGCGGTGACGAGCATCGCCACCGCGTAGACCTGCGGCACGACGAACCAGCCGTAGGCGACGAGCAGCACCGGCGCGACGAACTTGTTCACCGCCGCGCCTGAGTTGCCCGCGCCGTACACACCCATCGCGAAGCCCTGGTTCTTGCGCTCGAACCAGCGTGCGACGTAAGGCGTGCCCACCGAGAACGAGCCGCCTGCGAGGCCGACGAACAGACCCAGCACCAGGAAGTGCCAGAACTGGGTCGCGTACGAGATGAGCCAGATCGGCACGACGGTCGCAAGCATCAGCAGCACCATGACGATGCGCCCGCCGTACTTGTCGGTCCACATGCCGAGCGGCACGCGTACCAACGAACCGGTCAACACCGGTGTGGCGGTGAGAATGCCGAATTGCGTGGCATTGAGACCCAGCGTCTTCTTGATCGGAATGCCGATCACCCCGAACATCATCCACACCATGAAGCACACGGTGAAGGCGAGGGTGCTCACCACCAGCACGGCCATCTGCTTCTGCTTCAACGTTTTCACGGTTAGGGTTCCTTGTCGGCGAGTCTTGTTCGACCAGCAAGGCGAGGATAGGCAAAGGGCAGCGCCGCGCCTATTCAGCGGATGGGTGAGGGAGGATCGACGAAGAGCTAGGCCGGTTGGCTAAACAGCCGATGGTTATAGTTCGAAAGGAGTAGGCGCCGCAGCCGCTTACTGGACGATGCGAGAGCAAGCTAGGCAAACGAGCGCGGCAGGCGTCTCGTCGCTGACGCTTCGGTGAACGTCACCGCTCGAGTTGGCGCAGAACCTCGAGAACAATCGGAGTCCTGACTTCTTTTGCGTTCGAGCTGCGGGGCTTATTTGCGTTGCAGGTACGCTCTCATGATGTAGCGCGCGATGCCGCGTCCAAGGGACAGCCCAGCATCGGTTGAATAGCGGAAGTGCCATCCCAGCCGCACACGCGAATCAGCGCACTCGTCGGCCGCGGTCGTGAAGGTTTCGAACGAGCGCGTCGGCATCTCTGGAGGAGCCGTCAGCGTCTGCATGACAAAGGGCATATCGTCTCCAAAGGTCGCGGCCAAGATCTGCATGGCGGCTGCACAGGCGGTCGCATGCGCAGAGACGTATTCGGGGAATGGTGGCGTGGGACGCAAAGGTTCCCACGTCGCATCGGCAGTCGTTTCGGAATTGTTGTCGGTGTCTGCTTCGCGAATCGCCGTGTACGGCCGCCAATGGTTGTATTCGTACTTGGCATCCCAAGTGGCGATATAGCCATCGTAGAAGCCCATGTTGAGGTAGGCGAACAAGCGAGCGGTTGGCCATAGCGGCATTTCGCGGTCGTTGGTGAGCTGGCGCGCGAGGCGGTTCACCGAGCCTTCGGCGAATTCCATCCACCACACCGCGTATGCCGTCTGCTGCGCACTGCGTTGTGCGCTCACCAATGCGCCGTAATCCTTGACTTCCCGGAACGCATGCGCGTATGTAGTCCCCGACAGCGACGGCGGCGGTGGAGGTCTGAATTGGCTGGGCTTGACCAGAGCGAACGGCCGAGCAAAGCGGAAGCCGGGTTGCGCGACGAAACCATCCCATGGGGGAGTCGTTTGATACGCGCCCGGGCTGCTGCGAAACGAATACTCGCGGGGAGAATTCCAACCGTCGTCCAGTCGTCGTTTCAAAATGGCGCTCGCGCTCGCCGCACCGATTTCGCTGCCGCGTTGCTTGTGTTTCGAGTTTGGCACCTGATTCATCCAGAACGCGAGTTCGGCATCGACGCGTTGTCGCTGATCCGGATACTGCGACACGAGCACATCGTAGGCCGCTTGCGAAACAGCCGCGAACGGGTGCGCGGCGCGATGCGAGCCGAAGTACGCGTACCGTTGGTACAGCGGCAGGATCGTATTGAGCGCGTCGTGGATCGCCAAGTGCATCATCGCCAGCGCCCGCTGACCTTTGAACGTAAGGAACTGATCCTCCCCATAGGCGATCTCGTGCGCCAGGCTGTTCCATGCGGATACGATCTGCGCATCGAATTTGAACTGCCCGATGCCATGCTTGCGTAGCGATTCCCCGACGTCAGCTTGCCCCTGGACGTCGGCTTGCCCTTGTGCATTGTCTCGCGCCGCTGCGATCGTCACGGCCGACGAGGCTAAAGCCCCGAAGATCAGCGCGCCGATGGTCAGCCCTACCCGTGCCCATCGTCTCCACCGTATCTCGTACGTCCGCTGCATGTGCACTTAGCCTCCCGGGTGTCCTCGTCCATTGTTCGGCTCAAGTATGATTCCCGTATGCGAGAACGCCATGACTCGATGTCGGATTCGCTTGCTCGTTCGTCCGCGGCGCAGCTTCAGGACCAGGGCGACGCGAGGCGTGAATCTGATGCCTCAACCGGGATCGACGCCCTGTCGGACGTGCTGCGCTCGGTCCGCTTGACGGGATCGCTGCTGTTCCTCGTCGATGCAACTTCGCCGTGGGTCACCGAAGCGCCGCCCGGTAGCAGCTTTGCGTCGGTGCTTCTACCGGAGGTCCAGCACGTGGTGTCGTATCACATCATCGTAGACGGCAGATGTTGGGGCGGACTGGTCGGCGAACCAAGCACATGCTTCGAGGCGGGCGACATTCTCGTTGTGCCTCACGGTGATGCGTATGGGCTATCCAGCGCACCGGGCATGCGCGCTTCCTGGAGCACCGACGAAGCCGTCGCGTTCTTCCGCGAAATGTCGCGCGGACGATTGCCCGCAATCGTCAATCAGCGGGGTGGAGAGTCGGAGCACACTCGGTTCATCCGCGGCTTCCTGGGTTGCGATCTGCGACCTTTCAACCCAGTACTCACGGCGCTGCCCCGCATGATCCACTTGAAGCGTTCGACGCAGCACGAGAGTCGACTCGACTATCTGATCGAATTCACCCGCGGCGAATTGCAGGAAGCCGCCTCCGGCATGCAATGCGTGCTACTACGCTTGAGCGAACTGCTGTTCGTAGAAGTGATTCGACGCTACTTGCAGTCTCTCCCTGCAGGCGAACAAGGGTGGGTCAGTGCCTTGCGCGATCCGGTCGTCGGTCATGCACTGACGCTGATCCATAACCAGGTCGCATATCCATGGACGGCGGACAAACTGACTGCGCAGGTGGGATTATCGCGATCCGCGTTCAGCGAGCGATTTCGGTACCTCGTTGGTCAACCCCCGATGCAGTACGTGACGCGATGGCGCATGCAACTTGCAGGGCATTTATTGCGGGAGAGCGCGGCCAAGGTCTCGGCAATCGGCCTGGAGGTGGGGTATGACTCGGAGGCGGCCTTCAGCCGGGCGTTCAAGAAGACCACTGGAACTTCGCCCTCTTTGTGGCGTCAGCATACAAGCAGTCTTTGACACATGCTAACTGCTTGCCTACGTCAACCCAGACGAGAGGCACGCAAGGAACTGGACGCGGCAGGTGAGATGGACCTTGCACCGGCTGTGGCAAGTTGAACAGACGATGTCGAAAGGATGAACGTGCTGATCCATCGTATCGCTGAAAAGTTCGGTGCGGGGGCGACCAGCTGCTTCGCTATCACCTTCGCCGATGGCACGTCGTGGCAGAACCAACCCGGCGAGCCACTGGTGCGGTTGATTTTTCGAACGCCGAGCGCACAATGGCGCACGTTGGCGTATGGCCACGTCGGCCTGATCGAATGCTATTTCGATCAAACGCTCGACGTCGAAGGCGATTTTCGCGCGGCCTTCAAACTCGCTCTGGACAGCGGATTCGCGGGCGGCGTTGCTCCGCTGGTGCGCGCGCGCAACTGGTGGCTCGAACTGCGCACCAGGAACCGCTCGATCGAGCAGGCACGGCGCAACGCCCGTTACCACTACGGTCTAGGCACCGACTTCTACGCAAAATGGCTCGATCTGCCGCTCATGATGTACACCTGTGCGTATTGGCCGGAGGGCACGCGGACGATCGAACAGGCGCAGCGTAACAAGATCGAGCACGTGTGCCGCAAGATCTTGCTGCGACCCGGCGAGCGGGTGGCGGACATCGGATGCGGGTTCGGCGGCTTCATGTTCTATGCGTGCGAGCGTTACGGGGCGCAGGTGTGCGGGGTCAACACCGTGCCGGAGCAGGTCGATTGGGTGCGCGAGCAGATTGAAGCGCGCAAGCTCTCGCACATGCTGTCCGTGCGTCTTGCCGACTTTCGCGAGGTGCATGCGCAGTTCGACAAAGTGGTGTCGATCGGCGTGCTGGAGCACGCGGGGCGCGATCAACTGGACGCGGTGGTGCAGGCGCATGCCGACTTCCTCAAGCCGGGCGGACTCGGCATGCTGCATTTCATCGGTCACGTCGGCGTGCGCGACACCGAGTTCTACATTCGCAAATACGTCTTCCCCGGCGGCTGGATTCCAAGCCTGTCGCAAACCCTCGAAGCGATGGAAGCCAAGGGTCTCGAGATTCTCGATGTCGAAAACCTCCGGCGTCACTACGCCTTGACGCTCGACGCCTGGGTCGAGCGGTTCGAGCGCAATTGGCCGAGCATTCACGCGCTCGACCCCGCGCGCTTCGATGAGCGGTTCCGCCGCATCTGGCGCACTTATCTGTATTCGTGCGCCGAGATGTTCCGCTCGCTGAACTCGCAGACCGACCTGTTCCAGATCGTCTTCAGCAAGGGCAACGTGCGCGCCCACGGCTATCCGATGAGCCGCGATTTCATCTACCAGCGCGAGGCACACGCGATGTCCACCCGCTTGCCTGCCGAGGCGGAGCCGGCATGAGCGATCACGACGCGAGTGTTCAACGGTTGGCCGCACAGCTGCGCGCAGCGCCGTTCGGTGCGGCGCGCTTGGGCAAGCACACCTCCAATCTGTTCCGCGACCGGCGGCCCGCCCATTCCAACACGCTCGACGTGCGGCAGCTGAACGCGGTGTTGGAGGTGAACCGACGCGAAGGCTACGTCGATGTGGAAGGGATGGCGCCGTACGATGCGATCGTCGAAGCGGCCTTGCGAGAAGCTCTGATGCCCGCGGTGGTACCACAGCTCAAATCGATCACGCTCGGCGGGGCGGCCGCCGGGGTAGGAATCGAGGCGACCTCGTTTCGGCACGGGCTCGTGCACGACACGCTGCTCGAGATCGAAGTGCTGACCGGTGAGGGTAAGGTAGTGAGCGCGACGCCGGACAACGCACACGCCGACCTCTTCTTCGGCTTCCCCAATTCCTACGGCACTCTGGGTTACGCGTTGCGCTTGAAAGCGAAAGCGATTCCAGTCTCGCCTTACGTCGAAGTCCGGCATCGGCGCTTCACGAATGCGGATGCCTGTTTCGCCGCGCTCGACGAGCTGTCCAACAGCGACGTTGACTTCCTCGACGCCGTCGTGTTCGCGCGCGACGAGTTGTATGTGAGCGCAGCGCGCTTCGTCGACCAGGCACCGGGGACCAGCGATTACAGCTTCGAGCGCATCTACTATCGATCGATCAGAGCGCGCGAGGTCGACTATCTCACCACCACCGCGTATCTCTGGCGCTGGGACACCGATTGGTTCTGGTGCTCGAAAAACCTCGGTGCGCAACACCCGGTCATCCGCCGCTTGCTCGGTCGCGAGCGGCTCAACTCACGCTTCTACACCAAGGTCATGCGATGGAACAGCCGTGTGGGGTTGACGGCGTACCTCGACAAACTCTCTGGACACCATCGCGAGTCGATCATCCAGGACGTCGACATTCCGATCGCGCATGCCGCGCGCTTTCTCGACTTCTTGCACGATCAGATCGGCCTGCTGCCGATTTGGATCTGTCCGATTCGCAGTCCCCGCCGTGCACAACGCTTTGCACTCTACCCGCTCGCTCCAGGCCAGCTGTACGTGAACTTCGGCTTCTGGGACGTGAAGCGAACGCGCGAGCCTCATCCGCCGGGCCACTTCAATCGTCTAATCGAGGCCCGCGTCGGCGCGCTCGGCGGGATCAAGTCCCTCTACTCGGATAGCTACTTCACCGAGGACGAGTTCTGGCGCATTTACGATGGCGAAACCTATCGGGCGTTGAAGCGGCGCTACGACCCGAATGGGCGCTTCCCGGATCTATACCAAAAGTGCGTGTTGAAGCACTGACGCGCATTGCGGCGTCGGGAACGGGAATTCGTTGCATGAGGCATGCATAGCCTCGACGATCACATCCGTGATCGTCTCCCTGTGCGCTGCGAGCCTTACCGAAACTGGCGTCTAAAGCGCAGGACGCCCGCAGCGAAGAACACCGCGCCGAGCAGTGCCATCTTGACCGTCGGCAGCACCAATGCGCTCGCTTCGGTGCCCTTGAGCAGGATGCCGTAGGCGATCTCGACGAAGTGGCGCAGCGGTGAGAGATTGATCGCCGCGCGCAGCCAACCCGGCATGCTTTCCACCAAGTTCCAGTTGCCCGAGAGATTGATGATCGGCATCACCAGCAGCAGCACGATCAGGCCGATCTGACCCGAGTTGCGGGCGAAGGTCGCGGCCGTGATGCCAAGCCCCGAAGCGGTCATGGCGAATAGCGCAACCAGCGCGAAGAACAGCGGCGCGCTGCCGACGAAGGGTACGCCGAGCCAGCCGTGCATCACGCCGAGAACCGCGACCGCGGCCCCGATCAGAATGACGACCGTCATCGCCATTACTTTCGCCACGACGATCTGCAGCGGCGTGAGCGGTGAAACGAGCAGTTGCTCGATCGTGCCGCGCTCCTTCTCCCTCACCAGCGCCGCCGCCGGAAGCAGAATGGCCGCGACGGTCACCATGCCGATCAGCTCGGAGATGGTGGTGAACCAGCCTTCGTGCAGCGTCGGATTGAACCGCATGCGCACCTGCACCCGCACCTCGGGCGCGCTTGGCGTGCTCCGCAGGTTGCGGCGTTCCATCCGCTCGGCTCCAAACGGCGCGACGATGCGCTCCGTATAGCTGGCCAGCAGATAGGACAGGTTGGCGTCGCTTGCATCGATGACCAGCTGCAGCGCGGTCGGATGGCCCGACATCAAATCGCGCTCGAAGCCGTGCGGAATGGTCAACACCGCGCGCAGCTCGCCGCGGTCGAGTCGATGCCGCAGCTGCGCCTCGTCCTCGGGCAGCGCCTGTACCGCGAAGTATGGTGCGCGCAGCCGGTAGATCAGGTCGCGCGAAGCGGCGCTGCGGTCGCGGTCGACCACGCCGAGGCGTGCGTTGCGCAAGTCCAGCTCCGGTGCGCCGGCGGCGATCAGGATATCCAGGGTAAAGATGAAAATGACGAAGGCGAACAGCGCGCGATCGCGCAGCAGCTGGCGCCATTCCTTGACCATCATCGCGGCGACCTGGCGCAGCCAGCGGCGTAAGGGGCTCGCGTGCAGCATCGCGACGTTCATGATTTGGTTCGCTTGCGAAATAAGGCGTGGGCGAGCCATAGCACGACACCGGCGTAGACCGCGAGCGCGCTCAGCTCCTTCCAGTACGTGATCATGCCGGCCCCCTTCAGATACATACCCCGTACAACCGGCAGGAAATAGCCGGCGGGAAACAGCCGCGCCAAAACACGGTTTGCAGGCTCGGCGGTATCCAGCGGAGCGAAGAAGCCGGCGAACTGCGTGGCGATGATCATCGCAACGATCGTGGTGATGATGATCGCGGCCTGCTGCGTGCGCACTGCGGCCGACACCAACAGCCCCAGCCCCGCCGTCGCAAGAATGTAGAGGAGCACGGCAAGGGCGAACTGCACGAGGCTGCCGCGAAACGGCACGCCGAAATATCCGCTTACGATCAGCCACAGGATCACGGCGTTGATCATCGAGATTGCGACCACCGGCAGCAGCTTGCCGAGCAGGAATTCGAGCCGCGTGACGGTCGAGCTGGCGATGTTGTAGATCGCGCCGGTCTCCTTCTCCCGCACCACGCTCACGGCGATCAGCAGCGGCGGAACGAGCATCATCACCAACATGATCAACGAGGGCGCGATCATCACGATGCTGCGCACCTCCGGGTTGTAGAGGAAGCGGGTTTCCAAGCGTATCGGAGGTTCGGCTTGCGAGCGATGGTCGACCGCGGCGCCGCCCTGCGCCGCCACCGCACGCGCCCGATACTGCGCATTGGCCTGCGCGTTGATGGCTTCGATATAGGCGCGAATGGTGCGCGCCGGCGTGGTAATCGCGCTGTCGATATGAGCGGCCACCTCGACTGCCCGGCGTGCCATCAGATCGCGCTCGAAGTGCGGCCCGATCCACAACACCACGCGTGCGCGTCGCTCGAGCAGGACGCGGTCGGCGAGCGAAGGATCTTGACCGGCGGCGACCAATCGAAAATGGCGGCTGGCGAGGAATTGCTACATAATCGCGGCTCGCGGCCGTCTGGTCCTCGTCCACCACCGCCAGGCCGATGTTCTCGACATCGCCGCTCATGCCGTAAGCGAACACCACGAGCAGCGTGATCGGCAGCAGGAACGCGAGCATCAGGTAGAGGCGGTCGCGCAGGATCTCACGCGCTTCCTTGCTTGCCAGCGTCAACACGCGTTTGAGCTTCATGTACGTTGTGCCGCTGCCGCAGCCTCCAACGCGAGTACGCGGTGCACGAAGACGTCTTCCATCGTGATCGCCTGCGGCGCGATCTGTGGGGCGGGGAGGCCTGCGCGGTCGAGCGCGGCGCGGATGCGCTGTTGCGCATCGCCGGGGTCGCGCGCCATCACATGGATTGCGCGGCCATGCAGCACGGCATCGGAGAAGTCGGCGGCGCGAATCGCGTCGAGTGCCGCCACCGGCCGCTCCGCGCTTACTTCCAGCAACTGTCCCTGTGCTTCGGTGAGCTGCGCCTTCATCGCCGCCGGCGTCGCATCGGCGACGACGCGGCCGGCGAACATCAGCGCGAGCCGGTCGCACAGCTCAGCTTCGCTCATGTAGTGCGTGGTGAGCAGGATTGCCACGCCTTGCTCGCGCGCGAGCTGTCGCAAAATCTTCCAGAAGCGGCGGCGCCCGATCGGATCGACGCCCGAAGTCGGCTCGTCGAGGAATAGCACGCGCGGCCGGTGGATCAGCGCACAGCCGAGCGCGAGCCTTTGTCGCAATCCCATCGGCAGGCTTCCTGCAGCCGCATCTTCGTGCCCCTCGAGCGCGCCCAGCTCGATCACCCAGCGCGCGCGCTCCCGCGCCACCCTGCGCTCCAGTCCGTACACGCCCGCGAACAGCAGCAGGTTTTCCATCACGGTGAGCTCGGTATAGAGCGAGAATGCTTGCGACATATAGCCCACCCGCTCCTTGATCGCCTGGCCGGCACGGCGCATGTCGGCGCCGGCCACACGTCCGCTCCCGGCGCTGGGCGGCAGAATGCCGGTGAGCATCTTGATGACTGTGGTCTTGCCCGCACCGTTTGCTCCGAGCAGGCCGAAAATTTCGCCGTAATGGACGCCAAAGCTCGCGCAATCCACTGCGCGGAAGGCGCCGAAATCGCGCGTGAGTTCGTGCGCGTGGATTGCGTGCTCGTCCTCGCCGTGTTGGGGCGCCGCGGCGGAGAAAGCCTGTACCGGATCGAGCGCGAGGCGCTCCCGGGTACGCAACAGAGCGACGAACACGTCTTCGAGCTCCGGTGGGCGCACCGTCACGCGCGATGCAACGGCGTCGGGAAGGACGTCTTGCACTGCACGCTGCGCAGCCCCGTCATCGTCCTGCTCGACGTAGATGCGGGCCGTCTCCCCGCGCAGGTCGATCTGAGGGAAGCGCTGCGCGAGCAGATTGATTTGACCGGCCTCCGCGTGGATCTCGACAATGCGCGCCCCGTATTCGCGCATGAGTCGATCCGGATCGCCCTGTGTGAGCACGTGCCCGTCATGCATGAGCGCGAGCCGATCGAAGCGGCTGGCTTCGTCCAAGTAAGCGGTGGAGACTAACGCAGTGAGGCGTTGACTCTGAATGAGCTGCGCCAGGATGATCCAGAACTCGCGGCGCGAAACCGGATCGACACCGGTGGTCGGCTCGTCCAGAATGATCAACTCGGGCGCGTGGATCAGCGTGCACACCAGGCCGAGCTTCTGTTTCATGCCGCCCGAGAGGTTCTTCATCGGTCGCGCGCGAAACGGTGCGAGGCGGGTCATCGCGAGCAATTGCTCCTTTCGCGGCGTTGCCTCCGCTGATGGTACGAGCCTCAACGATGCGAAGAAGTCGACGTTCTCTTCGACGGAGAGCTCGGGGTAGAGGTTGAGGCCGAGCCCTTGCGGCATGAAGCCGAGGCGCGCCTTGACGGCTTCGGCTGCGCGCTCCGAGTCGATCAGTTGACCGAACACGCGCACCGTTCCGGCCTCGTAGCTGAGCACGCCGGCGACCGCCTTCATCAGGCTGCTCTTGCCGGCGCCATCCGGTCCGATCAGGCCATACAACTCGCTGCGCGCCACGCGCAGCGACACGTCCTGCGCCGCGCGCTTGCGGCGGTAGCGCTTACCGAATCGGTCGAGCTCGATGACCGGTGCATCACGCAGCGACGTCTCGCCGCGCACGCCAGCTAGTGCTTCGGCCGTTGCCATGCTGCGTTGTCCTCGATTCGGATCATCGCGTCGGCCGGCTGACCGGGAAGCAACTTGCCGTCAGAATCGCCGACCGGATACAGCCGCACTTCGTACACGAGCTTGGTGCGCTCATCGCGCGTTTGGACTTCCTTTGGGGTGAACTCGGCGCGCGAAGCGATGTAGCCGACGCGCGCCTCGAACGGCGCCTCCGGATACGCGTCCGTCCAAATCTGTGCAGGTTGTCCAAGGCGCACACGACCGATCGTCGGTTCGGGAACATAGCCTTTCAAATACACGCCGGCGAGATCCGTGAGACCGAACAGCGGCGTGCCGGCGCCGACCACTTCGCCGAGATTGACGTAACGATTCGAGATGCGTCCGGATATGGGGGCGCTCACCTGCAGATCGGCCACCTGACTGGCTGCCTCATCGGCGCGGGCGGCGGCGGCCCGCGCTTGCGCGCGTGTGGCTTGCAACTCGGCTTCGCGCGCACGGATCCGCTCCGGGCGCAACTCGGCGTCGCGCAGCGCCTCTTGCGCGCGCGCGCGCGCTGCAGCGGCTGCGGCCTCCTGCTCGCGCGTGGTGCGCAGTGCGAGCTCTGCACGCTCGACCGCCTGCGGACCGACGAAGCCTTGCGCCGCGAGACTGCGCGCGCGGTTCAGATCGCGCTCGTCTTGCGCCGCCGCCGCTTGCGCCTTGCGCAGATCGGCCTGTGCGGATTCGACGCTCGCACGTGCGGTGGCAAGTTGAATGGACGTTTCGGCGCGCAGCAGCTCGAGCGCACGCTGCTGCGCAACGACTTGAGCTTCGAGCGCTGCCACGGCCGAACGCGCTTGCGCGAGGCGCGCCTCGATCGCCGCTTCGTCCAGCTTCGCGAGCAGTTGGCCCTGCTTGACCTCGTCGCCTTCGCGCGCGAGCAACTGCACGACCCGGCCGGCGGCCTTGGGCGCGACGGCGACAAGGTCTGCCTCGATGCGGCCGTTGACTTGGAGCAAGCCGCCGACGCGTGCATCCGATCGAAGCCGCAACGCGAAGGCGGTAACCAAAAGCACTACGAAAACACCCGCCACAACCAGCGCGAGTCGGCGTAGTTTGCCGCTATACCATGCGTTCATGCCGGCGCCTCGCTAAGCTTAGGAGCTGCTGAGCGAACGCGCCAGCGCGCCTATCCCTTCGTGCCCGCTTCCGTCAGACCCGCTTCCACGGCGTAGACCGCAGCCTGCACGCGGCTGGTCAGATTCAGCTTGCGCAGGATGTGTTGGACGTGGATCTTCACCGTGCTCTCGGCCACGTCGAGCGCGCGGGCGATCTCCTTGTTGCTCGCGCCGCGCGCGAGGAAGACCAAAATCTCACGCTCGCGCGGGCTGAGCTTCTCGCGCTCCAAGGGTCCGGGGGCGACAGCCGGGCCGGCCTTGATGTTGCGCACGAGCTTGCTGGTCATCTGCGGCGAGATGACCGAATCGCCCTCGGCTGCGCGGCGGATCGAATCGAGCAGCGTTTGGGTGTCGATGTTCTTCAGCAGATAGCCGCTCGCGCCGTTGCGTAAGGTCTCGATCAGGTCCTCGGCATCCTCCGATACGGTGAGCATCACCACCTTGGATTCGGGAACGTCGCTCGCCAGGATCTTGACCGCTTCGCGTCCCGACAGCCCCGGCATATGCAGATCGAGCAAAATGACGTCGGGTTTGAGCTCGCTTGCGCGCTTGATACCATCCAGTCCGTCGGAGGCCTCGCCGACGACTTCGAGATCCGGCTGGCGCGCGATGAGCGCTTTCACGCCGCTGCGGAACAGCGTGTGGTCGTCGACGATGAGTACACGGATCGGCATGGATTTCAACCTTCCATCTGCGCCGCATCGGAAGACGCGCGCGCGCGGCCTGCTTCGAGAACGGGCAAGGTGAGCAGGACCTGGGTGCCCTTGCCGATCGTCGACTTCACTTGCAATGTGCCGCCGATTCGGTGGGCACGCTCCTTCATGATGCGCAGTCCGACATGCAGATCGGAAGGCACCTGCGAAGAGTCGAAGCCTTTGCCGTCGTCGCGCACCCAGAAGCGATACACCGTGCCGCGCTGCATCTCGACTTCGACGTTCTCGGCGGCGGCGTGCTTGCGCGTATTCGACAACGCTTCCTGGATGATGTGCATCACCTGCAACTGCATCTCGGGCGACAGCGGGAGCCCCACCCCGGACTGCAGGAACCGCGTCTTGACCTGCGCTTGGCTTTCGAAGCGCACGAGCGAGGTGGCGATCGCAGCCTCGATGTCGGTCTGTGCCATGCGCGTGCGGAAGTGCACCAACAGCTCGCGGACGTCGTCGTAGCTCTCCTGGATGCCTTCGCGGATGCGGCTCAATTCTTCGCGCGCGTCGTCGAGCTGCTGCGAGTCGAGCGAGGCCTGCAGCAGCTGCGCTTGGATATTGAGATAAGCCAGCGACTGCGCGATGCTGTCGTGCAGTTCCTGCGCCAGCAGGTTGCGCTCCTCCGAGATCGCCATCTCTTTCTGACGCGCGACCAGTCGCTGGTTCTCGATCGCGATGCCCAAGTGCCGGCCGAGCGTTTCGAGCATGAACTGCTCTTGCGCACTGAACTCGCGCAGTGCGGTGAAATAGAGATTGAACAGACCGAGGTTCTGGCCGCGGAGACGGATTGGGAATACGCCGACCGTGGCGAAACCCTCTTCACGGCAGCGCAAGGGCTGGTTGCGGTACGCGCCGCGCACCAGAATATGGACGCGGGGCTGCGCGGCCTGAACGCCTTGGCCACACAAGCACTCATCGCGCTTGAGGCAGCGCTCCGTATCGGTAAATGCAGGCGAGACGCCTTCGTGCACGAACAAATGCAGCTCACCGGTGTCCGGTTCGATCAGGCGCACGGCACCGGCCTGGGCATCGAGGCGCGCCATCAACTTACGCAGGAAATCCGCGCACAGCGCTTCGAGAGTGAGCGGCTGGCTGAGCAGGGCCGCCACTTCGTAGAGTGTGCCCAGCTCCTTGTTCTTGTCGGCCAACGTGCGTGTTTTCTCTTCGACGCGACGCTCGAGGCTGCCGTACAGCTCCTGCAGATGCTCGGCCATGCGGTTGAAGCCGGCTGCCAAAGCGCCGAACTCATCGCGCGACTCGACCGGCAAGCGCACACCGAAGTCGCCCGCCTCCATGCGGCGCATGCCTTCCTCGAGGTTGGTCACGGGCCGGATGATCAGCAGGTAGAGCATGTAGATGAGCGCGATCGTTCCGACCACGCTGAGCGCGATCAGGCCGAACTGCAGCATGCGCAGCAGGCGCGTGTTGTCAGAAATCTCGTGCTCGATGGCCAGCACGAGACGGTCGATCTGTTCGACGAAACTGTCCGCGCGTTGCAGATAGGCCGCGAGCAGCGTGGACTTGGCGGCAATGTCCGGTGCATCGATCAAGGCTTGCGCCGCGGGCCGCATTTCGTGCTGCCAGCGCGCCTTCAGCTGCTCGAAGCGCTGCTGAATCTCGCGCGTGCGCGGCAGTACCAGCGGGCGCGAGGGGTCGCCCTGCTGCAGATCGAGCAACACGCGATCGAACGCGACGATCTCCGCTCGGGCGGAAGCAGCCGCCGTAGCGCGTGGCGTTTGCAACCTGCTCCCACCAGTCGCTGAAACGTTCTCGTTGGCGCTTTGGGCTCCGGCGGTGCTATCCCCGCTTGCGCTCGCCGGTGCGCTCTGCAGGGTCGCGCTCGGTGCGACGTTTCGCTTGCTCGCGCTCGCCGGAACCGATTGCTCGCTCGCGCTCGCCGGAACCGATTGCTCGCTCGCGCTCGCTTGGGCGAGCAGCAGGGCGATGCGATAGGCGCGCATGCGCTGGCTGCCCATTTCGTTTACCGCCGCGGCGCCGCCTTCGAGCTGCCAGGACATGATCAGGGTCAGCCCCACCGCGATGATCGCCACGACCAGATAAGCGATCAGAATCGCAGTGAGCTTGCTGCCGAGGCGAGGAGTGTTGGAAAGCATCGTGAGTGGCGCCGTGCCGGTACCGCAAAGACCAAAATTAGCAAAAGACCGCATATGGTGCTCGGGGTTGAACCGCACGCCCCGATTCACCTGGCTCAAGTGCGGCCGCCCGACCTCCATACCGACACTGGCTCAACCGGGGGTGCACCGGCCCCCAGCCACCTTCCTCGGCCGTCGAGCAAGCCTAGCTCGCTTCGCGCAACTTGTTCAGATCGGTGATGTGCACGGTGCGCCCGTTCACTTGCACCAAGCCGGCTTCGGACAGTTCGTGCAGGATGCGAGAAAAATGTTGGGGCGTCAGATTGAGACGCGACGCGATCACGCCCTTGTTGGTCGATAGCTCGATGTCGAGTTCCTTGCCGCCGTCGAGTTGCTCGGCGTCCCGTAACAGATAACCGATCACGCGCTGGGCGCCCGAATGCATGCAGTACGCTTCGACGTCGCTGACGATGCCGTGCAGCCGCCGGCTCAATCCCCCTAGCATCTTGCGCGCGAACTTGGCGTTGAGCTCCAGCTCCTGGAAGACGGCGGCGCTCGAGATCTGCAGCAGCATCGAATCGGTCAGCGTCTGCGCATAGACGACGTGCGGCAGGTCGAGGAACATGACCGCTTCGCCGAACGTCATGCCCGGCCCGATCAGCTCGACGACCTTGTCGGCACCTTGAGGCGAGATGAAGGCAAGCTTTACCTGCCCGTACACGACGAGATAAAAGCCTTGCGGCATGTCGCCCTTGTGAAAGAGAGTCTCGCCGCGCGCCAGATGTAAGGCGCGAGTGCCCTGCGCAATGCGTGCGATTTCTTCGGCCGAGGCTTCCTTCAGCAAGGGCACGTTGGCCAAAAAGGATTCGACCTTGAGGTCTTGCTTCATGCCGGAGGTGCCCTATCGCGTGGTTTGAGCAGATTTTGCCGCAGGCACCGCGTGCAATCTTGTCTTAGATCAAATCTTTTTTTCGGCTGGTTCGTTCTGCAGTGCTCGACCGAGCCGATGATGTGCGGTCACAGCGGCGAGCCACAGCAACGCGGCGCCCAAGTTGTGGGCCACCGCAAGCGGTAGGGGAAGGTTGCCGAGGATCAGGAAAGCCCCGAGCGCGAGCTGCGCCAGCAGCACCGCAATCAAGAACAACCGCAGGGCAGGATAAGCGGCCCCCAAGCGCCACGCCACCAAGAATACTGCGAGCGCCGCCGCCAGCGAGCCATAGCGGTGCGCGATGTGAACGGCTGGGCTCGCCCCCGCAACCCGCCAGGGATCGAAGTCCTGCAAGTGCCGCCAGGGATCGAAGTCCTGCAAGTGAAAGGGCAGCCATGTTGCGGTGCTCGTGCAGGTCGGGAAAGCGGGACAGGCCAGGCTCGAGTAGCTCGCGCTGGTAAGCACGCCGAGCGCGATCTGGACGAACAGGACGAACAGCGCGCTGCCCGATATCAACCGCGTGCCCATCGAGGTCGGCGCGCCGCGCCGCGGACCCAGCGCCACCCAAGCGAACAACGCGGCCATCAGCATACCTCCCAGTACGTTGCCCAACGCGATGGCGGGAAGCTTCGCGCCGGGCGTGGAACGTCCCAGAGCGGCCAAGAAGACCGTTACGCTAAGCAGCAATACCGCGATGAGCAGCTCACGGCGCAGTTGACGCGGCCGGGCCAGCGCGAGCACGGCGATCGCCGCCGCGCAGGCACCGGCAAGGGTGGCAGAGACGCGATGCAGCAGTCTCGCCGCGGGTACGGGTTCCACGGTGATCGCGTGGTCAGGACCGTAGCAGGCGGGCCAGTTCGCACATCCCAGTCCGGCCGCGCGTACCCGCATGAATGCGCTGGTGCTCGTCACGAGCAACACCACGATTACCCCGAGCAGCGCGATCCATCGGATGCCCTGTCGCAGCCGCCCGGCCTTGTCATCGATGTCCTGCATGCCCACACGTTAACAGACTGCGGGCGGAGATCGATGAATTTGGGTTGTCGATCGCGGAGAAGCGGGCGCTCTAATGCAAATGCCCCTGAGCCCCGCTGGGGCGGGGACGACGCGACGAATGCCGGGTAGCTGGGGACGCCGCCGACCTGCCAACTGCGTGCGCTCGCCCTGCAAAAACTGAATCTGAGTGAATTCCTCGCCCGGATGCCTTGGGTAGAGTTGCCGTGCGAAGAGCGCGCTTGCCGTGCTCGATTCTGATGACACTCGGAGGCGCCCCGCAGGGCGATGACAAATGGCACAAAGCGAAGGTGGAAGGGGCGCGGCCGACGCGGGCGCGACGTTGAATTGGGAAAACGAGCCTGAAGAGGAGCGCATCCCCGCGATGCAGCACCTGCTCGACAACCATTTTCTCCTGCTCTTTCTTGGTATCGCGCTGCCGACTGTCCTCTACATCTTGTGGGGCGTGATGGAGATTCTCAGCTTGCCTAACGCGCCGCAGTAAGGAGACGAAACGATGAGTTCGATACTGCCACCCGCCAGACGCATCTGGTGGAAAGAGCCGGTCGAGAAGCTCGAGGTCTGGTGGATCGTCATCGCCTTCGCCTGGGCGCTGGTCCTGTTCTTCATGATGCCGTACTGGCATGTCTTCGGTAAGCAGAACCTGTCCAACGAGGCTTACCGCATCTCGGCCGAGCACTATCAGAAGAAGACGCAGGCGATGGTCGACAAGTACACCGTGCGTACCGAGACCGAGCAGAACATCCCCGTGGTGCATCCACCCGCCGGCAGCGACGTCTACTTGATCGCGCGCCTGTGGAGCTGGTGGCCGATCCTCGAGCTCGAGCACGGCCAAAAGTACCGGTTGCATTTGTCCTCGCTCGACTACCAGCACGGCTTCTCGCTGCAGCCCGAGAACGTCAATCTGCAGGTCGTACCCGGCTACGAGATGGTGGTGACGGTGACGCCGAACAAGAACGGCACGTTCGCCATCGTGTGCAACGAGTATTGCGGCATCGGTCATCACCAGATGGTGAGCCGCATGTACGTGAAGTAGGGGGAGGCATGGCAACCGTAACCGCACAAACGGCGACGCAGGCATTTCGCATCGATCCGCGCTCCGGCTTGCAGTACCACCGCGACGCGGAGAACTTGATCAAGGTCAATGCCGTTGCCGGCGTCGTGTTCCTGTTGATTGGCGGCATTCTCGCGCTGCTGGTGTCTTTCACGCGTGTACCGGCCTTGCACTGGCTCGACGCCGAGAAGTTCTACATGGTGCTCACGGCGCATGGCATCGACATGCTGATCTTCTGGCTGCTGTTCTTCGAAGTCGCGATCTTGTACTTCTGCTCGTCGACCCTGTTGCGCTGCCGGCTGGCGGCGCCGAAGTGGGGATGGACGGCATTTGCGCTCATGCTGATCGGGTCGGTGGTGACCAATATCGCCATCTTCCAGGGCGAGTCGAGCGTGATGATGACCTCGTATGCCCCGATGCAGGCCAAGCCAGCGTTCTATCTCGGCTTGATCCTGTTCGCGGTGGGCGGTCTGATCGCGTGCTTCATCTTCCTGGGCACGCTGGTCATCGCAAAGGCCGAAAAGACCTACGAAGGTTCGATTCCGCTGGTGACCTTCGGCGCGTTGACGGCTTGCATTATCGCGATCTTCACCATCGCCTCCGGTGCGATCATTTTGATCCCGACCTTCCTGTGGTCGGTCGGCTATGTGCAGCATATCGATCCGCTGATGTATCGCGTCATCTGGTGGGGCTTGGGGCACTCGTCGCAGCAAGTGAACGTGGCCGCGCACATTTCGGTGTGGTACGCGGTGGGCGCCATCGTGTTCGGCGCGAAGCCAATGTCGGAGAAGGTGAGCCGCACCGCCTTCCTGCTCTACATCCTGTTCCTGCAGTTGGCCTGCGCGCATCATCTGTTGTCCGATCCCGGCCTGTCTTCGGATTGGAAGATCGTCAACACCAGCTACTTCATGTACTTCGCGGTGCTGGCCAGCATGCTGCACGGGCTGACGGTGCCGGGCGCGATGGAAGTCGCCCAGCGCAAGAAGGGCTTCACCAACGGCTTGTACGAGTGGCTGCGCAAAGCGCCGTGGGGCAATCCGGTGTTCTCGTCGATCTTCCTGTCGATCATCGGCTTCGGCTTCCTCGGCGGTATCTCGGGCGTGATGATGGGGACCGAGCAACTCAACATGCTGATCCACAACACCATCTACGTGCCCGGCCACTTCCACGCGACGGTGGTGATCGGGACCACGCTGGCGTTCATGGGGCTCACTTACTTCTTGCTGCCAAGTTTGTTCAACCGCGACGTGCTCTTCCCCGGCATGGCCAAATGGCAGCCTTATGTGTTCGGTATCGGGATGTACACCGTCGCGCTGACCTTGATGGGCGCAGGGACGCTCGGGGTTCCGCGGCGCCACTGGGACATCGGCTTCGCGGGCACCGCAATGCCTTACGAGTATCCCGGCGCGGCATACCTGATGCTGACGCTGATGGGCGTCGGGGCGCTCCTTGCCTTCATCGGCGGTGGGATGTACTTGGCGGTGACGGTGGGCAGCATCCTGTTCGGTAAGCGCCTGGACGAAGGCAAGCGTCAAGCGCGGCCGATGCCGCTGCGCCTGCCGATTGCTGCGGCCATCGAGGGCCACGGCGGTGGTGCCGCAGCATTGGAAGCGCGCGGAACGTTCACCCTCGCGCTCGTGTTCCTCGCTGCGTTCGTGCTGTATTACTTCATCAATTGGAAGTATTTGGGATCGGTGTGGGGGTTGGGTTGAAATCGGCGGGGACTAGGGGCTGGGGGTGATGGTAGAAATGCGAACTCGTGTACTTCGGTTCCAGGTGGTCGGCGATAGGGCTACACCTCATCGTTTCCGGTCGTCCGCCTTCGCTCATGCAACAAAGAGCGAGTGATCCCGAAAGCGCCGCGACTTCCGCCCTGTAGAAGAGTAAGGAATGCGCCCCTAGTCTCCAGCCCCTGATTTTATGTCCACTCTCGCCACCACCGCTCCTCGCTCCGCCTCCGACACGCTGCGTCTCGTGCTCGGCGTGTTCAAGTTGCGCATCGGTGTCGTGATCGCAGTGACGGCACTCGCGGGCTGGGCGATCACGCCAGGTCGATCGCTCGCCGCGTGGCAAGTCGTCGTGCTCGGTTTGGCAGTGCTGTTCTCCTCGGCGGCAGCGGGCGCGTTTAACCAGTATGTCGAGCGCGATCTCGATGTCCGCATGGCGCGCACGCGCAAGCGCGCGTTCGTCACCGGCGCACTGCCCCATACGCGCGGTTGGCTTGCGCTCATTCTGCTGCTCGTGCTGGGCTCGACGCTGGCGGCGTGGTGGGCATTGAACGGCTGGGCCGCGCTCTACACCTTCCTCGGCGCCTTCTTCTATGCGGTGGTCTACACCGTGTGGTTGAAGCGCCGCACTTGGCTCAACATCGTGATCGGCGGGCTCGCCGGCAGCTTCGCGGTACTGGCTGGCGCCGCCGCCGTCGATCCCACCATCGGCGCGATTCCGATGCTGCTCGCCGTCGTGCTTTTCTTGTGGACACCGCCTCACTTCTGGAGCCTTGCCATCGCCTATCGGAAGGACTACGAAGAAGCTGGCGTGCCGATGTTGCCGGTGGTCGCCGGTGAAGCGCGAGCCGCGCGGGTGATCTTCGCGCACACGCTGGCGCTGGTCGGCGTATCGCTGGTACCGGCCTTCTTGGGCCTGAGCCCGCTCTACCTCGCGTGCGCACTGCTCGGCGGTGGCTATTTCATTCGCACCAGTTGGCAGCTCATGCGCGCGCCGGGGCCGAAGCGCGCGATGATCAACTTCCACGCTTCGCTCGCGCAACTCACGCTGATTCTGCTCGCCGCCCTGATCGAGGGCGCATTGCATTGAGGGCAGAGGGCGCGCATGCCTGCCGCTCATCCCGCCGGCCTCGCTGCACGCGCATCGATCTTGCTGCCCGCTTCTGCGCTGTGTGCATTGGCGCTGTTGATGGGCATCGCGCGCGCCGACATGCGCGAGGGCGGCGCCTTATCGGCAGCCGAAGGGCCGAACGAAACCGTCGCATCTGCGATCGCGCGTCTCGATCCCAAGCGAGCGCTCGCCACCAGTCAAGACGCGATCGGCCGAACACTTAGCGCTTACACCTTGCGCGATGTCGACGGCCAACCGTTCGAGCTTGCGCGTTTGCGCGGCAAGCCGCTGATCGTTTCGTTCGTCTACACCGGTTGCTTCCAGATCTGCCCGAGCACCACGCGCGCGCTCAAACGCGCGGTCGAGTCGGCGTTGTCCACGTTCGGCACCGATCGCTTCAACGTCGTGACGGTGGGCTTCAACCAGCCGTTCGACACGCCGCTTGCCATGCGGGCTTACGCCAACGCGCAAGGCGTGCAACTGCCCAACTGGTATTTCTTGAGCCCCGATCCGGCCACTCTGTCCGCGCTGGCCGCCAATGTGGGCTTTAGCTTCGCCGCCCGCAGCGGCGGCTTCGATCACGTCGCGCAAGTAAGCGTGGTCGATCCCTCGGGCCGCGTGTATGCGCAGATCTACGGCGATGCGTTCGCGCCCCCGCAATTGATCGATCCGCTCAAGGAATTGCTCACCGGCGCGCCGCGTCCCGGCGAAGGGGTGCGGGCGCTGATCGACCGTGTGCGGTTGCTTTGCACGTACTACGACCCCGCCACCGGGCGCTACCGCTACAACTATTCGATCTTGATCGAGATTGCCGGCGGCATTACCGGCTTGCTCGCGCTCGCGGCGTTCGTTTGGCGGCACCGGCGCGCCGTGTGAAGGCCTCGTTGCACTTACCCCACACCGCCCCGTCGGCTGCGCCGACACCCCGCCTCGTGAGAGGCGGGGAAGAAAAACGTGCCGCACGCCGACGCTTCGCCTCGTGAGGGGCGGGGAAGAAAACTTGTCGCACGCCGACGCTCCGGCTCGTGAGGGGCGGGGAAGAAAACTTGTCGCACGCCGACGCTTCGCCTCGTGAGGGGCGGGGAAGAAAACTTGTCGCACGCCGACGCTCCGGCTCGTGAGAGGCGGGGAAGAAAACTTGCCGCGCACCGACGCTCCGCCTCGTGAATGGGCGGAGGAGAAAGTTACCGTACAGCGGTCGCTGACACACCATTTGGTGATAGGCGAGGAAGAGCAGGCGCGCGCTGCTTGTTCCCCCCTCCTCGACGAGGAGGGGTGCCGCCGAAGGCGGCGGGGTGGTCGAGTGCGTCGAAACCTGACGCAGTTAAACCACACCGCCCCCCGGGCTTCGCCCGGACCCCCGCCTCGTGAGAGGCGGGGAAGAAAACTTGTCGCACACGGACGCCCGCCTTGTGAGAAGCGGGGAGGAGCAAACTTCCCCGATACGGCGCCTACGCGAGGCGGAGAGGAGGAGACTCCCCGAAGACGGCGCCTGCGAGAGGCGGGGAGGAGGAGACTCCCCGGAGACGGCGCCTACGCGAGGCGGGGAGGAGAAAACTCACACCCACTCGGCACCCGGCACATGAAAGGCGGGGAAGAAGTACCCGTGAACGTCTGAACGCAAGTTAATTTCGCCGGGAGCGGCAATGCGTAGCATGCTTTCATGCACGCGATGTCCGCACCGTTCGATTTGGTCCGCATCTCGGATGCTCGGCGCATGAGCCCACCGACGGTGCGCAGCTTACTTGCTCGCGCGGTTCGGCGCGCGGAGGCTGGCCTCGACGTCTGCTTCGGTGCGCGCGCCAATCCCTTGCGCCACCTCGGTGCGGTTGGTTTTCTGCTACTCGCCGCCGCCATCGTGAGCGGCATCTACGTCTATATCTGGTTCGACACCAGCACGCAAGGGGCGTATCGCTCGGTGACCAGGCTGAGCGAGCTGCAATGGGGCTTCGCTGCGCTGATGCGCAGCGTGCATCGCTATGCATCGGATGGCTTCGCACTGGTCATGCTGCTGCATCTGGCGCGCGAGTGGATATTGGGCCGCACGCACGCCTTTCGCTGGTTCAGCTGGCTAAGCGGTGTGCCGCTGCTCTGGCTCGCCTTCAGCGCGGGGGTTGTCGGCTTCTGGTTGGTCTGGGACGCGCTCGCGCAGTTCAGCCTCGTCGCGAGTTTGGAGTGGCTCGATGCGCTGAAGATCTTCGGCGAGCCGCTCGCCCGCAACGTGCTCGTGCCTGACAGCCTGGACGATCGCTTCTTCTCGCTGCTGGTGTTCTTGCACATCGGTTTGCCCTTGCTCCTGCTGCTGGGCTTGTGGGTGCACCTGCAGCGCATTGCGCGTCCCGACATCTGGCCCGCGCCGATCCTCAGCGGCTGTACGCTCGCCACGCTGATCGTCCTTTCGCTTGCGGTGCCGGTGCAAAGCGCTGCCCCGGCCGATCTCTCCCGAGTCGCGCACGCACTCGCGCTCGACTGGTTCTATCTCGCGCCCAACGTGCTGATGTACGTCAGCTCGCCCATCGCGCTGTGGGTGCTCGCTGGCGGCGCAACCGCGTTGCTGGCCCTGCTGCCGTTGCTCTCGCGCACGCCGCGCGCCGCCGTGGCGCAAGTCAGCGCCGATCATTGCAATGGCTGCGAGCGCTGCTTCGTCGACTGCCCTTATGGCGCGATCACGATGCAGCCGCACCCCAAGGGCAGGCCGGGCATGCGCATCGCGGTGGTCGACGCCGAGCTGTGCGCGGGCTGCGGCATCTGCGCCGGTGCCTGTCCTTCGGCGACGCCGTTGCGTCGTGACGCGCGGTTAGTCAGCGGCATCGATATGCCGCAACTTTCCATCGCCACGTTGGGTGCGCGGCTCGACGAGGCGCTGGCGCGGCTGATGGTAAAGCCGAAGATCGTCGTATTCGGCTGTCAACACGCCGCTCGGTTCGATCGCTCGGAAGAGGAGCCCGCAGGGTCGGATGTCGTCGACTTCGATCGCTTCGGGCGAGATCGGCTCACGCTCGATCCGCGCAGACTCGATCGTCTAGCTGCGCACGATACCGCGTTCGTGCCGCTGCTGTGCGCCGGGCAGCTGCCGCCGTCTTTCGTCCAATACGCGCTTCGTCGAGGCGTCGATGGCGTCGTCATTGCGGCCTGTCCCGAAGGCGGTTGCGAGTTTCGACTGGGCGAGCGCTGGACGGCCGAGCGGCTGCGTGGCGAGCGCGAGCCGCGGCTGCGCCGATCGGTGCCGGCGCACGCGTGGCGCGTCGTGCATGCGCGTGCGGGCGAAGGCGAGCGCCTGCAACGAGAAGTGGAGGCGTTGCGCGCGGCATTGCAGGAGTCCGCTCATGTCGGTTAGGCCGCTGGCATGGATCGGGCAGATCGTACTGTACGCGCTGTTTGCCGTCATCATCGGGTGGTTCTCTTCGCATCCGCGCTATCAGCATCTCGCCCCCGACGAGGCCTTGCTCAAGATCAGTTTCTCGCACCCGGGTCAATTGAAGGCCGAGTGCCGCCGGCGCAGCGCGGAAGAGTTGGCGAAGCTCGCGCCCAACATGCGCACTGCCCTCGACTGTCCGCGCGCGCGCTCCCCGGTCGTGGTCGAACTGGCGCTCGACGATCGCATTCTCACGCGCCGCACGGTTCGCGCCGCCGGCATTTCGGAGGATGGGCCGTCGACGCTGTATGAACGCTTCGAAGTGCCAAGCGGCGAGCATGAGCTCAGCGTGCGCATCAACGACAACGTGCGAGTGGCGGGCTTCAACTACACGCGCGAGGAAAAGGTGAGGCTCGAGCCAGGGCGTGTGTTGGTCGTGGATTTCGAGCCGGCAAAGGGAGGCATCACGTTCCAATGAAACGCGTTTCGTTCGTCGCGGCCGCCCATCCGCGGCCCTGGGTGTCCGAGGCCGGCGCGGCCGATTACCGTATCGCTATCGCAAGCCGCACGCATCGCGCGCTCGCGCGAGGCTGGTTGATGCTCGCGGTGGCCGCCTTGGCGTTGTCCGGCGTGTTCTCGCTGCTGCTCGTGCTGTCGCGCACGCCGGGTCTGCAGCAGCTGTTTCCGGTCGCGGATTTCTTTCGCGTCGCACTGGTCGTGCACGTCGATCTCTCGGTGCTGGTCTGGTTCGTCGCGTTCGCCGGCGTCTTGTGGAGCTTGAGCTGCGACGCGCGAGGCGCAGCTCTGGGTTGGTCGGCCTTGGCGTTCGGAGCCGTGGGCACTGCGGTGATGTCCGTCGCGCCATTCGTCGAGCGCGCAGCACCGATCATGGCCAACTACATTCCAGTGCTCGATGGTCCCGTGTTCCTCGGTGGGTTGATCGCTCTCGCGCTCGGGCTCGCGCTCGCCGTGCTGCGCACGCTGCTCTTCACACCACCCGTGCGCGATCGACTCGATGGCGCGGGCGCGATCCGGCTCGGCTTGCTCGCCGGCGCCTTCTGTGCGGCCGTTGCGCTGTTCGCCTTCGTTTGGTCCTGGCGTGCACTGCCTTCCGCAGTGGATCCGCGCACGTACTATGAAGTGCTGTTTTGGGGCGGCGGCCACGTGCTGCAATTTGCCTGGACTTTGCTGCTGCTCGTCGCATGGCTTTGGCTTGCCGACGCGATCGGCGCGCGCTTGCCGCTCAAGCCGCGCGTGGTGCTGGTGCTGTTCGCACTGGCGCTGGTGCTGGTGCTCGCCACGCCGTTCGTCTATCTCGCCTGGGACGTGACCTCGGTCGAGCATCGGCGCGTGCTCACGTGGATGATGCGCCTGGGCGGCGGCTTGGCCATCTTGCCGATTGGACTGGCGCTGGTCATCGGAGTGGCTGATTTGCGCGTGCTCGCGCCGCGTCTGCGTCCACTGCGCGGGGCGCTCGTCATGTCGCTCCTGCTGTTCGCTGCGGGAGGCTTGATCGGCTTTGCCATCAGCGGCTCGAACGTCAAGATTCCCGCGCACTACCACGGCTGCATTGTCGGCATCACGCTCGCGCTGATGGGTGTTGCGTACGAGCTGCTGCCTCGACTCGGCTTCCGTGCACCCGATGCCCGCCTAGCGTCGTGGCAGCCTTACGTCTACGGCGTCGGGCAACTGCTGCACATCGGCGGACTGGTGTGGTCGGGCGGATATGGCGTCCAGCGCAAGGTGGCCGGCGCCGAGCAAGTGCTCGGCAATCTGCAGCAAGTGGCCGGTATGGGAATGATGGGATTGGGCGGCCTCATCGCGGTAGTGGGCGGGATGCTCTTCCTCGTGGTCGTCGTCCGCGCAGTGTGGCCGCCCGGCGAGAAGGCGATCGCGGCTCAACAGGGGCTTGGAATATGACTACGATTGCGAATTATCTGACGCAAGACCATCGCAGCTGCGATCGTCTGCTCGAAGTCATCGAGAGCGCCGCGCGCACGGGGCGCTGGGACGCCGCGGACCAAGCCGTGCAGGGCTTTGACGCTGCGCTCTCCTTGCACTTGGACAAAGAAGAGCAGCTCCTCTTTCCGGCGATCGAAGCCAAAGCGGGGTCCTCTTTTGGGCCTACCCAGGTGATGCGCCAAGAGCATGAAAGCATGCGCGAGTTGGTGCGCTGCTTGCGGGATGTAATCGCGCAGCGAGATCGTGAGGAAACAGCGGGCACGATCGACACGCTCGGCATTCTGATTGGGCAGCACAACATGAAGGAGGAAGGCGTGCTTTATCCCGTCGCAGCGAGGTTGCTAGACGACGTCGAGCAGCTGGTCCAGGCCTTCGACGACCATCGCGCGGATGTGAGCCCTGTCTTCCATGACTGAAGAAACGCTTATCGACGTGCGCTGGCTCGCGCCGCCCGAGCCGTTCGAGCGCATCGTCGATGCGCTCGAATCGCTGCCGCCGAGCGGCACGCTGCATGTGCTGATTCACCGAGAGCCCCGTCCGCTGTTCGAGTGGCTGCAACGCGAAGGCTATCGCTTTCGTCACGGCTACAACAAGGAAGGCTGGTTCGACATCTTCATCAGCCGCGCCGAGGCCGATTGATCGGCCATGCTTCCCGGCATCTCGCTCGAGCGCGCGCCACCGCTCACGGTTCCGCTTCGTTTCCTCCTCACTGCACCTTGGTTCGGCTTGATCGCAGGCTTGCTGCTCGCGTGGGGCGGTGCTTCCCTCTTCGCTTCGCGCTGGCAGCCCGCAACCCTTGCCGTCACGCATCTACTCACCCTCGGCTTCATGGGGCAGGCGATGCTCGGGGCGTTGCTGCAGCTGCTCCCCGTGGTGGCCGGCACGCCGGTCCCCCATAGCCGTCTGGTTGCGGCGATTGCCTACCCCGGGCTCGGGCTGGGAACTTTGTTGCTCGCCAGCGCATTCATGCTCGCGCACGCATGGCTGTTTCGCGCGGCGGTGGTCGTGCTCGCCCTGAGCTTCGCCCTATACATCGGGATGGCGATGTGGGGCATCGCGCGTCAGCGGCCGCGCGATGCCGCATCGAGGACGATCGCGAGTGCGATCGTCGGCCTCGCGATCACCGTCATACTCGGAATCGTCTTGGCAAGCGCCTTCGGCTGGTCGCGCACACTGCCGCTGGTCGGCTTGACCGCCGCGCATGCCACGTGGGGTTTGGTCGGATGGACCGTCACGCTCGTGCTCGGTGCCAGTTTGGTTTTGGTGCCGATGGTCCAAATGACGCAAGCATTTCCAGTGTGGGCCCGGCGCGGACTGGGTGTGAGCCTGGGTGCGACGCTGCTTGCCTGGAGTGTATCGCGCTCGCTCGATGCCGCAGGCGTCGCGTCGCTGCTCGAGTGGTTCGTCGCAGCCGAGATCGCTACGGTCGGGGTGATCGTCCTGCGCTTGCAACAGCACAGCCGGCGCCGCAAGCAGCCCGATGCGACCTTCTTGTTGTGGCGTACGTCGATGCTGAGCCTGCTCGGCGCAGTGGCTGTCTGGGCCGCACACCGTCTCGGCGCTCTGGAAGGGCAATGGATCCCGCTGGTGATCGGCGTGTTGTTGATCCCAGGCTTCGCGATGTGCGCGATCATGGGGATGCTCTATCGCATCGTGCCGTTTCTGCTCTGGCTCTATCTGCAACTGCGCGTCGGCGGCCGCCCCCCGACTGTCAAGCGGATCCTCCCCGACGAATGGGCGACGCCACAGATGTGGGTGCATCGTGTTGCGCTCATGGCGTTGCTGGCGGCTGCGTTCGGGGTCGGCTGGCTGGTGCGCCCTGCCGGCGGCTTGCTCGCCGCATCGACCGCGATGCTCGGCGTGAATCTCTTTCGCGCGTCGCTCTTTACCGGCCGCGTCCTGAAAACCTCGCCCGCTTTGCCGCAAGGCAAGCGCGCGGGCTGGAGGTCTCTGCCATAGCCGGCACCGTTACGAAACCACAAGCCCTCTCGAGCATCTGAGGGGTCGCGACCGCTTCGCGCAATCGACCGACGCTTCTCGATACGCCTCCTCGCGTTCGTCTCGTGAATGTACTCTGGACATATATTCAGTATAGAAAGTTCGATGGTAAGAACGCCGCCCCGGCCGCCAGAAGAATCTACATGGCGAGCAGAAACTTCCCGCCCGGTCGCATGGGCTGGAGTTCGACCGCGTGCACGCTAGCGTATCGCGACGTCATAGCAAAAGCGGACATTGCTGAACTCGTTATCGTCCCGTATCGACAGGTCGTGATCGGCAGCGCACTCGCCCGCCCCCATGTTTGCCCTTTTCGGCATAGCGAATGCTCGGCGCCCGGCTGCAGGGAGCCACAGGCGACGATCACGTCGCAATATTCTTCACGAGGGTCAGCATGAGTATTTCCACAGGTGGGCGGCAACCGCGATGGCCATGTCGCCTTACAGTCCTGAGTTCCACTTTGTTGTCGGTTGCAGCGGGAGCTGCATTCGCCGCGGCTACTGGGGCGGCCGAACCGACCGGGCACGAAGAAGCTGGTATCACGGCTAACTTCGCCCCCAACGCACCTGCCGGGGAGTGGCGCAGCCAAGCGCGCGACTACGCCAACACCCGCTACAGCCCGCTCGACCAGATCAACGCCTCCAACGTGAACAGGTTGCGCGTCGCCTGGACGTTCTCGGACGGAGCGCTGAATGGACACGAGGGGTCTCCGCTGGTGGTCGGCGACACGATGTATCTGGTCACGCCGTTCCCCAACGTGGCCTACGCGCTCGATTTGACCAAACCCGGCGCGCCGATCAAGTGGACGTATCAGCCCAACCCGACGCCGGTGTCGATCGGAAAAGCGTGCTGCGATACGGTGAATCGCGGTGTCGCGTATGCGAACGGTAAGTTGATCTACAACTTGCTCGACGATCACACGGTGGCGATCGACGCCAAGACCGGCCAGGAAGTGTGGCGCACGAAGATGGGCAACGTCGAGAACGGCGAAACGATGACGATGGCCCCCTTCGTGGTTGGCAACAAAGTCTTCGTCGGCAACAGCGGCGGTGAGATGGGCGTGCAGGGCTGGATCGCGGCCTTGGATGTCGAAACGGGCAAACAGTTGTGGCGGGCGTATAGCACCGGCAGCGACGAGCAAGTCAAGATCGGTCCCGACTTCAAGCCCTTCTATGATTGGATGAAGGGGAAGGACTTGGGCGTGACCACCTGGCCGAAAGGGATGTGGAAGACGGGCGCCGGTGCCGTATGGGGCTGGATCTCGTACGATCCGGAGCTCAACCTGATCTACTACGGCACCAGCAATCCGGGCCCGCGGGTTCCGGCGCAGCGGCCGGGCTTGAACCTGTGGACCAGCGCGGTGTTCGCGCGCGATGCCGACACCGGAATGGCGCGTTGGGCCTATCAGTTCACCCCGCACGACGAGTGGGACTACGACGGCATCAACGAGAATATGCTGCTCGACGCAACGATCGAGGGCAAGCCGCGCAAGGTGCTCGTGCACTTCGATCGTAACGCGTACGCCTACACGATCGACCGGGCCACCGGTGAAGTGCTCTCGGCGAAGCCGTTCGCCTACTTGAACTGGTCCGCCGGCTTCGACATGAAGACCGGAAAGCCGATCGTCAACCCGGCGATGCACCCGAAGCCGGAGGTGAAGCTCGCCAACGTCTGTCCGCCGGATATCGGCGGCAAGGATTGGCAGCCTTCGTCGTTCTCGCCGCACACCGGCTTGGTCTATGCGGGCATTTTCAACATCTGCATGGACCTGACCGACCATGAGGTCGCCTACATCGCCGGTACGCCGTACGACGGCATGGAGATGGCGCGCCATCCGGCGCCGGGCGGCAATTGGGGCGAGTTCATGGCGTGGGATCCGGTGCAGGGCAAGAAGGTGTGGGCGATCAAGGAGAAGTTCATGACCATGAGCGGCGCACTCGCCACTGCAGGCGATGTCGTGTTCTACGGCACCGCCGACGGTTGGTTCCGCGCAGTCAACGCGCGTACCGGTGAGGTGCTGTGGTCGCAAAAGCTCGGCTCCGGCATCATCGGCCAGCCCATCACGTTCCTCGGTCCAGACAAGCGGCAATACGTGGCGATTGCGGCAGGCGTGGGCGGTGCAGCCATGGTGAGCGCTTCGATGGACGGATTCCCGCCGCGCGGAGGAAGCTTGTACGTGTTCTCGCTCGACGGCGAATCGCCGAGCAGAGCGCCGGCACTACTGACCACGGATGGCGGCGCGCCCGCTGCACAGTCCGACCTCTACAGCTTCAGCAAGAGACGTTGAGGCCTGGACAAGCGAACAAGGCCGATGCCGCGTATCGACTTCGCGCATCTGGCTCTTATCGACATCGACGGATGACGACCATGAAGACGATCCATGCTTATCTCATCGGGTCCTCCCTGCTCGCCGTGGCGCTCGGATCGAGCGCCATTGCTCAGCAAGATAGGGCTCAGCAAGACCGGGCTCAGCAAGACAGGGCTCAGCAAGACAGGGCTCAACAGGACAAGACTCAGCAGCACAACAGTCAACAGCACAACGCTCAACAGCAGAACGTCACGCAGCACACGACCAACGTGCAGCCTCCCGGCATTCCAGTGAACGACAAGATTTGTGCAGTTCCGCTCGGCGACATCGCCGGCATTGCGATTACGCGGCTCCCGGAGACGATCAGCAATCCGTATGCAGGGCAGGCGGACGCCATCAAGCAGGGCCAAATGCTGTTCGTGCGGATGAACTGCGCCAGCTGCCACGGCTACGATGCCAGCGGCGGCATGGGGCCGAGCCTGCGCGATACTTTCTGGCGTTATGGTGGCACACCGGTCGACATCTACAAATCGATCCTCGAGGGGCGGCCGCAGGGGATGCCCGCGTGGGGCCAAGCACTGCCGAACGAGGCGATTTGGCGGATCGTGGCCTACATCGAGTCGCTCGGCGGCAGCTTCCCGCCGCAGTACTACCACCACGCCATGCAAGGCGATCGCCCCGGAGAAAACGTCGCCCCCGGGGCGATGGGGACGGCGGAGGCTGAAACGGCCAAGCAATAGGTTCTCGGCCGCGTTGGTGTAAAGGACAGCGCTGCGGCCTCACTGGGAGGTCGCGGCGCTGCACGTTGCCCGACTCCGACTGTTGCGTCGCCGGTCGGCGTCCGCGCGCACGCCGCTTCCCGCTATCCAAATCGTTCCTTCGGTCCATTGTGCATCGCGCCGCCGGTATGGCTTCGTGCTCGCATGCGTCACTCGCGTCGCGCGCGACTGGACAAACTTACAACCATTCGATCAAGGATGATCAAATGAACACATTTCCTCGGATTTTCGCACTCACTGTTCTCGCAGTTGGGATCCAATACGGCATCCCGGCTGCGAATCCCACTATCGCACCTGCCCTCGCTGCCGATGCCCCGCAGTCGGGGCAGGGCTGGTACACCTCGCAACAAGCCAAGGAGGGCGCGACCGCCTACCATGCGAACTGCGCCGCTTGCCATGGTGACGATATGAGAGGCGGTGCAGGTCCCGCTCTCAAGGGTTCAAGCTTCATGGCGAAGTGGGGCGACCGGACCGTGCACGATCTCTACGCCTTCGAGCACAGCTCGATGCCGCTTACCAATCCCGGCTCGCTCGACAAGCAGAAATACGTCAACATCACCGCGTACATCCTGGCGCAGAACGGATTCCCGAGCGGGTCTCAGCCGCTGACGCTGAACGCGCCGACGATGAATCAAGCCCTGAAGACGGGCGTGCATACCTCGCAGAGCGGGGCGTCGAGCAACGCGGCAACGACCGCCCAGGTCGATTCGCAGCAGCAGCCGGACGGCAATTCCGCTGGCGCGCAAACGAGCACCGCCACGGATCAATCGTCGCAAGCCGGCCAGGGACCGGCGGCCGGGTCGGACTCCAAAGTCGTCCTGCAAGAGCCGTCTGCCACTGGCCCAAGCCAAGACGAGCTGAACCAGGCCGACCGCGACGGCCGCAGCTGGCTCATGTACAACAAGGGCTATATGGGCTATCGCTTCTCGCCGCTCGACCAGCTCGATACGCATAACGCCGCTCAGATGAAGGCGGTGTGCGCGCTGCAGCTCGGCGAGAACGGCGCCTTCCAGCCGGGGTTGGTCGAGTACGACGGTGTCATCTACGCGACTACGATGCGTAATACCTACGCGATGGATGCCACAACTTGCACCAAATTGTGGTCGTACTCACACACACCGACTGGGCCCGAGATCTACACGACCAACCGCGGTGTCGCATTGGCACGCGGACGTGTGATCCGCGGGACGCAAGACGGACATCTGTTCGCGCTCGATGCCAAGACCGGCAAGCTGCTATGGGATAAGCAGATCGTCGATTCCAAGCAGGGCGACTTCATCTCCGCGGCACCAATCGTTTGGAACGACATGGTCTTCGTCGGCAAGGGTGGCGCCGACTGGGGAGTGCACGGCGGCATGATGGCCTACAACATCACCGATGGCTCGCTCATCTGGCGCTTCGCCCTCACACCAGAGGGTGAACACACGGGCGCCGACACCTGGAAGATTCCAGAGTCGGCGGCGCACGGCGGCGGGTCCACCTGGAGCACTTATGCGCTGGATGCGGAAACCGGAACGTTGTTTGTGCCGGTGGGGAACCCCGCTCCGGACTTCCATGGCGAAGTGCGGCCGGGTTCGAACCTGTTTACCGACTCGGTGGTCGCGATCGACGCGCGCAACGGAAAACTGAAGTGGTGGTATCAGTTGGTCCC
>Ga0070741_10002547_pt1 | contig 48521 bp, 54 predicted proteins | sample Coa_R1_4_FD_66440 | JGI IMG/M metagenome (GOLD analysis project Ga0070741, IMG submission 66440) | Surface soil microbial communities from Centralia Pennsylvania, which are recovering from an underground coalmine fire - Coalmine... | ecosystem: Environmental > Terrestrial > Soil > Unclassified ... | reverse complement strand
TCTCGTCCTCCCGGAAGGCGGCGATCCGGCCGTCCTCGATCAGGATGTCGTCGAGCGTGAGCAGGAGCTCGCGGTTGGCCGGCGGCCAGTAGTCGGCCTCGCTCGGGCTCGCGAGGATGTTCCCGTACAGGCCGAGCTCCTGTCCGTAGTCCTCGCGGATGTGCGGGTGGTACCAGAAGGCGCCGGCGTCCGGTACGTGCACCTGGTACGTGAAGCTCTCGCCGACGGGGATCGGCGCCTGCGTGTCGTGCGTCCCGTCGTAGCGGTTCTCGAGCCGCAGGCCGTGCCAGTGAACGGTCGCCTCGATGTCGCCGTGGTTGGTGACGGGAACGGTGATCGTCGCGCCCTGCGGGACCTTCAGCGTCGGCCCGGGGATCGAGCCGTTGTAGGCCAGCATCCGCACCGTGGCGTCGCCGATCCGTTTCTTGACCGGCACGATCTCGAGCTCGAACTCGTCGCCGTCTCGAAGCTCCACGACCTCCGTTGGCCGTGCCTCGGGGAGGCCCTCGGTCTCACGGGGCAGCTCGAGGCCTTCCCCGTGGTGATGGGAGCCGTGCTCGTGCATTGCTAGCTCCTTTCGGTCAGGCGGGCTCGGGCGTGCTTGCGGCTGCCTTCGGTTGCCGGAGCTCGGCGATCTTCCCGGCGATGAACCGGGCGTCGTCGTCGACGAAGCCGATCAGGGCCGAGCCGCGGGTGTGCTGCCAGGTGAGCCCGAGGAAGAAGAGACCGGGCACGTCTGTAACCCCGCGCCGGTGACGCAGGCGACCGTTCTCGTCGAGGATCGGCAGGTTGATCCACGAGTAGTCGGGGCGGTAGCCGGTCGCCCAGATGACGGCCTTCACCTCGAGCTCCCCGCCGTTCTCGAAGCGAACGCTCCGGCCGTCGACGTCCACGAGCCGGGGCTCGAGCACGACGCCGTAGCGCCTGGTCAGCTCGCGAGGGCTCGAGCCGATCAGCGTGTCGCGCGTGCTCAGCTTGCGGCCCAGGCGCGACTCGACCGTCTTCTCGAGCAGGCCGAGCTTCGTCAACCACCAGAAGAGGTCGCGTCCGAGCACGCGCTGGGGCAGCGGCTTCTGCCGGGAGCCGACCGAGAGGACGACCTCGTGCGTCCCCGCGAGCTCCTTCGCGATCTGGAAGCCGGTGTTTCCGCCGCCGACCACGAGCACCGTCCCTTCGGGCACGTCCTCGGGCCGGCGGTAGCCGACGGCATGGGTCTGGAAGACGTCGCCGGGAAGCTTCTCGCCCACCGCCGGCACGTAGGGCACCTGGAACGGCCCGGTCGCGACGACCACCTGGTCGGCCGCGACGGTCCGCCCGCCGACTGCGAGGCGGAAGCGCCCATCGGCGTCGCGCTCGAGCTGCGCGACCTCGCTGCTCAGCTCGACGGGAAGCTCGAAGGTCTCGGCGTAGCGCTCGAGGTACGCGATCACCTCGTCGCGGGTCGGGTAGCCGTCCGGGTCGCCGGGGAACGCCAAGCCGGGTAGCCCGCTGTACCGGCGCGGCGTGAAGAGCGTCAGCGAGTCCCAGCGATCGCGCCATGCCGGCGCCACCTCGCCCCCGCGCTCGAAGATCGCGAACCGCTGCCCCTGTCGCTTCAGGTAGTGGCCGATCGCCAGCCCGGCCTGGCCGCCGCCGACGACCGCCACCTCGACCTGATCCGCGCTGTTCACCCGAGACCCCTCTCTGAGCTGCTTTCGCGTTGCGGAGCTACTAAACGAGTACGTTCCGCCTGTGTCAAGTGACGAGGCCACCTTCCTCTTCGCCGATATCGCGGGCTTCACCGCGTTGACGGAGGCCCACGGGGACGAGGAGGCCGTGCAGCTGGTGGAGGAATTCGCGCGTGTCGTCCAGGCGGAGCTGCCGCGAGTCGACGGCGAGCACGTGAAGACGCTGGGCGATGCCCTCATGGTCCGGGTGCCCGATCCCGCCGATGCGATCCTTCTCGGCTTGTGGATCACGCGCGCCGCCATGAGCGGCCACCGCGCGCCGTCGGTTCGTGTCGGCGGCAACCACGGATCGGCGGTCGAGCGCAACGGCGACTACTTCGGCGCGACGATCAACATCGCAGCGCGGGTCTCGGCGCTCGCCGCCGGCGGCGAGATGCTCGTCACGGGGCAGACGGCGGCTCGCGCACCAGACCTGGAGGGTGTCCTCTACGAGTCGCGCGGACGGCACGTCCTGCGGAACGTCGCCGAGCCGGTCGAGATCTTCGCCGTCGTCCCCGTCGACGAGAGCGCCGGGCACCTGGTGGTCGACCCTGTCTGCCGGATGGCGGTCGATCCGGAGCACGCGGTCGGGCGCCTGTTGGTGGACGAGAACGCCTACTACTTCTGCTCGCTGACCTGCGCGGCGGCCTTCGCACAGCGGCCGGAGCGCTACGCGGACTAGACCCCGGCCGGGGTCCCGAGTCGAGCGTGCCGTCGACGAGCAGCGTCGGGACGTCCGAGTCGCTAACTGAGAGTCAGGACACCGTGCCTTTCGCCGCCTTTGGCGCCCTTGACGACGATCGGATGCGTCCCGCGTCGGCGCGGGTTCAGGCTCGGGGGGATCCGCGCGACGATCGTGTGCTCGTCGAGCACGACATAGGAGTGGATCGCCGCGCAGCCCTGGTGCGGGTCGATGCGCTTCCCGTGCTCGTCCGTTCCGCGGCCGGCACATCCCACCTTGACGTTCTTGATGCCTTCTCCGTCGAATGAGAAGTCTCCGTAGACGACGAACGTCTCGCCGATCCGGACGTTGCAGCTGGAGAGCCGGAGATCGCCCGTCTGACAGGTGGCTGGCGGGAGCGGACGAGGGACCACCGGGAGGCCCTCCTCGTTGTCGTGCGCGAACGCGGCCGGAATGAGGGCGGCGACCAACAGGGCGGGCGGCAGAAGCTTCTTCATCGGGCTCCCACTTCAGTTCGACGCCGACCGACGAGAGAAGATTGCACCGAAGCCTTCCGTGCCCGCGAACCAGGTCGCACCGATCGCAGCAGCCGGCATGGAAACGCAGAGCTAGACTGGCCGACACGGGGCGTGGCGCAGCCTGGTTAGCGCGCTAGTCTGGGGGACTAGAGGTCCCCGGTTCAAATCCGGGCGCCCCGATCCGACCGCTCTCTCGGAGCGGGCGCTCACGCTCTCCCCTGAGGGAGGAAGCGGCTCTTCCTTGCGAGTAGACGGGCTCGCAGCGGCGGTGCCTTCGGTACTCGCTTCGCTGCCTCGCACCCTTCCCGGGACTTGATCGGGGCGGCCGGCTTCTCGCAGCCGGCGGCGGTGGTCGTGGCCGTACCGGCCGCAGGCGGCTTCGAGAGCGACCTCCGGCTGTAAACCAGGCGCTCTCCCAGGGAACCAACCGCCCTGCCACGCAGCCTCGCTCCGGCCCCGGTCGTCGCGGCTCATCCCTCAAGTCAGGGATGCTTCCTGCCGATAGTCCCTGCCATGAACGTCAAGCTTTCGATCGTCTCCGTCGCTGCCGTCGTCGCTTTCGGGTCGGCCGTCTGCGGTCGCGCCGAGGCCTACGACCGCTACCGCGTCCAGCCCGGCGACACGCTGACCGCGATCGCCGCCCGGCATCACACCTCGGTTCGCGCCCTGGCGCGGATCAACAAGCTCGACCCCGACCGCTACCTGCTTGCCGGCGCCGTCCTGCGAGTGCCCGAGGCCCGTCCGCGCGTGGAGCTGATGCCCTATCTCGTCCGCCCCGGCGACACCCTGACCCAGATCGCCCTCGACCACGGCCTCTCCGTCGCGGAGATCGCACGGCTGAACGACCTCGATCCCGACGGCGTGCTCTTCGCCGGCCGTCGGCTGCTGCTGCCTGCCGGGCCGAGCAAGGACACGATCCGGGCCTCGATCAGGCGCTGGGCCGACCACTACCGGGTGCCGCGCTCGCTCGCCCTCGCGCTCGCCTGGCAGGAGTCGGGCCATCAGGCGCACGTCGTGTCGGCCGCGGGGGCCGTCGGCGTCATGCAGGTGATGCCGGGGACGTGGAGATACGTGGAGCGCTTCCTGGTCGGGCGGTCGGTGCCGCGCACGGCGGACGGGAACGTCCGCGTCGGGGTTGCGTACCTCCGGCACCTGCTGAACACGTTCGGCAACACGCAGCTGGCGCTCGCCGCCTATCTTCAGGGCGAGCGCTCGGTGCAGACCGAGGGGATCTACCACTCGTCGCGGCAGTACGTCGCCAACATCCTCGCCATCGCCGACCGGCTGCGCGACGGAGCGCCGTTGAGCTGAGCCGCCGGCGGGCAATCCTCCGGCGTACCGGCTACAACGTGGACATGGCCAAGATCCTCGTCGCCGACGACAACCGCCAGTTCGTCGAGATGCTGCGGGCCACGCTCGAGGACGCGGGCTTCGAGGTGGTCACCGCCTACTCGGGGCTGGCGGCTGCTTCGCTCGTCGAGCGCGACGGGGACGTCGACCTGCTCGTCCTCGACGTCCTGATGCCGGGGATGAGCGGTGACGCCGTCGCGGAGCTCCTACGCGGCCTCAGGCCGCACCTGCCCGTGCTGCTGATGACCGGCGACAGCGGCGACCAGTTCGTGCACACGGCCGGCTTGCCGCGTCTGCGCAAGCCGTTCGCCGAGCAGGAGCTCGTACGAGCCGTCGGCGAGCTGCTCGGACGCGACTAGCGCTTCGCCCGCGAGCGGCTGCCGCCCAGCTGGCGGTAGAGCCGGTCGATCATCGCCGGCAGCTGCTCGAGCCGCTCGGCGATCACGCGCAGACGGTACTCGCGGAAATGCGCCGGCTCCACGCCGAGCGCCTCGGCGAGGCGCTCGATCACCTCGTTCGAGGGGACCGGCCGATTGCCGTGCACAAGGTGGTTCAGGTAACCCGCGGACAGGTCGGTCTTGGCCGCCAGCCCGCGATAGGTCACGCCGGTCTCCTCCATCAGCCGCTCGATCGTCGCTCCGAACGGGTCCTCGCTGAATTTTCTCCGCCTGGGCATCAGCCAACCTCTTTGCCCAGATCGGCAACTGGTACACGTCGCTCCTCGCCGGTCTTGCGATCCCGCACGTCCACCGCACCATCTTGCAGCGTCTTCTTGCCGACGGTGACGCGAACCGGACAGCCGATCAGGTCGGCGTCCGCGAACTTCTCTCCGGGCCGAAGGTCGCGGTCGTCGAGGAGCACGTCGAGCCCTGCGGTCGAGAGGCTCGCCGCCGCCTCCTCCGCCTGCCGCTCCGCGTCCCCGAGCGCCACCACGTGCACGTCGTACGGCGCCACCGAGCGGGGCCAGACGATCCCCTTTTCGTCGTGGCTCTGCTCGACCACCGCCGCCATCACCCGGCCGGGGCCGATCCCGTAGCTGCCGCCGATCAGCGGCTTCTCGGTCCCGTCCTCGTCGAGGAACGTCGCGCCGAGCGGCGAGCTGTACTTGTCGCCGAAGTTGAAGATGTGGCCCACCTCGATCGCCGTCTGGAAGGTGAGCGCGCCGCCGCACTCCGGGCAGCGGTCGCCCTCGCGCGGCTCCCGCAGGTCGGCGAAGCGGGGCTCGTAGTCGCGGCCGGCCCGAACGCCGCGCAGATGGAAGCCGTCGCGGTTGGCGCCGGCGACGAACTCGCCCTCGCGCAGCGCCTCGTCGGCGATCACCTCGCCGTCGAATCCGATCGGACCGAGCGAGCCGCCGCCCGCGCCGAACGCCGCCCGGATCTCGTCGTCGCTCGCGGGCCGGAACCCGATCTTCAGCGCGGAGAGGAGCTTCGAGTCGCTCAGCCGGTCGTCGCCGCGGACGAGCGCGAGGACGACTCGGCCGTCGTCGGCCGTGACGGGCATCGCCTTCGACGTTGCGGCCTGGTCGATCCCGAGGAGCTCCGCGAGCGCCTCGCACGTCGTCACCCCCGGCGTCTCGACCTCTTCCGGCCGGTCGAGGGGCGGCGGGAGCTCGGCGCGGCGCGGCACGGCGCGTGCGATCTCGGCGTCGGCCGCGTAGTCGCCGCGCTCGCAGCGCACGAGGGTGTTCTCGCCGGAGCCGGAGGGCGCGAGGAAGTCCATCGACAGCTCCCCGCCCATGATCCCGCTCTCGGCCTGGACGGCGGTCGTCTCGACGCCGCAGCGCTCGAAGATCCGGCGGTACGCCTGCAGGTTCCGCTCGAAGCTCGCGACCGCTCCCTCCTGGTCGCGGTCGAACGAGTAGGCGTCCTTCATGATGAACTCGCGGACGCGGAGGAGCCCGCCACGCGGCCTCGGCTCGTCCCGGTCCTTGATCTCGAAGTGGTACCAGAGCTGCGGCAGCTCCTTGTACGAGCGGATCTCGCGGGCGTGGAACGTGAACGTCTCCTCGTGCGTCAGCGGCAGGACGAAGCGCCGGCCGGACCGGTCGGTGACGTGGAAGATCTCGGGGATCGACGCACGGCCTGTTGCCTCCCACAGCTCGGTCGGCGTCAGGACAGGGCACAGCCACTCCTGCCCGCCGATCGCGTCCATCTCCTCGCGGATGACCTGCTCGACCTTGCGGTGCACCCGCCAGCCGAGCGGCAGGTACGACCAGAGCCCGGCGCCGACCTGGCGGACGAAGCCGCCGCGGACGAGCAGCTTGTGGCTGATCGCCTCGGCGTCGGCAGGGTCCTCGCGCAGCGTCGGCAGGAACAGCTGTGATGCCCGGGCTGTCAACGCCCGCAGCCTAGCTCTCGAGCGGGATCAGGGAGGCCTCGGCCATCGCCAGCGCCGCCGGCTTGGCCATCTTCAGGCGCTTCGGGCGGTGCATGCCGTCGGCGATCCACTTGTCGATCTCGTGGAACAGCTCGTCGATCAGGATGTCCGACGAGACCTTCTTCAACACCCGCCCGTGGGCGTAGACGAAGCCGACGTCGCGGCCGCCGGCGATGCCGAAGTCGGCGTCGCCTGCCTCCCCCGGTCCGTTCACCGCGCAGCCCAGCACCGCGACCTCGAAGTGCTCGGCGTACGACGACAGGCGCGCCTCGACCTTCTCGGCCAGTGTCTGGACGCCAACGTTGTCACGGCCGCACGAGGGACAGGCGATCATGACCGGTCCTCGCTCGCGCAGGCCGAGCGCCTTCAGGATCTCGTAGGCGGTCTTGACCTCCTCGACCGGATCGGCGGTCAGGGACACCCGGATCGTGTCGCCGATCCCGTCGACGAGCAGCGCGCCCATGCCGACGGCGCTCTTGACCGAGCCCGAGAACGGCGTGCCGGCCTCGGTGACGCCGAGATGGAGCGGGTACGGGACCTTGTCGGACAGCATCCGGTAGGCGCGGATCATCGTCGGCACGTGACTCGACTTGACGGAGATCTTGAAGTCGCGGAAGTCGAGCTTCTCGAGCAGCTCGACCTCCTCCAGGGCGGCGGCGACGAGCGCCTCGGCCTGGTCGCGGTGCGCGACGTCCTCGAGGTGCTTCGGCAGCGAGCCGGAGTTGGCCCCGATCCGCATCGGGATGCCCGCCCGCTTCGCCGCCTTGACGACCAGCTCGACCTTGTCCGAGCCGCCGATGTTGCCCGGGTTGATGCGGACGGCGGCGACGCCGCCCTCGATCGCCTTCAGCGCGAGCGAGGCGTTGAAGTGGATGTCGGCGATCACCGGGATCGGCGAGAACCGGACGATCCGCGGCAGCGCCTCCGCATCCTCGGTCTTCGGCACCGCGACCCGCACGACCTCGCAGCCGGCGGAGGCGAGCGCCGCGATCTGCGCGGTCGTCGCCTCGACGTCGTGCGTCTTCGTCAGCGTCATCGACTGCACGACGACCGGTGCGCCGCCGCCGATCGTCACTCCGCCGACGGAGATCTGCCTGCTGCTCGCCATTTCGGGTGAGTCTAGCGGCCGCCTATCCGCCGTCCAGGCGGCTGACGTCGTTCGAGATGCCGATGAAGAACAGGAGGACGACCAGCACGATTCCGACCACCGAGACCCGCTCGTACACCTCGCGCGCGACCGCGCGGCCGCGCACGCCCTCGACCAGCGAGAACGCGATGTGGCCGCCGTCGAGCGGCAGCAGCGGGAGCATGTTCATCAGCGCCAGCGACAGGCTGATCAGCCCGAGCACCCAGAGGTAGTTCTGCAGCCCCTGGTGCAGCGCGTCGGAGGAGCCCTGGACGATCCCGACTGGGCTGGAGATGTCCTTCCGGCCCTCGCCGTGGACCAGGCGGAAGAGCGACTTCCCGATCTCCCGGGTGACGATCCCGGTCAGCTTGACCGACTGCCACGCCGACTCCCCGACTCCGAGATGCTCGCCGCGGAGGACGAAGCCGAGGCGATACGCCCCGTCGATCACCTGCGGCCGAACCGGGCCCAGCCGGACCTGGCGCCCGTCCCGCCGGACGAGGAGGGTGATCGGCCGCCCCCGTGAGCCCGAGATGCGCTTGGAGATCTCGGACGGGGTGACGCGCACGCCGTTGATCGAGACCACGCGGTCGCCCGGCTGCATGCCGACCGAGGCGGCCGGGCGGCCGTCGAGAACCTGGCCGACCGTCGTCGTCGCCTTCCCGCCGCCGACCAGGAAGAGGCAGGCGAAGAGGATCACGGCGAACACGAGGTTGGTCGCCGGCCCGGCCAGGATCACCGCTACGCGCTTCCACGTGCGCTGCCGCCAGTAGGCCTCGGGCGAGAGCCCGTCCATCACCTCCTGGATTCCACGCTCCAGCCCCTCCGGCGGGTCGGGGCCGGCGGCCTGTTCGAGCTCCCGCACCGCCGCGCGAGCGCTCTCCTCGTCCTCGCGGGCAAGTGCGCGCTTGAGACGCTGGGTCGGCCCGACGAGCTCGGGCGCCTGGCGAACGGTGCGTCCGAAGTACAGCTCGGCGTCGGCTTCCGACACCCGATGCATCCCCGGGATCTTCACGTAGCCCCCGAGCGGGATCACGCCGATCCCGTACTCGATGCCGTTTCGCTCCGTCTTCGCGAGCGCGGGCGGGAAGCCGATGTAGAACCGCCGCGGCCGCATCCCGACCGCCCGCGCCGTGAGGAAGTGCCCCAGCTCGTGGACGAGCACCAGGAAGGCGAGCCCGAGGATCCCGATGAAGACGCTCATGGGCGCAGCGGATACGGCCGGTCTCCCCCGCGACCCCCCTTCCCCGACCCCGCGCGCAGCCTAGGACCCTCTCCGAGCGGCGCCCGCACGTGTCGGGGGCGGCGGCGAGAACCGAACGGACGGGCCGCGAGTCATACCGCGGTTGCCTTTCGCTCCGTCAGGCGCCGGGCCTCCTCGTCCGCGGCGATCAGCTCCTCGAGATCGCGTGCCGGAGCCCCGTCCACCCGAGCGAGCGTCTCCTCGACCGCAGCTGCGATGCCGAGAAACGGCAGCCGGCCCTCGAGGAACGAGGCAACCGCGACCTCGTTGGCGGCGTTGAACGCGCACGGGTAGGTGCCGCCCTGCTCCCCTGCATGGCGGGCGAGGGCGAGCAGGGGGAACGTCTCCAGGTCCGGCGCATGGAACTCGAGCGTGAGGCCGGCCGCGAGGTCGAGCGGCGGAACCGGCGTCGCGGCCCGCTCGGGGTACGTCAGCGCATAGGAGATCGGCACGCGCATGTCCGGATAGCCGAGGTGCGCGAGCGCAGCCCCGTCGCGGAAGCGCACGAGGGCGTGGACGACCGACGTCGGGTGCACGACGACCTCGATGCGCTCGTACGGAAGCCGGAAGAGGAAATGGGCCTCGATCAGCTCGAGCCCCTTGTTCGCGAGCGTGGCCGAGTCGATCGTGATCTTCCGGCCCATGCTCCAGGTCGGGTGCGCGAGCGCCTCCTCGGGGGTCACGTCGACGAGCTCCTCGCGGGTCCTGCCGCGGAACGGGCCGCCGGAGGCGGTGATCACGAGCGAGTCGACCTGCTCCGGGTGTCGTCCCTCCATGCACTGCAGCGCGGCGGAATGCTCGCTGTCGACGGGCAGCAGGCGGCCGCCTCCACGCGCCTGCGCGGCGAGGGCGAGGTCGCCGGCGGCGACGAGGCTCTCCTTGTTCGCGAGCGCCAGGTCGACGCCGCGTTCGAGTGCCCAGAGGGTCACTGGCAGGCCGGCGAACCCGACCACCGCGTTCAGGACGACGTCCGGCTCGGCCCGCTCGAGCAGCTCGGTCGGATCGCCGCCGACCTGCGTGAGCGGCGCGAGGCCGTCGATCGGGGTCGACCCGGAGGTCGCCGCGACCAGCTCGAGCCCGGGATGAGCCTCGATGATCTCTCGTGCCTGGCGTCCGATCGACCCCGTCGCGCCAATCAGGGCGACTCGCTTCACGGAGACAGTATGACCGGGGTGGTGGGAGTCACTCTTTCATCACCTTCGCGCGCCGGACCCGTGCGGATTTCCACGGTACGCTTGCAGCGGGGAGGAGGCCGGGGCACCTCGGGCCGCCGAATCGGACAGGGCCGCAGCGGACGACCTAGGTGGTGAAGGCCAGGACGACGTAGAACGAGGCGATCGACGCGAAGAGGAGCGAGTCGATCCGGTCGAGCACGCCGCCGTGGCCGGCCAGGGCGCGACCGCTGTCCTTGACGCCCATGTCCCGCTTCAGCATCGACTCGAACAGGTCTCCGAGCGGCGCCGCTGCGGCGATCGCCGCGCCGAGCAGCACCGCCTCGCCGATCGAGAGGAACTCGTCGCGCTGGTCGTACAGGGCCACGAACGCGACGAAGATCGTCGCCAGGGTGCCGGCGACGAAGCCCTCCCAGGTCTTCCCCGGCGAGATCCTGGGCGCGAGCTTGTGGCGGCCGACGAGCTTGCCGACGGCGAACGCGAACGTCTCGTTCGCGAACACGCACAGCAGGAGCGTGAAGGCGGCCAGCCGCCCGTGCTCGCCGAGGTCGCGGAGGAGCAGGATCGACACCAGGCCGAGCCCGATCCACGCCACCCCGAGCACCGTCCCCCCGACGGAGACGGTCGCGGATTGCCGGGTCTCGGCGACGCCCTTCAGCAGAAAGGCGAGCGCGAAGGTCGTCGCAAGCCCGCCGACGATCCACGGAAAGCCGCCGGCCTGGGCCGCGAGCAGGGTCAGGAGCAGCCCGAGGTGGCCGGCGATCGCGATCGGCCGGAGTGGCCTGATCATCGCGTAGTACTCGTGCAGCGCGACGAGCCCCGCAGCGGCCGCGAGCACGAAGAGCCACCACCCCCCGAGCCAGGTGAACCCGAGCACGAGCGGCAGGCCGACCGCCGCAACGAGCAGCCTGGAAGCAAGGTTGGTCACCGGCCCAGCCCGCCGTCCGTGGAGGCTTCCGCCGCCGCCACCGACACCGCGGGCGCGGCATCCGACCGTCTCCGGGGCGCGAGCTCGGTCGGGGACGGGGGATCATGGGGGGAACCGGCCGTGCCCCCCATGCGAGCGAGCCAGGTCAGGCCGAGCACGAGCGGCAGGCCGACCGCCGCGACGAGCAGCCGGGGAGCGACGCTGCTCACGAGCGCCCGGGGCCCACGCGCACGACGCCGCCGCGCCCGACATGGCGGGCGCCGCACCCGAGCATCCGTGCGGTGCGGGCAGGGTCAGGGAGGGAGGTACACGGAGGGAACCGGCCGTTCCCCCCGTGCAGCGAGCGGAGCGAGCGTCTCATCGGCCGCCGAACCGACGGCGCCGCCGGGCGTAGGCGAGGAGCGCCTCGCGGAGCTGATCGGCGCCGAAGTCGGGCCACAGCGTCTCCACGAAGACGAGCTCGGAGTACGCCAGCTGCCAGAGCAGGAAGTTCGAGATCCGAAGCTCGCCGGATGTCCGGATGAGCAGGTCGGGGTCGGGCAGCTCGGGTGCGTACAGCTGGGCTGCGAATGCGTTCTCGTCCACCTCGCGCGGCTCGATGCCCGATTCGACCAGCCGGCGCGCCGCGCGCACGAGCTCGTCGCGGCCGCCGTAGTCGAACGCGATCCAGAGGTTGAGCCGCTCGTTGTGGCGCGTCTCGTCCTCGAGCGCCGCCATCCGGTCGCGCAGCTCCTCGGGCGCGCGGTCCTGGCGGCCGATGAACCGCACCCGGACACCCTGGCGGACGAGGTCCGGCAGCTCGCGCTCGATCGTCTCGCCGAAGATCTCCATCAGCAGCTCGACCTCGTCGGCCGGCCGCGACCAGTTCTCGGTGGAGAACGCGTACACCGACAGCGACTCGACGCCGAGGTCGATCGCCGCCTCGACCGTGCGACGAAGCGCGCGCGTTCCGGCCCGATGGCCGGCCGCGATCGGCAGGCCGCGCCGCCGGGCCCAGCGTGCGTTGCCGTCCATGATGATCGCAACCGAGCGAGCGACCTCCGGCAGGTCCGGTTCGTGTTGTCGCAAGCCGCGGAGGCTGCGGATTCTCGTCAGCAAGTTCACGGCCTTCGAAACATATTCCCGGCGAAAGTGCGCAGCACTTTTGCCGGCTAGACCTCGAGGATCTCGGCTTCCTTGCGCTTGAGCAGCTCGTCGATGCGGTGCACGCGCTCGTCGGTCAGCTTCTGCACTCGCTCCTCGGCTCGATGCTCCTCGTCCGCCTGCACCTGGCCGTTCGAGACGAGCTCCTTGAGGTGGTGCATGACGTCGCGCCTGACGTTGCGAACGGCGACCCGGCCCTCCTCCGCGCGCTGACGGACGACCTTGACCAGGTCCTTGCGCCGCTCCTCCGTCAGCTGCGGGATCGGCAGCCGGATGATCTTCCCGTCGTTCGACGGCGTCAGCCCCAGGTCGGATTCCATGATCGCCTTCTCGATCGTCTTCAGCGAGCTCGGGTCGAACGGCTGGATGGTGAGCATCCGCGGCTCCGGAACGTTGATCGTCGAGAGCTGGTTGAGCGGCGTCGCCGTCCCGTAGTAGTCGACGGTGACGTGGTCGAGCAAGGCGGCGGAGGCGCGACCGGTACGGATGCCGTTGAACTCGTGCTGCGTCGTCTCGACGGACTTGTCCATTCGTCGTACGGCGTCCTGGATGAGGTCGTCGATCATGGTGGAGGCTCCCTCTAGGCCTGGGGGGTCGAGATGATCGTGCCGACGCGCTCGCCGGCGACGATGCGGGTGATGTTGCCGTCCGCCAGCTCGAAGACGTAGATCGGCACGCCGTTGTCCATGCAGAGCGAGAGGGCGGTCGTGTCCATCACCTTCAGGCCGCGCTCGATCGCCTGAAGGTGCGTCAGCTCGGGCAGGAAGGCGGCGTCCGGGTCCAGCTGCGGGTCGCCGTCGTAGACGCCCTGCACCCCGTTCTTCGCCATCAGGATCGCTTCGGCGCCGATCTCCAGCGCGCGCAGCGCTGCGGCGGTGTCGGTGGTGAAGAACGGATTGCCCGTCCCGGCCGCGAAGATGACGATCCGCCCCTTCTCGAGGTGGCGGATCGCGCGGCGCCGGATGTACGGCTCGGCAACCTCTTCGATCGTGATCGCTGACAGCACCCGGGTCTGCGCGCCGTGCCGCTCGAGCGCGTCCTGGATCGTCAGCGAGTTGAGCACGGTGGCGAGCATCCCGGCGTAGTCGGCGGTCGCCCGGTCCATGCCGGAGGCGGCCGCCTCCATGCCGCGCACGATGTTCCCGGCCCCGATCACGAGCGCGACCTCGAGGCCGCGCCGGTGCACCGCGGCGATCTCCCTCGCGATCGACTCGACCTGGGCTCCGTCGACGCCGTACGCGAGGTCGCCCATCAGGGCCTCGCCGGAGAGCTTCAGGAGGACGCGATCGAACCCTGTTTCCGCCTTCGGGACGTCCCGGGCCGTCGTCGCCACGCGCCTAGCCTGCCAGAGAGACGCGCTCGAATTCCACCACCTCGGCGCCCGCGTCGGCGAGGGCCTGGCCGACCGTCTTCGACGTGTCGTGGATCCATTGCTGGTCGTTCAGCACCTGCGACGCGTAGAAGCGCTTGTTCAGCATCCCCTCGACGATCTTGTCCTTCGCCTGCTCGGGCTTGCCCTGCAGCTCGTCCGAGTTGCGGTAGATGTCGAGCTCGGCGGCGACGATCTCCTCCGGGACGTCGTCGCGGCCGATCCACTGCGGCGCCGAGGCGGCGATGTGCATCGCCACCTTCCGACCGAGGTCGTTGTCGCCGCCCCGCAGCTGGACGAGCACCCCGAGCTTGTTCGCCGGGGCATGGGCGTAGCCCTCGATGACGCCGCCCTCGATCTGCTCGAACCGTGCCGGAGGCACGATCACGATGTTCTCGCCGAGCCGGGACGCGAGCTCCTGTCGCTCCTCCTCGAGGCTCTGCTCGGCCCCGACGCCGCCCTCCCAGACGGTGTCGAGCACCTTCTTCGCGAACGCGAGGAACTCGTCGTTGTTGGAGACCGGCTCGGTCTCGCAGCCGACCCCGACGATGACGCCGGTTCCGCCCTCGATCCGGTAGGCGACCTTGCCCTCGCGGGTCTCCCGGCCGGCGCGCTTCGCGACCTGGGCGAGCCCGCGCTCGCGGAGGATCTTCTTGGCCGCCTCGACGTCTCCGCCCGCTTCCTGGAGGGCGCGCTTGCAGTCCATCATCCCCGCACCGGTCTGGTCGCGGAGCTCCTTGACGAGCGATGCGGCGACCTCGGTCACGCCCCTTCCTCCTGGCTCGCGGTCGCGGCGTCCTCCTGCGTCGCGGGCTCGACCGCTTCCTGCTCCGCCGGCGCGGCTTCCGGCTCCGCCTCTGCCGCGGGCGCAGGCTCGCCGCTCGTGGTCGGCGCCGCCGGGGGCTCGGGCCCGTCCGCCTCCGCGGGTGGCCGAGCGGGCGCCATCTCCGCGGGCCGCACCTTTTGCTTGCCCTGCTCGATCGCGTCCGCGATCACGCGCGTGACGAGGCTGCACGAGCGGATCGCGTCGTCGTTGCCCGGGATCACGTAGTCGGCCTCGTCCGGGTCGCAGTTCGTGTCGACGAGCGCGACGATCGGCATGCCCAGCCGGCGTGCCTCGCGCACTGCCAGCGCCTCCTTCCGCAGGTCGACGACGAACATGGCGTCCGGCTGGCGCTTCATGTCGGCGACGCCTCCGAGGTTCGCCTCCAGCTTCTCGAGCTCGCCGAGCATCGCGATCCGCTCCTTCGGCGGCAGCAGCTCGAGCTGCCCCTCCTCACGCAGGCGCCTCAGGTCGTGCAGGCGGTCGATCCGGTCGGAGATCGTCCGCCAGTTGGTGAGGAGCCCGCCGAGCCACCGGTGGTTGACGTACGGCATCCCGACGCGCTTCGCCTCACCCTCGACCGCATCCTGGGCCTGCTTCTTCGTTCCGACGAAGAGCAGCGAGCCGCCGCGCTCGGCGAGGTTGCGCGCGAACTCGTGCGCCTCCTCGAGCAGCGCCGAGGTCTGCTGCAGGTCGATGATGTAGATCCCGCCGCGCTCGGCGAAGATGAACCGGCGCATCTTGGGGTTCCAGCGGCGCGTCTGGTGACCGAAGTGGACTCCGGCCTCCAGGAGCTCTCGCATGGAGACGACAGCCATCGTGCTTCTCCTCTCGGTTGCGTGCAGTGCTCCGGCGGGCCCGTGCGGAACCGGCTCTGCCGGCACCGCCGCGCGGGTGCTCCCTCCGGGTCGGATGACGGGACGAACGCCCTATGCTAGCCGCGCGCGCTCGAGCGCCGCGGCCAGGTCGTCCGGCAGCGGCGACGTCACGTCGACCGGCGCTCCCGTGACCGGGTGCGGGAATGCCAGCCTGGCGGCGTGGAGGAACTGGCGCTCGAGCCCTCGCTCCGGCGTCCCGTAGGTCGAGTCGCCCGCGACGGGAAGCCCGATCGCCGCCAGGTGGACGCGAATCTGGTGGGTCCGCCCCGTCTCCAGCCGGACGTGCAGGAGCGCATGCTCGGGAAGGAGCTCGACGACCTCGAAGTGGGTGACGGCATCCCTGGGCGACTCGCTGTCGAGGGACATCCGCGTCGGATCGTGCCGGTCGCGGCCGATCGGCGCCTCGATGCGGCCGGCTCGCGAGCGCGGCCGGCCGCGAACGAGGGCGAGGTACTCCCGCTCGAGGGCACGGCGGCGCACGAGTGCACGCAACCCGGCGTACGCCGCCTGGGTCAGCGAGACGACGAGGAGGCCGGAGGTGTCCCGGTCGAGGCGGTGGACGATGCCGGGGCGCTCGGGATCTCCGCCCGTGAGGCCGCGGTGGAGCAGGCCCTGCACGAGCGTGCCGGTGGCATGCCCCGCCCCGGGATGGACGACGAGCCCCGCCGGCTTGTCGACGACGAGCAGGTGACCGTCCTCGTACGCGATCCGCACGTCGACCGGCGCGGGCTCGGGCGCCGCCTGCGCGAGCCGGTCCGGATCGAGGGTGATCTGCTCCCCGCCCGCGAGCCGGTGGCTCTTGGCCCGGGGGACGCCGTCGACGAGGACGGAGCCGGCGCCGAGCAGACGCTCGGCAGCGGCGCGCGAGCCGACCTCGGAAAGCCCTGCGAGGAAGCGGTCGAGCCGCTCGCCCGCCGCGCCGTCAGGGACGCGTCGGAGCGTGGCGGACACGCGGCCGGCGCGGCCCGCGGTCGGCGGCCACGAGGGCCCCGAGCAGGACGGCCACGCCGATCACGATGAAGCTGTCGGCGAGGTTGAAGGCGGGCCAGTACCGGAAGTCGAGGAAGTCGGTGACGTGGCCGAGGCGGACGCGGTCGGCGAGGTTGGAGACGCTGCCGCCGAGCAGCAGGCCCACTGCGACCGGAAGCAGCGGATGACGGGCGCCCGACCGGGCGAAGTAGCCCAGCATCCAGCCCACGGCGACCGTCGTCAGCACGATCACCGCCGCGGTCGCGCTGGCGAACAGCCCGAAGGCGATCCCCGAGTTCTGGACGTGGTGGATCGAGAACGGGCCGAGCACCTCGACCTCGTGGTCGAGCCGCACCTCGCTGGCGACGATGTGCTTCGTCAGCTGGTCGGCGACCAGCGCGGCGGCGGCGACCGCCCCGAGGCCGAGCCAGTGCACGGGCTGGGCGGCGAGCGACCGCGCCGCGACCGAGATCGGGGCGAGCCCGTCGGTCCGCGCTCCCGGCCGGTACTCCTGCTTGCGGGCGGGCTCGATCACGTCCGACCCGGCTCGGCTCAGCCGCGCTCCTGCTTGCGCTTGCAGTCGATGCACAGCGTCGCCCAGGGCAGCGCCTCGAGGCGCGCCTCGGCGATCGGCTGCCCGCAGCGCTGACAGACGCCGAAGGTTCCGTCCTCGATCCGCGCGAGCGCCGCGTCGATCGCACCCAGGACCTGCGTCGAGTTCTCCTCGAGCGTGCTCGCCATCTCGCGGTCGAAGGTGGCGGTGGCGACGTCGCCCATGTGGTTGTCCTGGAAGCTGAGCTCCTCGGTCTCCTCGCCGATCGAGCCCGGGTTCTCCGAGTGGATGTTCTCGATCGCGTCGCGGACGCGCTGCCGCTCGCTTTCGAGGCGCTCGCGGAACCGGTCGACGTCGACGGCGCTCACCTCGGTCCAAGTATAGGTCGCGCCTAGGCGGCCCTCGTCTCCTGGCTCGGCGCGCCCTCGTCCTCTGCCGACGGCGAGGCCTCGTCGAGCGCGTCGAGCGCCGCGTGGAGGAGCAGCCGGAGGCGCCGGGCCTCCCCGAACAGCGCGTCGCGCTCCGCTCTCGCCCTCCGGGTGATCAGCCGTGCCTCGGCGCGCGCCTCGCTGACGATCGCGTCGGCTTCGCGCCTGGCCTGCTCCTTGTGCTCGAGCGCGGCGCGCTCGGCCGAGACGAGCGTCGTGCGGAGCAACCTCTCCAGCTCCCGGTAGCGGGTCAGCTCGCCGTCCAGCTGGTCGGCCCGGTCGGCGTTGTCGGCCCGCTCCTGCCAGACGGACTCGAAGCTCGCGATCACGTCCTCGAGCAGGTGGTCGACCTGCCGGCGGCGGTACCCCAGCAGGCCGCGCTTCAGCTTGACGTGGCGGAGCTCGACGGGCGTGGTGGTCATCTCTCCTCCCTCTCTCAGCGCAGCTGGCCCAGCACGGCGACGACGATCCGGTCGACCGCCACCAGCACGATCACGGCGACGATCGGCGACAGGTCGATCGGCCCGAGCGGCGGCAGCACGCGGCGGAACAGGCGCAGGTACGGCTCGCAGACGTCGTAGAGGAACCGCTGGACGCGGTTCAGCGAGTACGGCATCCGGATCCAGGACGTCAGGACGTAGGCGAAGATCAGCAGCGTGTAGACGCCGATGAAGACGTCGACGAAGTTCTGCGCGGTCGACACGGAGTCCGCGAGTAGCCCAAAGGCGGCGTCGGCTGCGCCCATGGCGCTCAGTTCGGGGCACCGGGCCGTTTCCCTCGCCGTCGGAGGCAACAGCGCGAGGCTCGGCACGGGCGTAGCGCCCCGAGCGCGGCCGGCTCCGCGACGCGACGCGCCGCACGAACGCCGGCAAGGAGGGGTCTGTGGGGGGACCAGGGGTTCCCCCACGAAGCGAGCGGAGCGAGCGCCCTAGGCCTGGTTGAAGAATCCGCCGCGCTCGAGCAGGCGGGCGCGTTCCTCGGCCGAGACCTCGACGTTGCGCGGGGTGAGGAGGAACACCTTGTCGGCGACGCGCTGCATGCCCCCGTTGAGGGCGTAGGTCAGGCCGCTCGCGAAGTCGATCAGCCGCTTCGAGAGCTCCTGGTCGGTCGTCTGCAGGTTCAGGATGACGGGTGTCGCCTCCTTGAACTTGTCCGCGATCTGCTGGGCGTCGTTGAAGCTGCGCGGGACGACCAGGTGGACGCGCACGTTCGGCGTCGGCGCTGCTTCGAGCCGCCGCGGGCGCGCGGTCTGCTCGCGGTCTCGCTCGCGGACCGCCCGGGGCGCGTGCCGGACGACCTCGGATCGCGGCATGGCCGGCTCCGAGTCGGTCCAGTCGTCGTACTCGTCGCGGTGGCGCCGCGGCAGCCGGCGGACGTTGGGCCGGTCGTTGTAGGTGCGCTCGAGCTCCTCGTTCGTGACGTAGCCGTCCTCGTCCCAGTACTCGTCCTCCTCGGCGATGCCGAAGTACACGAGCGTGCGGTTCCAGAGGTCGGCGAAACCCATGGCGCCCGAAATGGTAACGCCCGCGGCGGCGGCGGCGGTCACTTGTCACGAAGACCACAAGGCGGAGCCGACGCGGACGAGCGTCGCGCCCTCCTCGACCGCGACGCGGTAGTCCTGGCTCGTGCCCATCGACAGCTCTCGCAGGCCGTGAGCCTCCGCCAGCTCCCGGAGCCGCCGGAAGTACGGCCGGGACGCTTCGGGGTCGTCGGCAAGCGGCGGCATCGTCATCAGCCCGCGTACGTCGCGGTACGCCTCGAGGAACCGGTCGAGGCTCTCCGGTGGAACGCCCGACTTCGTCGGCTCCCCGGAGAGGTTCACCTCGACCAGCGCGGGCACGGAGAGCCTGCTCGCGGCCGACTCGGAGTCCAGGGAGTGGACGAGCTCGCAGATCCGGTTGACGATCTTCGCCTTCCGGCTCTGGAGATGGCCGATGAAGTGCCAGCGGAACGCGTCGCCGTAGACTGCGTGCTTCGCCTCGAGGTCCTGCGCGCGGTTCTCCCCTACCACCTCGATTCCCGCCTCGGCGAGCGCAGCCATGTCCTCGACCGACACGTACTTCGTCGCCGCGACGATCGTGACGCCCGGCCCGAGCTCGTCACGCAGGGCCGCGTAGCGGGCGCGGATCGCCTCAGGCGACATACGCGATGAGCCCCTGGCGGCCCGTGCGGGCGCCGTCCCTGCGATGCGAGAAGAAGCGGGTCTCGTCGCAGGCGGTGCAGAGGTCGAGCCGGGCGACGTCGGCGACGCCGGCGTCGCCCAGGGCGCGCTCGGCGGCCGACCACAGGTCGAGCTTCCCGTCCCGGAGGACCGACGCCCCGAACCGGCGTCGGAACGGGCCTGCGACCTCGTCGCCGACGGCGTAGCAGCACGGCCCGATGCCGGGGCCGATCACCGCCGCGAGCCGCGACCCGCCGAGCGCCGCCGTCGCCGCCTCCACGACACCGGCGAGCAACCCGCGCCAGCCGACGTGGACGGCCGCCACCGCCGGGCGCTCGCCGTTCGCGCGAACGAGCGCGACCGGAAGGCAATCCGCGGTGAAGACGAGGAGCGGCTCGCCCGGCGCGTCCGTCCACAGCCCGTCGCCCGGCCGGCCTTGCCCCCTCGCGCGCCTGACCACCGCACCGTGGACCTGCCGCCCGAACCGCAGCGCGTCGGGGTCGGCGCCCACGGCCAGGCACAGGCGGCGCCGGTTCTCCGCCACCAGCTCGGGGGCGTCGTCCGTCAGGCGTCCGAGGTTGAGCGTGTCGTACGGCGCCTCGCTGACGCCGCCGAGGCGCGTGGAGAAGGCCACGTCGTACGGCCCGGGCGCGCTCCAGCGCAGCAGCGGCAGCTCACCCACCGATCAGCTCCCGCGCGGCGGCGAGCTCGGTCTCGCGGCCGTCGAGGTCGCCCCGGAGCTTCCGCCGCCGCAGCTCGTCGAGCACCTCCCCCACCCTCGGCGACTCGGCCAGCCCGAGCTCGGCGAGGTCGGCACCGGTGATGTCCAGTCGCACGTTGCGCAGGCGCGTGAAGTAGTCCCGCAACGCCGGCACCTCCACGTGCGCGAGCGCGAAGAGCGGTGCGTCGGGGGCGTACGGATCGGCGAGCGCGACCACCTCGGCCGGGTCGACCGAGTCGCGAAGGCGCTCGACGAGGAGCGGGCCGACGGTGATGGTCGAGACGACGTGCTCGGCGTCGCGCCGCCGCATGCTGAGGCGCTCGAGCCAGGCGTACGCCTCGTCGGGCGTCAGCCGGCGGGCGAGGATCGCGAGCCGCAGCCGCCAGTCCGGAGCGTCCACCTGCAGCTCGCGCTTGAGCTCCGCGACGCGGGCGGCGAGCCGGACCGCCTCCTCGTCCGCGGCCAGGTGCGGGTGGACGGCTCGATCGGCGCCGAGCTCGGCGAGACGGAGGATCGCGTGGCCGACGTCGCCTTCTTGCAGGAGCGCGACCAGCTCGTCGCGCAGCCGGGAGCTCGAAAGATCCCCCACCAGCCCCATCTCGATGCATCCGCGCGCGAGCCGGGCGGAGGTGGCGTCCATCCGGAAGCCGTACCGGTTCTCGTACCGGATCGCGCGGAAGATCCGGGTCGGGTCGTCGATGAACGACAGGTTGTGGAGGACGCGGATCGTGCCCTCGTCGAGGTCGCGACGCCCGCCGAACGGGTCGACGAGCCGCCCGAAGTCGTCGCCCCTGAGCGACGCCGCCATCGCGTTGATCGTGAAGTCCCTCCGAAAGAGGTCTTCCCGGATGGTCGCGTGCTCGACCGTCGGCAGCGCGGCCGGCGCGTCGTAGAACTCCGTCCGTGCGGTGACGACGTCGATCCGGTCGCCGTCGCCGTAGAGGACGACGGCCGTGCCGAACTTCTCGTGCGGCCGGACGCGGCCGCCGAGCTCCCCGGCGATCCGGCGTGCGAGCTCGATCGCGTCGCCCTCGACGGCGATGTCGACGTCGAAGCTCTCCTCGCCGAGGAGGATGTCGCGAACCGTCCCTCCGACCAGGTAGACGCCGTCGTAGCCCTCGCTCGCGGCCGCGATCGCCTCGAACGCGGGCCGCAGCCGCTCGATCGCCTCGAGCCGGCCGGCGATCGTCGGGGCGGTGGACGGCGGCTGCTCCTGCCCCACGAGCGTGCGGAGGAGGTCGGTGCGCGTGACCACGCCGATCAGCGTCCCGTCGCGGACGATCGCGATCCGCCCGGTGTCGGCGCTCGTCAGCAGCCGCTGGAGCTCCGGCACGGGCGTGTCCTCCGCGGCGGTCGGGACGCGGCCGCTCATGATCGCCTTGACCGGTGCGTGCGAGAGGCCGTGGCCGATCGCCTTGTCGAGATCCTCGCGGCGAACGGCTCCGACGAGGTGGTCGCCGTCGGCGACGAGGATGCCGCTGACGCCGTGGCGCTGGCACGCGACCATCGCCTTGGCGACCGTCTCGTCGGGAGCGACGGTGCGAGCGGGCTTCGACATGACGTCCCGGGCCGCGAGCGGGGCGCGGACGGCGGCGGGCAGCGCCTCGAGGACGCGCTGGCGGGCGTCCTCGAGCGAGCCCTTCACCATCGCCGACGCCGCCGTCCCATGCCCGCCGCCGCCGAGAGCGGCCGCGAGCGCGGCGGCGTCGACCTCCGGCACCCGGCTCCGCGTCACGGCGAACACCCGGCCGTCCATCTCGACCATCACGACCAGGGCCCGGCAGTCGGTCAGGTCGACGATCTTGTGGGCCAGGTTCGAGATGCCCTCGACGTACTCGGGCCACCGCACGCCCGCGAGCAGGACCTCGACCCCGCCCGCGCGGTGCGACTCCAGCGAGTCGATCAGCGCGTTCAGCAGCCTCCGCTCGACCTCGGCGAGCGGCGTGTGCAGGAAGGACGCGATCGTCTCCTGGCGCGCGCCGTGCCTGCTGCACCAGGCGAGCGCATCCGCGTCGCGCGGCGTCGCCGTCGGGTACGTCAGCGACCCCGTGTCCTCGTGGATCCCGAGCGCGAAGACGGTCGCCTCGAGCGGCGTCACGGCGATCTCCCGCTCGGCCAGCACCCCGACCAGCGTGGTGGTCAGCGCGCCGTCCTCGGAGATCACCGAGGTCGCCGGGTCGGCCCAGTCCGGGAGCGCGCCGGCATGGTGGTCGAAGACGACCTTCTCCACCGCGTCGTCGAGGACGACCTGCTCGAGCTCGCCGAGCCGCTGCGCGCTGACCGTCTCGACGACGACCAGGCGCCGGATCGCGCGCGGATCGATCCGGGCGACCTCGACCAGCTCCAGCTCGTCCGCGTGGAGGCGGTAGAAGTCCCTGACGTTGCGGTTCAGCGCGCCGGGCAGCGCCACCGCCGCGCCGGGATAGAGCCGCCGGGCGGCCAGCGCCGACGCGAGGGCGTCGAAGTCGGTGTTGGTATGGGTCGCGATGACCGTCTCGGCGTGCATTGCCGAGATTGTGGCAGCGGCGCCGCCGCCCTATGCGAGCGCGACGGCGTCGATCTCGAGCAGGGCGCCCGACGGGAGCGCCGACACCTCGACCGTCGCCCGGGCCGGGGGAACGTCTCCCACGTGGTTGCGGTAGACCTCGTTCATCCCCTGGAAGTCGTCGAGGTTCCGGAGGTAGACCGTGGTCTTGACGATCCGGTCGAGCCCGCTCCCGGCCTCTTCGAGGATCGCGCGGAGGTTCGCGAAGACCTGCGCGGTCTGCTCGGCGATGCCGCCGGCCACGATCTCCGTGGAGCCCGGACGCAGGGGGAGCTGACCCGAGACGAACACGAACCCCCCGGCGGCGATCGCCTGCGAGTAGGGAGCGCCCTGGAACGGCGCCGGCGCGGCCTCGGTGCGAACCGCCTGCTTGTCAGCCACGCGAGCCGCCCTTCGCGACCGGACGGCAGGCCTGGGCGAGCGCCACGCCGAGGGCCTTGAACATGGCCTCGAGCACGTGCTGGGCGTCGTCGCCCGCGATCAACCGCACGTGCAGGGTGATCCCGGCGCCCTCGGCGAATCGGCGCAGGAAGTCGGTGACGACGTCGGTGCCGAGGCCGCCGACGTGGGCGTCGGAGAGGTCGACGTTCGAGGCGAGCAGCGGGCGGTCCGACACCTCGAGCGCCACGTGGGCGAGCGCCTCGTCGACGGGCAGCACGGCGGAGCCGTACCCGCGCGCCCCGCGGGCGCGGAGGTGCTTCGAGATCGCCTCGCCGAGCCCGTCGGCAGCGCCGACGGCCTCGCCGGCGGGCTCGCCCGGCGGGAGGGCGACGACGACGTCGAAGCGCGCGTACGCGGCGAGAAGCTCGAGGAGCCGGTCGAGCACCGGAAAGCCGGTGTCGACGTTCGCGCGGCCGCTTCCGGCTGCCGCGACCCGAACCCGTGCACGCCTGGCGGTCGCCATCGGCGCCAGGGTACCGCAGTCGTGGTCGCCCGGCCGCGGCGCCGCCGGGTGCCTCCGCCTCAGCCGAGGTAGGCGTTGATCAGCGAGCGCTCCTCGGCGCGAACGTCGGCCGCACGGGCCTCGAGCGCGATCTCGCCGCCGGCGAGCACGGAGACGCGGTCGCAGACGCGCAGCGCGAGATCGACGCGCTGCTCGACCAGGAGCAGCGACCGCCCGCGGCGGCGGAGCTCGTCCAGTGCGGCGGCGACGCCGTCGATCGCCTTCGGCGCCAGCCCGAGCGAGGGCTCGTCCAGGAGCAGCACCCTGGGGTCGCTCATCAGCATCCGCCCGATCGCGACCACCTGCTGCTGCCCGCCGCTGAGGGCGGAGGCCGATCGACCGCGCACGTCGCGCAGGAGCGGGAAGAGGTCGTACACCGAGTCGAGCAGCTCCCGCACCCGCCGGCGGTCGCGCCGGAGGTGAATGGCGCCGAGCAGGAGGTTGTCCTCGACGCTCTGGTTGAGGAACAGCCGCCGCCCCTCGGGAACGAGGGCGGCGTGACCCCGCGCGATGCGGTGCGTGGGCAGTCGCACCAGCTCCTGTCCGCCGATCCGGATCGAGCCGCGTCGCTGCTTGACGAGCCCCATGATCGCCCGCAGCACGGTCGTCTTCCCGGCGCCGTTGGGACCGAGAAGGGCGACCGCCTCGCCCTCGGCCACGTGCAGGTTCAGGTCGCGGACCACGTCGTACCGCCCGTACCCGGCGTAGAGCGACGAGACCTCCAGGACGGGCGCCGTCGCGTTCATTGTCCGAGGTACACCTCACGCACCCGCGCGTTCGCGCGCACCTCGGCCGCCGGCCCGGTCGCCACCACCTCGCCTGCGTCGAGGACCGTGACCTCGTCGCAGAGGGCGAAGACGAAGCGCGGCTGGTGCTCGATCAGGATCACGCTCATCCCGGTACCCTTCAGCTCGCCGAGGATCTCGGCGACGTGCTCCACCTCCGTCGGCGAGAGGCCGGCCAGCGGCTCGTCGAGGATCACCGTGCTCGGCCCGGCCACGCACGCCGCGGCGAGCTGGGTGAGCTGCTGGATGCCGTGCGGCACGTTCGCGATCCGCGACGAGCGCCACCGCTCGGCGCCGACCAGCCGGAGGGCGTCGTTCGCCTGCTCGCGGATCCGTCGGCCGTCCCGTCGGGCGCCGGGCAGCACCGGCCAGACCGGCGCCCGCGGCGTGATGCGCGGCACGCGCGAGTACAGGCCGACGCCGACGTTCTCGCCGACGCTCAGCTCGCGGACGAGCACCGGCGCCTGGAACGTGCGCATGAACCCGTTCCGCGCTCGCGCCGGCGGTCCGCCTCGCTCGAGCTGCCGTCCGTCGACCGCGATCGTCCCCGCCAGCGGCTTCAGCCTCCCCGCGATGAGGTCGACGAGCGTCGTCTTCCCCGATCCGTTCGGACCGATCAACCCGTGGATCGAGCCCTTCCGGACGACGAGGTCGACCCCGTTGACGACCGGCACCCCTCTCGTGTAGGCGAAGACGACTCCGCGGCACTCGACCGCCGGCGGGCCGGCGGCGGCGCTGCGGGCCGGCGTTACCGCCGGAGGCCGGGTGCGCTCGGCCCCCTCGAGCGCAGCCGACTCGAGCGCGGCGACGCGAACGGGCGCGGGCTCCCCGGCCGGCGACGATGGTGCCGCCGCCGGCGGCGCCGCGGGCGACCGGCTCCGGACGAGCCACCGGCCGGCGTTCTCGAGCAGACCGACGAAGCCGCCCGGGTAGACGATGATCACGCCGACGAAGAGGCCCCCGAACAGCACCTCCTGCCAGAACGGGTTCATGTTCACCTGGGCCGGGAACATGCTCACGAAGGCGGCGCCCAGCACCGGACCGATCGTCGTGTTCAACCCGCCGAGGATCACCATGACGAGGATGTTCACGGACACGGTCCAGTCGAACTGTCCGGGCGAGATGAACCCCTGGAAGGTGAAGACCCAGCCCGCCGCGCCCGCCATCGCGGCCGAGACGCCGAACAGCCCGATCTTCAGCAACGCCGTGCGGGCGCCGGCGGCTGCGGCGAAGCGCTCGGCGTCGCGGATTGCGAGCAGGACCGGGTAGAGCGGCGAGCGGCGCAGGCCGAGGCTGATCAGGATGGCGACGAGCAGGGCGAGCATGCCGCACCAGATCAGCGACTGCCCGAGCCAGTGCAGGCCTGCCGGAAAGCCGGGGAAGACCGGCCCGATCAGGCCGCCGTACCCGCCGGTGATCTTCAGGTCGCTCGCCAAGACCGTCACCACCAGGGTGAAGATGAAGGTCGTGATCGCGAAGTAGAGGCCGCTGACCCGCAGCGACAGCGACCCGAGCACGAGGCCGACGAGGCCGACCCCGACCATGCTCGCCGGCAGCAGGGCGAACAGGTTCCAGTGGTGGTCGTTGTAGAGGATCGTCGTCCCGTAGGCGCCGAGCGCGAACAGCCCGGCATGGCCGAGCGAGTACAGGCCGGCCATTCCGGCGACCAGGTCGAGGCTGACCGCGAGGATGGCGAACACGGCCGCGACGAGGACGAGGCCCTGGAGGTACAGGGTCCCGTGCGCGACGTAGTAGGTGAACCAGAGGTAGACGCCGAGCGCCGCGACCAGCGCCGGCTCTCGCCAGCGGAGCGCCCAGCGCCGGCCGGCGGCGCCTGCCTCGCCCGTGCGCAGGGCGGAGAGCACGTCCGCTCTCACGAGACCGCTTCCCCGGCGCTGCGGCGGAGACCGGCGAGGCTCCGGATCCTCCCCCCGATCGAGAAGACGCCCTCCGGCATCAGCAGCAGGATCGCGACCACGACGACGAACGGGAACCAGTCCGAGGCCTGGGTGTTGATCAGGCTCTTGGCGGCCTCCTCGAGGATCCCGAGGATCAGGCCGCCGACCATCGCGCCGACCGGCCGCTCGGTGCCGCCGATCATCAGCGCGACGAACCCGGCGATCCCGTAGGTGTTCCCCAGGTAGGGGTTCGAGTAGGTGATCGGCCCGATCAGGACGCCGGCGACCCCGGCGAAGATGCCGGCCCCGGCGAACGCGACGATCGCCATCGTGCCGGTGTCGACGCCGAGGGCGGAGGCCATCTCCGGGTCGTAGGCGACCGCCATCCCCGCCTTGCCGAACAGCGTCCGCTTGCGGACGAGCTCGAACGCGGCCGCCATCGCGACGGCGACCCCGATCGTGAGCAGCTCCTGCACCGTCAGCGTCGCGCTGCCGATGTGGACGCCCGTCCCGTTGAGAAGCGTCGGGAAGGAGCGCGAGGTCGGCCCCCAGATGATCGCCGCGACGTTCTGCAGGATCAGGGCGACTCCCAGCGTGCTCACGAGCCAGGCGAAGCTGAAGCGGTCGAACGCGAGCACGGGCTTGACGGCGACCAGGTACGTCACGACCCCGGCCGCGCCGGCCGCCGCGATCCCGCCCGCGACGGCGAGCACGGGGTTCGCCCCGCCCCGGGCGATCGCGGCCGCGATCATGACGCCGACCATCAGCAGCTGCCCCTCGGCGAAGTTGATCACCCTCGTGACGTAGAAGGCGATCGCGAACCCCATGCCGACGAGGCCGTAGATCGCGCCGATCGCGAGCCCGCTGAGGACGACCTGGAGCACTACGAGTCGGAGCCGGCGAACGCTGCCTGGTAGTCGGCCTCCTCGACCGGGTCGAGCCAGGTGGCCGGGCCCAGCGAGATCGCGAGATGGAGCAGGTACGCCGTCGGCGAGGCGCCGTGCCAGTGCTCCTCGCCGGCCGCGACGTGCACGACGTCCCCGGCCGAGATCCGCCCGCCGACGCCGTCGCGCGTGACCACGTACCCCTCCCCGTGCGTCACGTACAGGACCTGCCCGATCGCGTGCGTGTGCCAGTGCGTCCGGGCGCCGGGCTCGAAGAAGACGGAGTTCACCCCGACGTCACCTTCCGCCGAGAGCACCGGATCGGCCCAGACCCGCCCGGTGAAGGCCGGCCCGCGCTCCTCGGAGCCGGCCCCGTGCGCACGTCCTCTCGCGATCCTCACGTCTCCTCCCCTCCCTTCTGCAGCCGGACGCCGCCGGAGATGTCTCCGAGCGCGTCCACCACGCGGTTCGAGATCTGGTCTCCGTAGCCGAGCGCCGCCGCGAGGTGGAAGGCCCCGAGGCACGACGGGCCGGCGAGGCTCGTCACCTCCAGCCGGCGCACCAGGTCGAGGTAGAGCTGCACGTCCTTCGCCATCAGGTTGCTCGTGAGGCCGCCCTCGAGGTAGTCGCCCTCGACGATCCGCGGGAAGCGATTCAGCGTCGCGAAGTTGACCCCGCTCGAGTGGTTGACGACGTCGAGGAACTGCTGCAGGTCGAGCCCGGCGCGGCGGGCGGCGACCATCACCTCGGCCGTGGCCGCGAGGCTGACGCCGTTCAGGAAGTTGTTCAGGAGCTTCGCGACGTGGCCCGATCCCGGCGCACCCATGTGGTACACGCGGCTGCTGAACGAGTCGAGCAAGGGCCGGACCGCGGCGAGCGCCTGCTCCGAGCCGCCGGCCATGATCGTCAGCGTCCCCTGCTCGGCCGCCGCCGCGCCGCCGGAGATCCCCGCGTCGACGAACTCGACCCCGGCGCGGCCGAGGTCGTCGTGGATGCGCGTGCTCGAGGCGGGCGCCGCCGTACTCAGGTCGACGACGATCTGCCCGGCCCGGCAGGCCGAGGCGAGGCCGTCCTCGCCGTACACGACCGCCTCCACCACCCGGCTGTCGGGCAGGGAGAGGAAGACGACGTCGACCGCCCCGGCAAGCTCGGCGATCGAGCCGGCCACCGGCACCCCCGAGCGTTCCGCCTGGCCGGGATCCACGTCGTATCCGACGACGGAGTGGCCGGCGCCGTCGATCCGGCGCGCGATCCGGCCGCCCATGTTCCCGAGCCCGATCATGCCGCTCCGAGGCGCTTCGGCCATGGCCCTAGCCGACGGCGGCGGCGGTCTCGATGCGGCTCGGCTCGCCCGCCGCGAGCGACAGCTCCGCGACGTGCAGCAAGTCGTCGAACTGCCGCGTCGGGAACCGCTCCCAGAGCTTCTGCTCGTGGAACGGCACGATGCGGGAGACGTCCTCGCCGACGTACTGCCACATCTCCTCCATCGTCAGCACGCAGCGCTCGACGCTGCCGAAGACGAGGCCGATCGGCGTGAACCGGCCCCCGGCGCCGACGAAGTTCTCGTAGACGTAGCAGTTGTCGCCCGCGAAGAGCCAGCGGCCGTCGCGGTCGTTCTCGAGGGTCACGTACTGCGACCCGGCCGTGTGGGTGTCGTGCGCAGGGACGCAGCGGACGCCGGGCAGGACCTCGGACTCGCCCTCGAGCAGCGTGAGCTTGCCGCGCTTCATCCGGTTCACGAGCCACAGCATCAGGTCGGGATCGGTCGCCGTCGTGAGCCACTGCAGCCGGTCGGGTAGACCGCTCGCCCACATGTACTTCGAGACCTCGCGGGCCTGGATGTAGACGTGGGCGTTCGGGAAGAACTCCACGCCCCCTGCGTGGTCGAAGTGGTTGTGCGTGAGGATCATCGTGTCGACGTCGGCCGGGTCGACGCCGATGCGCTTCAGCACCACGTCGGCCGGCTGCCAGTCGGTCACGCCGTAGCTCTGGGCGAGGACCTCGCCCAGCTCGGCGTGGTTGTACCCCGTGTCGATCACGGCGAGGTGGTCGGCGCTCTTCAGGACCGCGTAGCAGTACGGCGCCACGGTCGTCCCCGTGTTCCAGTCGCCGTACTTGAGAATGCCGTTGGCGAACTCGACGACGCGGGCGTACTCGACGATCCAGATCGAATAGTCGGCCATCAGCACTCCTCTCCGTGGGTGTGCGGGTGCGCGGAGGCGCAGCACGGCACGTATTCGCAGGGCAGGACGCTCCAAACGCTTCGCCGCAGGCGGCGATAGGAGGCGCGCGCCTGCTCGAGGCCCGTGTCCGTCCACGCACCGCCGGCAACTCCGGCAAGGAGCGCGCTCAGCTCGCGGCTGGCCTCGACGCAGGCGGCGAGCTGCGGACCGAGCCCCGAGGCCGTCCGGTGGGCCGCGACGCAGTCGCCGTGGAGCCGCTCGGCCTCGGTCGCGAGGTCGTCCACGCCGGACTCGAGGATCAGCGCGGCCGCGGCGGACAGCGCCAGCGTCTTGCAACGGCCGTACAGCTCCTGCAGCTCACGCTCGCCGTCGAGCGCCACGGCGGTCGTCATTTGCCGCCGCCCCCGCCCGCCAGCTCCTCGACCAGGATCGGCACGCCGACCGTGCACGAGTGGATCCCGATCACGCTGGCGAGCTCGATCACCTCGAGCACCTCCTCGCGTGTCGCGCCGTAGTCGAGCGCGTTGCGGATGTGCTGGCGGAGGCCCGGCGTGTACAGGTGCGTCGCCGAGACGTCGAACGCGGTGTAGATCAGCTCCTTGATTTTCGGCTCGAGCGTGCCGGTCTCCCACGGAACCGACGAGAACCGGGTGTAGGCGGCGAAGAACTCGGGGTCGAGCCAGAGCATCTCGTCCCAGAACGGGTTCCAGTAGCCCCGTTTGTCCGCGAACTCGGCCTTGATCTCCTCCTGGCGCGCCGACAGCTCGCGCGAGACCGGTTTCCCGACGGCCTCCAGCTCCTCGACGAGGATCGGGACCCCGACGGTGCAGGCGTGGATGCCGAGCGTCGCCGTCAGCTCGAGGACCTCCATGATCTCCTCGGCGGTCGCGCCGTGCTGGAGCGCCTGCTTGACGTGCTGGCGGATGCCGGGGACGTAGAGGTGCGTCGCCGCCGCGTCGACCGCGATGTAGACGAGCTCCTTGATCTTCGGGTCGAGCGGGCCCGACCGCCACGGCACCGACGAGAACTGCGTGTACGCCTCGAAGAAGTCCTCGTCCAGGTCGAGCAGGGCGTCCCAGAACTCGTTCCAGTACCCGCGGGACTCGATGAACGCGTCCCGCAGCTGCTTCTTCCGTTCGGTTGTGTCGATCGTCATCCGTCCCTCCGTGCGGGCTGGGGCGGGAGCCCGCATCCGTCGCGGGCTCCCGCCGGCCGAGCCGCTACTTCACTGCCTTCCAGGTCTTGGTCTTCGCGTCGTAGCGGACGAGCGTCAGCTGCTTCGTCGTGATCGTGGCGTGGTTCTGCTCGCTGAACGACACCGTCCCCTGCAGGCCCTTGAAGTTCCGGACGCTGTTGAAGGCGTCCTTGAGCTTGTTCGGGTCGGTCGAGCCGATCTTCTTGATCAGCGCGCCGAGCATCATGATCGCGTCGTAGTTCGCGACCGCGAACGGCGTGGCCGCGACGTGGAACCGGGCCTTGTACCGCGCCCGGAACGACTTCAGCGCCGCGTTCGGGCGCAGCTCGGTGGTCAGCATCCCGGCCATCGCCCCATCGGCGGCGTTGCCGGCCAGCGACGCGAACGTGTTGTCGGCGTTGATCTCGTCGTTGCCGAAGACGGTCAGCTTCGTCCCGGTGCTCTTCAGCGTCTGCGAGAAGCGGGCCGTGTCCTGCGGCGTCAGCCAGACCTCGACGCAGTCCGCTCCGGCCTTCTTGATCTTGTTGATCTCGTTGGTGAGGCCGACGGTCGCTCCGGTCGACCAGTCCTCGTTGATCGTCTCGTCGAGGACGAGCTTCTTGCCGCCCTTCTCGTAGCCGATCTTCACCCCGGCCTCGCCGCCGCGGCCGTAGGTCGACGGGTCGTGGAGGACTGCCAGCGCCTTGCAGTGCGTGCGGGCGTAGCTCCCGACGATCTCGCCCCACGCGAACGTGTTCAGCCCCCAGCTCCACACCCACTCGAACGGCTTGCCCTTCGGGCCGTCGGGGTAGATCGTGAGGCCGGCGTCGTCGACGGCGCCGATGTTCGGGATGTGCAGCCGCTGTGCCATCGCCGAGGTCGCCGGGCCGGTGTCGCCCGAGCCGGCGATCGCGACCGCGCCCGCGCTCACGAGCCGCTGGAAGAGCTGTGACGACAGCGTCGCCGAGGCCTGGTCGTTGTACGACTGCAGCCTGAACTTCTTGCCCAGCGCACCGCCCTTCGCGTTGAGATCGGCCACCGCGAGCGTGGCCCCGTTCACCATCGCGACGCCCGTGCTGCCGTAGGCGCCCGTCGTTCCCGCGATCGACCCGACGAGGATCGTCCCCGCCGACGAGCCGCCGGAGGCCGTGCTAGCGCCGACCGCGACCGCGGTCGCGACCAGGCCGATCGCGATCAGCCTCAGCGGCGAAACGTGCTTCTTCATCGAACCTCCCTCCGTCCCTCGACATGCGCGACCCTCATCCGATGCGAACGGCGAGGTCGCTCGACTGGTCCCCGTCCGCCGGGAACCGCGCCATCACCTCGGGGTCGTGGCCGGGTACGATGACCGCACCCGGCGCTTCCCCGATCTCCTTCACGAGGTCGTAGGCGCCGTACATCAGCTCGAGGTCGGCAACCACTCCGAACGGTCGGTCGGCCTCGAGCTCCTCGTAGAAGTGCACCGCGTCCGACGTCAGCACGACGTCCCCGCCCGCCGCCGCGACGACGGTGACCTGCTGGCCGGGCGAGTGCCCGCCGACGACGAAGGCGGTGATCCCGTCGAGGATCTCCTCCGTCCCGTCGACGAGCCTGACGCGTCCTTCCCGCGCCGCCTGCTCGAGCAGGGCGATCTCGTCCGGCTCGACGTGCGACGCGAACTGGAACCGGGAAGCGTGCGGCCCGGTCCAGAACTCCAACTCCTTCGCCGGCACCACCAGCTGCGCCTGGGGGAACGCAGCCAGGTTGCCGGTGTGGTCGTAGTGCAGGTGCGTGACGAGCACCGTCGAGACCGACTCGGGCTCGACGCCGATCCGCCCCAGGGCCTCGAGCGGCGGGCACAGGCACGTCCGGCCCCGCCTCGCGCCGACGGCGGGATCGAAGCCCGTGTCGACGAGGATCGTCTCGCCGCCGCTCCGCAGCACCCAGAAGTAGTAGGCCATCTCGACCTCGGCGTCCGGCTCCCCGTAGCTCTCGTAGCGGTGGAAGAGCTCGCCCTTCCGCGCGCGGAGGCTGCCGTAGCGGACGGCGGTCACCTCGTACCTGGTGGTGGCGGCGCGCTCGCTCGGCCGTCGCTGCTCAAGAGCCTGCACGAGCCACCTCCGTGCCGGCCACGGTCACGTCCGTCCACTGCTCGGCGAGCCGGACGAACTCGGTGTGGTCGTCCTCGTCGCGCGCGTGTGCGGCCGCGAGCGTCCACAGCTGCTGCACGAGCCCTCCGACCGGCATCGGCTGTCCCGCCCTTCGGGCCTCGGACAGGCAGAGCTCCACGTCCTTCGTCATCAGCTTCAGCCGAAAGCCGGATGCGAAGGAGCGCGTCAGCACGTGGCGCGGGAACTTCTCCAGCGTGGCGCTGTTGCGGCCGCTGCTGGCGTTGAAGACGTCGAGCAGGACCCCGGGGTCGAGCCTCGACCGGATGCCGAACGTGATCGCCTCGGCGGTGATCGCCATCGCCGTCGCCGAGAGCAGGTTGTTGAGCAGCTTGACCAGCTGTCCCTGTCCCGGATCGGCTCCGACGTGGAAGACGTTCGAGGCGAACGCCTCGAGCAGCGGGCGGACCCGCTCGAACACGCCTTCGTCTCCCGACGCCATGACCGTCAGGGTGCGAGCGCGGGCGCCCGCGACACCTCCGCTCACCGGCGCGTCGAGGTACTCGATCCCCGCGGCGCCGGCGCTCGCCGCCAGGCCGGCCGCCGCCGTGGGCCCGGTCGTCGACAGGTCGACGAACGTCCGCACGGCCGCGCGCCCGAAGACCTGCAGCCCGACCTCGCGGACGACGTCCGGCGTCGGCAGGCTGGCGAGCACGACCTCCGCCGCGTCGCCGACCTCGCCCGCCGTTTCCGCGACCGCCGCCCGGCCGGCGAACGGCTCAGTGGCCTCGTGCCGGCTGTCGCAGACCAGGAGCTCGTGACCGGCGTCGAGCAGCGCCTCGGCGATCGGCGCTCCGATCGCCCCCAGCCCGACGAACCCGACCGGGCCGCGACCGCTCACGGCGTCTCCTCTCCCGAGCCGGCCACGGCCGCGCCGAGCGACGAGGCCTCGTCCTGCTCCATCTCCTCGAGCACCGCCTCCGCCGCGCGAAAGGCCTCGATCGCGGCAGGGACGCCGCAGTAGATGGCGGTCTGCAGCAGCACCTCCTGGATCTCGGCGGGCGTGCACCCGTTGCGAATCGCTCCGCGGACGTGGACGCGCAGCTCCTGCGAGCGGTTCAGCGCAGTGAGGATCCCGAGGTTGATCAGGCTGCGCTCGCGGCGGCCGAGGCCCTCGCGGCTCCAGATCGCGCCCCAGCAGTGCTCGGTGACGAAGTCCTGCATGACCCGCGAGAACTCGCCCGCGCGGGCGAGCGAGCGCGACACGTGCTCGTCGCCCAGCACCTCGCGCCGGATGCGCTCGCCGTCGCGGCGGCGCCCGTCGCCCGTCATGCGCCCCCGTCCCGGGCGAGCTCTGCTCCGATCTGGCCGAACGCTGCATCGGCGGCGCGCCGGACGTGGTACGACGCCGCCTCGGCGGCGGCGTCGCCGTCGCGGCGCTCGATCGCCTCGACGATCGCCCGGATCTCCTCGACCGACTCCCGCGGCCGGTTCCGTGCGGTGAGCGACGTCGCGCGCAGCACGGCGACCCGCGCCTGGAGCCCGCCGAGGATGCCGGTGATCGTGGAGTTGTCCGCGCCCGCGAACAGGACGTCGTAGAAGCGGTTCTTCGCGCGCAGCAGGCCCCGGGCGTCGTCGGCCTTGCCCGCGGCCGTGACCTCGTCGAGCGCCTCCCGCAGGGCGGTGACCTGCTCCTCGGAGGCGTTGCGCACGAACTCGCGCGCGGCGAGCCCCTCGAGCAGCGCCCGCACCTCGTAGACCTCCGCCGCCTCCTTGGCCGACGGAACGGCGACGATCGCCCCCTTCTGCGGAATCGTCTTGACGAGCCCCTCCGCGGCCAGGTGGCGAATCGCTTCACGGATCGTGGTGCGGGAGACGCCGATGCGCTCGATCAGCTCGCGCTCGACCAGGCGCTGGCCCGGCTGCAGGCGCATCTCCACGATCTCGCGGCGGAGGAGGTCGGAGACCTGCTCGCGCAGGGGCGCCGCGACCCGCTCGAGCTGCGGCGAGAGATCGCCCCTCTGCGACTCGTCCGCGACCGTGCCGAGCTGACCGTCGCCGGCCACGCGTCAGGCCGCTTGCTTGTCGGTTCGTCTGTCTGAATGATTGTCTGTCAAGATGGCAATCTTCCCGCCTGCAGGCGAGGATTGTCAAGTCCGAAGGGAGGAGCTCATGGCTGGGCGTGGGTTGGCTGACAAGGTCGCGGTCGTCACCGGCGCGGCCAGCGGCATCGGCGCCGGCTCGGCGAGGAGGCTGGCCGCCGAGGGCGCCCGGCTCGTTCTCGTCGACCGCGACGGAGAGGCGGCCGCGCGCCTCGCAGAGGAGCTCGCCGGCGACGCGATCGCCGTCGCCGCGGACGTCTCCCGCGAGGAGGACGTCCTTCGCTACATGGCCGAGGCGGTCGACCGGTTCGGCCGGATCGACCTGTACCACCTGAACGCCGGCATCGCGGGCGAGCAGGTCCTGCTCCCGGAGGTGAGCGCCGAGGACTTCGACCGCGTGCTGGCCGTGAACGTCCGCGGCACGTTCCTCGGGCTGCGGGAGGCCTTCCGCCAGTACGCGCGCCAGGGAGACGGCGGCGGCGCCGTCGTCGCGACGGCCTCGATCTGCTCACTCGGCGGCGGAGCCGACCTCGTCCCCTACCACGTCAGCAAGCACGCCCTCCTGGGGCTCGTCCGCTCCGCGGCCGTCTACGGCGGCCCGCTCGGCATCCGCGTGAACGCGGTCGCGCCGGGGATCGTGCCCACCAACCTGCTCGGCCCGCCGAAGGAGAGCTCGGCCGGCAAGGCGGGAACCTCCTCCCGGGCGCGGCTCGCCCCCCTGCGCCGGCCGGGGACGACGGACGAGGTCGCGGCCGTCGTCGCCTTTCTGCTCAGCGACGAGGCCGCGTTCGTCACCGGCTCCGTCTACTCGGTGGACGGCGGAGCCGTCGCGGTGAACCCGGTCCGGCCGTACGTCGAGGAGCCGGCCGATGCGTGACCGGAGATCGTCGTGACGCTCCGGTCGAGCCTCTAGCCCTCGACGCGCTCGATGTGCGCGCCGAGCTGGCGCAGCCGCTCGTCGATCCGCTCGTAGCCCTTGTCGATCTGGTGCGCGGCGCCGATCGTCGACCGGCCCTCGGCGCACAGGCCCGCGAGCAGCATCGCCATGCCCGCGCGGATGTCCGGGCTCTCCATGCGCTGGCCGACGAGCTGCGCCGGCCCCGTGACGACCGCGCGATGCGGGTCGCAGAGGATGATCCGGGCCCCCATCATCACCAGCTTGTCGACGAAGAACAGGCGGCTCTCGAACATCTTTTCGAAGATCAGCACCGTGCCGTAGGCCTGCGTGGCGACGGTCAGCGCGATCGACGTCAGGTCGGCGGGGAAGGCCGGCCACGGCCCGTCCTCGATCTTCGGGATGTGGCCTCCGAGGTCGTCCTCGACGATCAGCTGCTGCTGGGACGGGACGTGGACGGACGTCCCCTCGACCCGGGTCCGCACGCCGAGCCGCTCGAACGCGGGCAGGATCGAGACGAGGTCCTTCGGCGACGCGTCCTCGATCGTGACCTCGCTGGAGGTCATCGCCGCCAGGCCGATGAAGCTCGCGACCTCGATGTGATCCGGGGCGATGCGCCACTCGCCGCCCGAGAGCGACTGCACCCCGTCGATCCGCAGGACGTTCGACTCGATCCCCTCGATCCGGGCGCCGAGCGAGACGAGAAAGCGGCAGAGATCCTGCACGTGCGGCTCGCAGGCGGCGTTGCCGATCGCCGTCTGGCCGGGAGTCAGCACGGCGGCCATCACCGCGTTCTCGGTCGCCATCACGCTCGCCTCGTCGAGGAAGATGTGGTCGCCCCGCAGCCCGGCGGGCGCGCGCATCTCGTAGACGTCGCCGAGGTCGATCTCGGCGCCCATGCGCGCGAACGCGTGGATGTGCGGGTCGAGCCGCCGCCGGCCGATCACGTCGCCGCCCGGCGGCGGGACGGTCGCGCGCCCGAGACGGGCGAGGAGCGGGCCGGCGAGCAGGAACGAGGCCCGCATCCGGCTGCAGAGCACGGGATCCAGCTCGTGCTTGACGACCTCTGCGGCGTGCACGCGAACCTCGTTCGGGCCGGTCCAGGCGACGTCCGCCCCGACGTCCGCGAGCAGCTCGAGCATCGTCTCGACGTCCCGGATCCGCGGGACGTTCGACAGCAGCACGGGCTCGGCGGTCAGCAGCGTCGCCGCCAGGATCGGCAGCGCGCCGTTCTTGTTGCCCGCGGCCTTCACGGTCCCGGACAGGCGATGCCCCCCCTCGATCACGAATGCTTCCATCAGCTTCGGGGCAACTGCCGCCGTGGACACCGGGGTAGGCTAGCGGACATGTCGAGCCCCACTCGCGCGCAGGCCTGGGACACGCTGACTCGTTACACGAAGAGCGAGTCGCTCCTGCGTCACGCGCTCGCCGTGGAGGCGTCCGTGCGCTGGTACGCGCGCGCCGGAGGCGAGGACGAGGAGCTGTGGGGAGTCACCGCCCTGCTGCACGACTTCGACTACGAGATCCATCCGACGCTCGACAAGCATCCGCAGGACGGCGCTCCGATCCTGCGCGAGGAGGGCTATCCCGAGGAGGTCGTCGAGGCCGTCCTCTCGCACGCCGAGCACCTGGGGATCCCGCGCGACACGCCGCTGAAGAAGACGCTCTTCGCCTGCGACGAGCTCTCCGGGTTCGTGCACGCCTGCGGCCTCGTGCGCCCCGACGGGACCGCGACCCTCGAGCCCCGATCGGTGCTGAAGAAGCTCCGCCAGCCCTCGTTCGCGGCCGGCGTGCACCGCGACGAGGTCTACGCCGGCGCCGAGCTGCTCGGGCTCGACCTCGACCGGCACGTCGCGAACGTGATCGAGGCGATGCGCCCGATCGCGCCGCAGCTCGGGCTCCCCGGCTAACGGAAGACGACGACCGTCGTCTTCCGGCTCTTCTTCGAGCCGGCCTGCATCGACCAGACGAGCGTGTACTTGCCGGTGCGGGTGGCGGGCAGACGCAGCTGGACGATCGAGGTCCCTGAGCCGAGGACGAACCGCCAGCGGTGGGGATGCTTCAACCCCGGCCCGGCCAGCGACACGGAGGCGATCGCACGGCGGCTCGAGCCCAGGCGGGCGGTCAGGAACCGCGCGTGCGCTGCGGCCCTGAGCCTGGTCGGGGCGGCGAAGACGTAGCGGTCGGCGAGCGAACGGACGCGGGCGCTGACGAGCCGGCTCGCGTTCCCGACCTTGTCGAAGACCCGGACCCGCACGGTGGTCAGCGTCCGGACGACGAACGGCCCTTCGTACTCGGCCCCGTGGTCGAGCGTGGGCGTCGTGCCGTCGAACGTGTACCGGATCGTCCCGACTCCCGAGCCGCCGGTGTCGGCCGCCGCCAGCGTGACGGTCACCGCCTTCGGGTAGGCGGTCGTCCGGCACGGGCGCCCGTTGCACCTGATCGACACGGTCGGCGGGGCTGCGTCCGGAACGAGTGAGAAGGAGGCAGGGCCGGATGCGAGGCCCGTGCCGTTCGTCGCCGCGACGGTGAGCGGCCCGAGCAGGCCGGTGGCGGTGGCCGGCAGGCTGAACGTCCGGCTCGGCCCGCTGCCCAGCGGCGTCAACCCCGCAGGCGCGGAGAAGGCGTACGAGGCGACTGCGGACTCCGCATCCGTCGAGGCGGCGGCGACCGTGAAGCTGGTGCCGGCGCCGGGCCGGTAGTAGACGACCGAGCCGGCGGCTGCCGCATTCGCCAGGCCGCTGAACGACAGTCCCGGTGTCGACGGCGGCGTCACGTCCACCTTCGCGTCGCCCGAGGGCGGCGACGCGGCCGACAGGTTGCCGAGCTTGTCCGCGACCTTGTACTGGTAGCGGTAGCAGTTGCCCGTCGCGACGGAAGCGTCCACCCCGCCGCTGACGGTCACCGGCGCGAACGGGCCGAACGTCCCGCACGTTCCCTGCGCGAGCGGCGCCGACGCTCGCTCGACGACCCCGCTCGACGGGTCGACGCCGGCGCCGTCGTCGGTGCCGTTCGTCAGCGACAGGGGCACGGAGAGGGTCGAGTAGGCGGGCCTGCCGGACAGCGCGACCGACTGGCCGGTCGGCGGTGACTTGTCGGGCGCGATCCTGAACTGGGCGCTCTTCGTGTTGACCCCCCCGGTCTCGGTCGCGGTCACCGTCTTCGAGCCCGTCTCGGACGAGCTCGCCGTCCAGCTGTAGGTCTGCGAGTAGGGCTTCGTGTCGTCCTCGAAGGAGTCGGCTCCGAAGGCGGCGGGAAACTCGACCTCGTCGATCGAGGTGTCCGCCTTCGCCGTCGCCGTCACGGTGAAGCTGCCGCTGTTCGAGCCCGTCGGCGCGTAGTAGAGGGTGGTGCCGGAGACGATGGAGTAGGCGGACGACTCCTCCAGGGACAGGGTCAGCTTCGTCACCTCGGCGCCGGGCGCCGAGACGAGCGCGGCGGCGGCAGCCACCGCGGCGGCCAGAACGACTGCACGTTTCACGACCCTTTGGATCGGCTCGGAAGGCGCTCCGCTTGAGCCTTCCTTGCCGCGAACGGCTCCGGGCCTAGGTTTCGAGCGCGGTCAGCAGGCGCCGGAGATCGTCGTCGCTCGTCCACCAGCCGCACGAGACGCGGAGCCAGCCCGTCCCCGGGAGGTCGCGGATCACGACGCCCTGGTCGAGCAGGCGGGCAGCCTCGTGGGCGGCGTCGCCGTCGTACGCGAAGGTGACGAGCGAAGCCTGCCCGGGCGCCGTGATCAGCTCGAACCGCTCCGAGAGCATCGTCCAGCACCGGGCCGCGACCTCCGCCGCGTGATGCGCGGCCCAGTGCGGGACCGTCTCGAGCGCGGCCTCGAGGCCAGCGAGCGAGGCCGTCGGGATCCAGCCGCCGTCGAACCGCGCGGCGCCGGCCGCCGGCCGGAAGGCGCCCGTCTCGTCGTGCTCGGCCTGCGAGAAGAACGTGGGCAGCGCGACGTGGAGCGAGTCGGGATCGCGAACGTACAACCCCCCGGTGGAATCCGGCCCGCAGAGCCACTTCTGCGCCGAGACGGTGTAGTAGTCGAAGGGCGTCGCGTCGACCGCGATCGCGCCCGCGGTCTGCGCACCGTCGACGAGCATCGGCAGACCGGTCTGCTCGCGGAGCTCCTCGATCGGCAGCAGGTTCCCCGTCTGCCAGGACACGTGCGAGAGCGCGAGGAGCCTGGTCTTCGGGCCGATCTCGGCGCGGATCGCCTCGAACGCCTGCTCGGCCGGCCGCCCCCGGATCCGTGCGACGCGAACTCGCGCGCCCGAAGCGTGCAGCGGACCGAGCAGGCCGAAGTGCTCCGAGTCGGTGGTGACGATCTCGTCGTCCGGCCCGAGCCGCAGCCCGGAGAGCACGATGTTGCAGCCCTCGGTGGTCGAGGTGGTCAGGGCGAGCCTGTCGGCGGGGACGCCGATCGTGGCGGCGATTCCGGCGCGGACACGCTCGCGGAGCGCACGCATCTCGTCGCCCCAGGCTTTCCCGCTCCGGCCCTGCTCCAGGTCGCGCTGCTGGCGGGCGGCCATCGCCTCCACCGTCGCGCGTGCGAGCGGCCCCATCGAGCCCGCGTTCAGGTACGCGATTCGGTCGAGGACGGGGAACTGCGCGCGGGCCTGTTCGAAGTTCACAGCTCGAGCTCCACGGGGGCGTGATCAGAGAGCAGCATGCCCGCTGGGGAGCGACGCGCGTCGGGCCAGACCCTCAGCGGGCCCGGGCTTCCGCCGCGGACGAGGATGTGGTCGATCCAGGGCCCGGGGTCGGACCAGCCTGCCCAGGCCGCGCCATCCGGCCCGACGTTGAAGTCGCCGCCGAGCACGATCGTGTCTCCGGCGCCGGCCCAGGTCTCCGCGAACGACCGCGCCCGGTCGAGCTCGGCCGCCGGCACCCGGCAATCGGCCGGAAAGCTCGTGGCGTGGAGGTTGGCGACCACCAGGCCCGGGTCCAGCCGGACGAAGGAGCAGATCCGCCGTTCCTTCGCCCAGGCACGGCGCACGGACCAGCTCAGGCCGAGGCGTCGGGCCGCCGCGCGACGAACCGCCCGTGGGTTCAGCGTCAGCACCTCGTGCGCGACGGGACGGAGCGACGGGTCGAGCAGGATCGCGTTTCCCTGGCCGCTGAAGGCAGATCGCAGGACGCCCGGGTGCAGCGCCGTGAGCAGCCGACCGGCCTCGGCCGGGATCGGCAGCACCCCCAGCCGCGACCGCTGCGCGACGTCCGCGACGGCCGTCATCCCGCTCCAGCCGCCGAGCCGGGGCAGCGCCCACGCGGGCACCTCCTGGAGCAGGACGACCTCCGGACGGTCGTCGGTCACGAGTCGCACCATCTCCTCCAGGTAGAGGCGCCGCTTCGGCGCCGCCGGTCGGCCGTGGAACACGTTCCAGCTGCGCACGAGCATGGGCCCGACCTACTGTACGACCGCCGTGCGCATCGTCCTGGCCGACCCACCCGCGTTCACGCCGCAGTACGACCACGAGCTCGCGGCCGCGCTCGCGCGCGCGGGGGCCGAGGTGGAGCTCGTCACGTCGCGCTTCCGCTTCGGCGAGGCTCCGGCGCCGGCGGGATACCGGCGCACCGAGGTCTTCTACCCGGTGAGCTCGCGGGTCTTCCGCCGCTCGCGCCTGCGGATCCCGGTGAAGCTGCTCGAGCATCCCTTCGGAATGGGCTGGCTGACCGCGGTCCCGGCCGACGTCGTGCACGTGCAATGGCTCTCGGCGCCTCAGGTCGACCGCGGGCTCTTCCGCTCGCGGTCGCCGAGCGTGTTCACGGCCCACGACCTCTTGCCCCGCCGGACGGCCCGCCGCGAAGGCCTCTGGCGGCGGCTCCTGGCCCGCTTCGACCGCGTCGTCGTTCACAGCGGACGCGGTCTGGAGACGCTCGCCGCGCTGGGGGTCGCCCGCGACCGCCTGCGCGTCGTTCCCCATCCCGTCTTCCCGAGCGACCCGCAGCGGGCCGACGACGGCCGGACGCTTCTCTGCCTCGGGACGATCAGGCCCTACAAGGGCCTCGCGGACGCGATCGAGGCGGCGGACCGCCTCGACGTGCGGCTGATCGTCGCCGGCGACCCGCTCGAGCCGGTGGACTGCTATCGGGCCGCGGGCGGAAGCCGGATCGACTGGCGTCTCGGCTACCTCCCCGAGGACGAGCTCGACCGGGCGCTCGGGGAGGCGACCGTCGCCCTCTTTCCGTACCGGGCGGAGCTCGACCAGTCCGGCGCGCTGCTGAGAGCGCTCGGGGCGGGCGTGCCCGCGGTCGTGTACGACGTCGGCGGCCTCGCCGAGCCGATCCGCGCCTTCGGCGCCGGCCGCGTCGTCGCCGCAGGCGACGTCGAGGCGCTCGCCTCGGCGGCGCGCGAGCTCCTCGACGACCGCGAGGCGCTCGAACGGGCCCGCGAGGGCGCCCGGCGGGCGCGCGCCGAGCTCACCTGGGATGCAGCGGCGGCTGCGCACCTCGACCTCTACCGCGAGCTCGGGTGAAGCCGTTCGTCGACCTGATCGAGCGCCAGCTCGCGATCTTCCGGGAGGACTACCACGAGCTGATCGAGCAATGCGTCGAAGCCGAGCGCGCCTACGACCGTGCCGGCCGGGACGACGCCGAGGAGCGCTACGCGGCGTACCTGGAGCTCGTCGAGGAGGGCGTGGACGTACTGGTCGAGATCCGGGACACCTACGCGCAGACGCTGGATCCCGAGCAGGCCGAGAGCTACGAATCGGCCTTCGAGCGCGAGGTCGCCCGCCAGCTCCCCCGCTTCGCCGTCGGCCTCTAGGGCCGCACACCGGTGCCGGGCACCGGTCACGAAAGGCGCACGGGCGCCCTCTTTGCCCTGCACCCACGGCGTTTCGACCGGTGCCGGGCACCCGGTCGACGGACGGGCGCGCCCGTTCGCGGTAGGCCGCCCGGCCCATTGCGCGAGCCCGAGAAGCGTGCGATCCTCGACGAGATGAGCCCGGGGCTGCTCCTCTTCGCGATCGTCTCGATGATCTTCCTCGAGATCCAGCATCTGCGCTGGATCTGGTGGGAATACTGGGACTGCCGGACCTGCGGCGCGAAGAACAAGCACTGCGCGTGCGCGCGGTTCAAGTGGCAGATCTGGCTCTAGGGCAGCCCCCTGGACGAAGCAGCGGCCGCTCGCCGCGCTAGCGATGGCCGAAGTGGTGCGCCTTCGGTAGCGAGGCATGCACCTCCGCGTGCCCGGCGACCTCGCGGGCGAGCGGGCCGAGCGACTCGAGGGCGCGCACGACGACGTTGACGTTCCTTCCCGAGCGCTCGAGCCTCCCGCGGGCGAGGACGAGCGGCTCGCCGCGGACGATCGGCCGGTAGCGCTCGTACACGGGCGGCGGGACGATCAGGTTCGTCTGCCCGGCCTCGTCCTCGAGCAGCATGAAGACGACGCCGTTGGCGGTTGCCGGGCGCTGCCGCGCCACCGCGAGGCCCGCGACGGCGACCTCCCCGGGCGGGTGGTCGGCGAGGTCGCTGCTGGAGAGCGTGGCCGCGGGCAGGTGCGGGCGGAGCAGCTCGAGGGGGTGCGGGCCGATGGAGAGCCCGGTCGTGCGGTAGTCGGCCAGCATCTCCTCCCAGCCGGTCTGGGGCGGCAGCTCCGGCACCTCGGCGGTCGGCTCGAGCGGCAGCGCGAGCTGAACCGCCCCGCGAGCTGCGCTCGCCGGACGAGGGACGACGCCGAGCCGCCACAGCAGCTCGCGTCTCGGGCCGAAGCAGTCGCAGGCTCCCGACGAGACGAGCTCGGCCAGGGACGCTCGGTCGACCGGCGCGCGCTGCGCCAGGTCGACGATATCCGCGTACGGCTGTCCGGCCGCGACCGCCTCGGCCTCCTGCTCACCCACGCCGCGGACGTATCCGAGCCCGATCCGGACCGCGCCCCCCTCCAGGGTGCAGCGCGCAGCGCTGCGCCCGATGTCCGGCGGCAAGACCTCCACCCCGCGCCGTTGGCCGTCCCGGACGAGGCTCGCGGGCGGGTAGAAGCCCATCGGCTGGGCGTTGAGGAGCGCGCAGAGGAACTCGGCAGGGTAGTGGTGCCGCAGCCAGGCGGACTGGTAGGCGAGCAGCGCGAACGCTGCCGAGTGGGACTTCGGGAAGCCGAAGCCCGAGAACGCGGCGAGCTTGTCGTAGATCCGGTGTGCAAGGGCCTCGTCGACGCCCCGGGCTCGCGCTCCCGCGACGAAGCGGGTGCGCAGCCGCTCGAGAGCGTCTGCGCTCCGCTTCCTGCTCATCGCCCGCCGGAGCCCCTCGGCCTCGCCGACGGTGAAGCCCGCGAGCGCCATCGCCACCTCGAGCACCTGATCCTGGAAGACGACGACGCCGAGCGTCTCGCGGAGGGGCTCCGCCAGCGAGGGGTGATCGACCTCGGGCACGTACGACGGGTCCTCGCGGAGCCGCTGGCGGCGCTCGATGTACGGGTGGACCGCGCCGCCCTGGATCGGCCCCGGGCGGACGAGGGCGACCTCGATCGTCAGGTCGTCCAGGTTCTCCGGCCGCGTGCGGAGGAGCGTCTGCATCTGCGCCCGGCTCTCGATCTGGAAGACGCCGACCGTGTCCGCGTTCTGGATCTCGGCGTAGACGGCCCGGTCGTCGAGCGGGATCCGCGAGAGGTCGATCGGCTCCCCGCGCAGCCGCGCGATCTGGTCGACGCAGTCCTCGACTGCGGAGAGCATCCCGAGCCCGAGCAGGTCGATCTTCAGGAAGCCTGCGTCGGCGCAGGAATCCTTGTCCCACTGGCAGATCTGCCGGCCTTCCATCGCCGCCGGCTGCACCGGGACGAGCTCGACCAGCGGCCGACTGGAGATCACCATCCCGCCCGGGTGCTGCGAGATGTGGCGCGGCAGGCCGGCGATCTCCTTCGCCAGCTCGCCGAGCGCCTGCCAGCGCCGCGACGAATGCTCGCCGGGTAGCCGCGCGACCTCCTCGGCGACCCGGTACGGGTTGCCCTCGGTGACGCGGGCGAGCCGCTCGAGCTCGGCGAAGGGCAGCCCGAGCGCCTTGCCCAGGTCGCGGATCGCCCCCCGCGAGTGGTAGGTCGAGAAGCTGGCGACGAGCGCGGCGTGCTCGCGGCCGTACCGCTCGGTGACGGCGACGATCAGCTTCTCGCGGATGTCGCGGGGGAAGTCGAGGTCGATGTCGGGCACCGACTCGAGCTCGCGGTTGAGGAACCGCCCGAGGGAGAGGCCCGACTCGACCGGGTCGACGTGGGAGAGCCCGGTCAGGTAGCAGACGATCGAGCCGACCGAGCTGCCGCGGCCGCGGCCGGGCGGAAGCGCAAGCCGTGGCGAGCCGGGGCCGCGTACCTCGAACGCGACCTCGCGTGCCAGCTCGAGCACCTCCCAGTGGAGGAGGAAGAAGCCGGAGAGGCGCAGCTCGGCGATCAGCGCCAGCTCCTCGCGCAAGCGCTCGCCTGCGCGAGCCCTCTTGCCGGCCGGATACCGCTCTCGAAGCGCCCGCTCGCAGATCCTGCGCAGGTGCTCGTCGGCGGGCTCGGCTCCGTCGGAGAAGTCGGGGTAGCGGTAGCCGAGCTCCTCGGTCAGGTCGAACGTCAGCCCGGCGGCGAGCTCGGCGGTGCGCCGGACGGCGTCGCGGTCGTCGGGGAACCGCTCCTCGGCAGCGTCCGGCGGCACGAGAACGAACTCGTGGTTTCCACGCCGTTCGGGCTCGCTGCCGTCGAGCGAGGCGCGCGAGCGGATCGCGACGAACGCGTCCTGCAGCCGCGTGCGCCGGGCATGGTGGGCGTGGACGTCGCCGGTGGCGACGGTGGCGACGCCGAGGTCGCGGGCGAGCTCGCGCAGGACGGCGTTGCGGCGCACGTCGCCGCGCTCGTACGGCCGCTGGAGCTCGACGTAGAAGCGGTCGCGCCCGAACGCGTCCGCGACGCGGGCGGCGGTATTCGGGTCGCGGACGCCGAGGCCGTCGCGCGCGCAGCCGGAGAGGCAGACGAGCCCGTCCGCGCGCTCGAGCAAGGACTCGAGCGGCAGCGCCGGCGGCAGCGGCTCCGCCCCCTCGTTCGGCCGGGTGCCTGCATGTGCCTCGGTCAGCAGCCGGCAGAGGTTCGCGTAGCCCGCCGGCGTCTCGACGAGCAGCGTCACGTGCGCCCGGCTCCGCTCCCGAGCCGGCGACGGCGACGTCGGCGCCTGCGCTCTCCCGCCGGCTCCGTCGCGCCCACGCCGGGGCGGCTCCGGCGTGCCGATGTCGCCGAGCGTGACCTCGGCGCCGGTGATCGGCCTGACACCGAAGAGCTTCGCCGCCCGGGCGAACTCGAGCGAGCCGTAGACGCCGTCGTGGTCGGTCAGCGCGAGCGCGTCGTAGCCGAGCTCGGCCGCCCGGGCGGCCAGCTCCTCCGGCTGCGAGGCGCCGTCGAGGAACGAATACGCTGAATGGCAGTGGAGCTCGACATACCCCATCTCCTACGTCCGGCAGCCGGCGAGGGAGAGGCGATCGTCGACACGCCGAACCGGGAGCTGCGCGTCCTCTGCGAGCACGACTGGCTGAACACGACCTGGACGCGCCATGCCGCCGGCGAGCGCGGAGCCGAGCCCCACGTCCACCACCGCCACGTCGACGCGTTCTTCGTGCTCGCCGGCGAGCTCACCCTGGTCGTCGGCCCCGGGCTCGCCCCCGTGACCGCGACCGCCGGCACGTTCGTCCTCCTCCCGCCGGGCCTCGTGCACGGCTTCGACAACGACAGCTCCGGCGAGGTGCGGTTCCTGAACTTCCACGCGCCGGGGTGCGGGTTCGTCGAGCATCTCCGCGGCCGCGGCGACTTCGACCAGCATCCACCGACGGCGGACGGCGGCCGGCCGGCCGCCGACGCGACCGTGACGCCGCCGGGCGGAGGCGAGCGGTTCCAGCGCGAGGATCGCGCGATCACGATCCTCGGCGACCATCCCGAGCTCTCTGCGTTCCGGATCGAGGTCGACCCCGAGTGGCCCGGCATCCCGGCGCACGAGCACGGCGACACGGTGGACGTGTTCTTCGTGCTCGAGGGGCAGGCCGAGGTCGTGTGCGGGGGCGACGCCGTCCGCGCCGGCGCCGGATCGTTCTACGCCGCGGCTCCCGGCGCGCAGCACGGGATCGGGAACGGCGGCGGGCGTGCGGTCTTTCTCAACGTGCACGGCCCGGATGCAGGGTTCGCCTCCTGGGTGCGCGAGCAGTAGACGGAGGCACCTCAGGCTCCTCGCTGCGAGAACCAGCCTCCGCGCTCCCCGTCGCGGAAGACGACCACGTTCTGACCGCTCTCGAGCACGACCTCGAAGTACCGGCGCGTGATCGGCTCCTCCGCCCACCAGCGGTCGAGGACACGCCACTCCTCGCGAATCGCCGCGACCGGCTGGCGGTTCACCCGCGCAGGGGTCCCGTCGAACGCCTCCTCGACGAGCGCCGCCCGCGGCTCGTTCAGCCGCTTGGGACGAGCGGCGACACGGGGGGCCTCGTGGTCTCCCCGTCGACTCACTCCCTCACCCGATCGGCGGCCGGAAGCACCAGTGGGCGAGCCCGGCCCTGCCGGCGAAAGCATCTCGACTACCTGTTCGAACACCATCAGTCCCGGGGCACGAGCAGTGAGCGGTGTTCGGGGAGTCGCGACCACGGCGCGACCTCCACGACGGTTGCGACTGCGCCCGCGCCCGCGCTGGCGCGCACCTGGCGGAGGCTTTCCTGCAGGCGAGACCGGAGCTCGTCGCCCTCCGGGCGGACGAGCGCGAGCTGACGGCCGCACGACTCGGCGAGGTCGACCAGCTCGATGCCGAGCGTGAGGACCGGAGCGGGCAGCTCTGCGAGCTTCGGCCCGAGCGCCGCTCGCAGGACCCCCCGCTCCGCGCTCGGCTCGCGCAACGTCACGGTGCGACGCCACGAGCCTCCGCCGACGAGCCGCGCCGAGAGCGCGACCTTGCGGATCTCCCGCCCGCCGCGCTCGGAGCGGGCGAGGATCCGGTCGAGCAGTGCATTCAGCGCCCGGCGGAGCGTGAGCTCGTTCCCGAGCGCTTCGGGGAACTCCAGCCGCTCGGCGATCTCCGCGGGCGGGCGGCGCGCGCGCACGCGGCCTCGTTCGCCGCCCCTCGCCAGGCTCCAGGCGCGCCGGCCGTCCGGCCCCAATCGTTCGGCAACGGCAGCGCCCGGCAGCCCGGCAAGCTGTCCGATCTTCTTGACGCCCATGTGCTCGAGCTCCTCGCGGCGACCCTGCTCGAGCGGCAGCAGGCTCAGCGGCAGCGGCGCGAGGAAGTCCTTCGTCCGCTCGTCCGAGACGACGAGCGCCTGGCCGGGACGGGCGATCGCGGCGGCGGCGAGCGCGGCAAAGCGGCGGTCGGCGGCGCCCGCCGCCGCGTCCCAGGAGGCTCCGACCGCGCGGAGCGCCCGCTTCAGCGCCGGAGCGACGCCGCCGTAGAGCCGCTCGACGCCCCGCGTCTCGAAGTAGAGGCAGCCGGGCTCGACCGGCTCGACGGCGAAGCCGTCGTCCTCCAGCCGGCGGACGATCCCTTCCCACTCGAGCTCCACCCCGGCCGGATCGCGCTCGACGAGGACGAGCTGCGGACACGTGGCGAGCGCCTCGCCGAGGCGCATCCCCGGCCGGACTCCGGCAGCCTCGGCCGCGGCGGTGACCGGCCCGAGCGACGGCTCGGTTCCGGGCAGCGGCGCGAGCGCAGCCGGGCGGAGCGCGAGCCGGGGCCGCTCGCGAAGCGCGGCCCGCAGCTCGAACCCGGAGACGAGGATGCACGCGATCACCGAACACGTGTTCTACACGAACAGGTGTTCGTGTGTCAAGTACGTCGAGCTACCTCACCGTGATCTCGACCTGGTCGTCCTCGACCAACTCGTGCGTCCTGCCCACGCGCTGGCCCGGAAACCGGGCAGACGGGCCCCAGACGCGCGCGCCCGTGC
>Ga0070741_10002546_pt1 | contig 48525 bp, 42 predicted proteins | sample Coa_R1_4_FD_66440 | JGI IMG/M metagenome (GOLD analysis project Ga0070741, IMG submission 66440) | Surface soil microbial communities from Centralia Pennsylvania, which are recovering from an underground coalmine fire - Coalmine... | ecosystem: Environmental > Terrestrial > Soil > Unclassified ... | reverse complement strand
ACCGCCGGCCCGACGCGCGAGCATCTCGATCCGGTGCGATTCCTCAGCAATGGGTCAAGCGGGCGCATGGGCTATGCGCTGGCAGCGGCGGCGGTGGCGCGCGGCTGGCAGGTGGACCTGGTGAGCGGGCCGGTCAGCCTCGTTCCACCGCCCGGCGCGGCGCTGCAGCGTGTCGTATCCGCCGCAGACATGTTTGCCGCCTGCGAGCCGCTGTTTGCGCGCTGCGATCTGTTCATCGCGGTGGCGGCGGTGGCGGATTACCGGCCAAAAAACATATCGTCGGAAAAATTGAAAAAAAACGTCGCCTCGGCGGAGACAATGCTCGAACTGGTGCCCACCGTGGATATTTTGCGCACACTGGCCGCGCGCAAGCAGCCGGGACAGACGGTGGTCGGTTTTGCCGCTGAGACCCGCGATGTGGAGGCGAACGCCCGGCATAAGCTGGCGGAAAAGCAACTTGACTGGATCGTCGCCAATGACGTCAGCCGCCCCGCGGTCGGCATGGAGGCGGAGGACAACGCCGTGCTGTTGCTTTCCCGCGGCGGCGGCCGGTGGACCTTTGGGCCGGCGCCAAAGCGCGCGGTGGCGGAATTTATCCTCGAAAAGGTGGCGCCACCCGGCTTGTAGTTGCCGGCGCATGGCAAAAAATTCCCCCACCGCATCCCCCCCGCCCGCCGAGCGTCTCCGTCTGGCGGAGGACGCGCAACGGACGAAAAACTGGAAGCGCTGGGGGCCGTATCTTTCCGAGCGGCAGTGGGGCACGGTGCGGGAGGATTATTCCGCCGACGGCGAGGCCTGGACCTATTTCAGTCACGAGGAGGCGCGCAGCCGCGCCTACCGCTGGGGCGAGGACGGCCTGCTCGGCATTTGCGACCGTGAAGGACGGCTTTGCTTCGCGCTCGCCTTGTGGAACGAGCGCGATCCGTTTTTGAAAGAGCGGTTGTTCGGCCTGACCGGCCCGGAGGGCAACCATGGCGAAGATGTGAAGGAGTGTTATTTTTTCCTCGATTCCACCCCGACCCACTCCTACGCCCGAGCGCTTTACAAATATCCGCAGGCGGCCTTTCCCTACGAACAGTTGCGAGCGGAAAACCGTCGCCGCGGGCGCGACGAGCCGGAGTTCGAACTGCTCGACACCCATGTCTTCGATGAGGACCGCTATTTCGATATTTTTGTCGAGTACGCCAAGGCCGGCCCGAACGACATTCTTATCCGCATCACCGCGGCGAATCGCGGCCCGGCACCGGCGCGGCTGCACCTCCTGCCCACACTCTGGTTCCGCAATTCCTGGTCGTGGGGCTGCAAACACGAAGGCTGCGAAATCAGACCGAGGATGCATCAAGCAGCGGACGGCCGGGTCGAATGCAGTCACGCGACGCTGGGAAAATTTCTCTGGGAAATCGAGGCCGGCCCGGAGGGTCCGGCGCCATTGCTGTTCACCGAAAACGAGACAAACGTGCAGAGGCTTTTCGGGGCGCCCAATGCCTCGCCCTTCGTGAAGGACGCGTTTCACGAGCAGGTGGTGGACGGACGCCGCGAGGCGGTGAATCCGCAGCGTCTGGGCACGAAGGCGGCTGCGCACCGCGTCGTATTGCTGGCGCCGGGCGAAGAGGTTGCCTGGCGGCTGCGGCTTTATGCCGAGGAGGAAAAGCCGGCCGAGAGTTTCGGCGCGACCTTCGACGGGATATTTTTGCAACGGCGACGCGAGGCGGATGAATTTTATGCCCAACTGCTGGCGCGCGATGCCGACGACCAGGAGCGGTTGGTGGCGCGGCAGGCCTACGCCGGCCTGCTCTGGTCGAAGCAGTTTTATCACTATGTCGTCGGCGACTGGCTGGCGGGCGATCCGGAGCAGCCGCCGCCACCGGCGGGGCACAAGCAGGGGCGGAACAGCGACTGGCCGCACCTCTTTGCCCGGGACGTGATTTCCATGCCGGACACGTGGGAATACCCCTGGTTTGCGGCGTGGGATCTCGCCTTTCACATGATCCCCTTTGCGCAGCTGGACGGACAGTTCGCCAAGGACCAGCTCAACCTCCTTCTCCGCGAATGGTACATGCATCCCAATGGCCAGATGCCGGCCTATGAATGGAATTTTTCCGACGTCAATCCACCGGTGCACGCCTGGGCGTGCTGGCGCGTGTACAAAATGACCGGCCCGCGCGGGGCCCGCGATCTGACATTTCTGGCGCGAACCTTTCAGAAGCTGCTGCTCAATTTCACCTGGTGGGTGAACCGCAAGGACCCGGCCGGCCGCCACCTGTTTTCCGGCGGGTTTCTCGGCCTGGACAATATCGGCGTTTTTGACCGTTCGAAGCCGACGGCTGGCATGCTCCAACAGGCTGACGGCACGGCCTGGATGGCTTTTTACTGCGGCACGATGCTGTCCATGGCCCTCGAGCTGGCGGAGCACGATCCCGCGTACGAGGACATCGCCTCGAAATTTTTCGAACACTTTGTGGCTATTGCCGACGCCATGAATCATCTCGGCGGCACCGGTCTGTGGAACGAGGAGGACGGATTTTATTACGATCAACTGCTCACCGAGAATTCGGCGGTGGCGCTCCGCCTGCGCTCGGCGGTCGGCATCATTCCGCTTTTCGCGGTGGAACTGATCGGGGAGAGACATCTGCAGCGCCTGTCCGGCTTTGCCAAGCGCACGCGTTGGTTTCTCCACCATCGCCGGGATTTGGCGTCGCAAATCTCCTATTTGGAAAAAAGGTCCGGCGCCGGCCACTTCCTTCTCGCCATTCCGTCGCAGGAACGGCTGGTGCGCGTCCTGCGTTATGTCTTTGACGAGGCCGAATTCCTTTCTCCGCACGGAGTCCGCTCGCTCTCGCGAATTTATCGCGACAGACCGTTCGTGCTCGCCCGCGACGGCACCGAATATCGCGTGCGTTATGTGCCGGGCGATTCCGATTCGGGGCTTTTCGGCGGCAATTCCAACTGGCGCGGGCCGGTTTGGTTTCCCCTCAATTACCTGCTGATCGAGGCCTTGGAGCGTTATCACCGTTTTTATGGCGACGGCTTCACCGTCGAATTTCCCACCGGTAGCGGCCAGCAGTGGACGCTGGCGCAGGTGGCGCGCGAGCTGACCCGGCGGCTGGTGAGCCTGTTTCTCCCGGACGCCAGCGGCCGCCGGCCGGTTTTTGGGCTGGAGCCGCGTTTTGTCCGCGATCCACACTGGCAGGACCTCCTCCAATTCCATGAATATTTTCATGGCGACACCGGCCAAGGATTAGGGGCGAGCCATCAAACGGGTTGGACCGCGTTGATAGCCAAGCTCATGGAAAATTGCGGTGCGCACTGAAGCGGTGCGAACTAAGCGCAACTAATTAGCGCGGGTGGCGCAGAACCTGCGAATGATCGGCCGGTCTAACGGAGACCAGTCTAGTCGCAACCTGCACGATCCCCATGAAAACTTGTAAATTTTCGCGCCAATTTGGCGACTTTTGGTCAAATAGCTTTACAGCGGTCCCAATCGTGACAGTTATCCGCCGCCTCATTTTCCACGCCATGAAAACGCGGCTAATATTGTTAATAACTTTCTTCTGCCTGCCCGGCCTGGCAACCGCGGCTAGCACCGCTAATCGCTGGGAAACTCTCGAGGCGATCCATTGGGTGGAGAACCCCCATAACAGCACCCGCATGGGGCCGCATGGGGAGCTTGGACCTTATCAATTTCGCCAGGCCACCTGGCGCATGTATTCTCATCGTCCGTTCTACCAGGCGATTAACCGACAGTACTCGGATGAAGTCGCGGTCAAACACTACGAATGGCTGAAAGGCGGCCTGATTCAGGCCGGTGTCTCGCCAACGCCTTACAATATCGCCCTGGCTTGGAACGCCGGTTTGGACGCCGTGATCGGCCGTCGGATTCCGTCGGCCAGCCGCAGTTACGCCGAACAGGTGAGCAACCTCGCTGAACACATCAAGAGCAACGAGGTGGTGAGTTCGGGCCAGGTTGCCAGCGCCAGCCAGTAGGGCGCCGCTTCTGCCGCCTCAGTCCAGGAAAGTCGCCTGTTTTGGCGATTTGGCCGGGCGCCGCGGAAGTTCCTCATCGCTTTGGGCATTGAGGTGCCGCGGGGGACGCGTCACGCGTTGGGCCAGAGCGGCCTCGCGGTCGGACACGATGCGATCACAGATTGCCTGGATATGCAGTCGCAGCCATTGGGCCGTGCTGCTGCCTTCGCTGTAATCGGCCGGACCGTAATGGTCGATGCGGCCCACCTGGCTCAGCCGGTCATTCTGGGCGAACTCATCGCTGCGCGCGGGGTTGTAGACTCCGTAGGCCTTGCCGCCACTCTTTTTCACCACGGAAAAACTGGGAATGTCGCTGGGACCATCCGCAATATAGAGCATGTTCTGAAACGGAATCCGGCGGTCCTCCGGGGTAATGTTGGCGTTGACGTCGATAGCCGGGTTCTTGTTCGTGCCCTTGTTGATTTCAAAAAGCGCGCGGGTCTTGGTGGTGTTGTCGATCATCACGCCGATCTGCGCAATTTCCGCGTCGGCACTGACATCGAGTTCACGTTGCTTCAAGAATCCGGGCTGGAGCGGGTTTTCAATGAATTCGCAGCCCCAGATGCCGTCGACGAAGGGCGCGACCGCGCTGCCGCGAATCATTTCGGCCAGGCCGGTGCTGACGATATAATGTTCCAGGCGGATCTCGTGCTTGCGGTAGCTTTCTTTTTCGCGGACGAAGGTCTTTGCCAGGTCGAAAAATTTTGGCAGGCCGGGGTAGAGTTTTATCTCCGCACCGCACTCCCGCAGGATGCGGTTGTTCAGACCCTTGAGCGGGCCGGCCAGCACGTACGTCAGCAAATGATTGAGGTAGGCGATCTCGCTGGAGATGTGATAGCCGCGTTTATGATAGGTCGACGCGAGATTATTGGTTTCGACCCAGAAGGCCGCTTCCTCCAGGCCGTAGCGGCGGAAGAGCGGCGACTGCATGTAGTCCGGGATTAAGGTCTTGTCGAAGTCCCAGATACAGGCGATGATGTTCTGAGTGAAAAGAGTCGTGGCCATTGCTGATCAACACCGCTAGGCGGAGCGCCTAGCGTCCCTTCACACAATCCGCAACTCGCGGCCCGCGCAATTCGCAAATCGCCGCCCTGCCTTTTCCTTTTCATGGACGAACTTCCCGACATCGCTCCTTTTCAACGCCGGCTCGATGAACTTGACGCCCAGATGGCCGACCCGGCGTTCTATGCCAATCCGCGCCGCGCGGCCGAGGTTTCGCGCGAGCACCAGAAGCTGGCCCAGCTTGTCGCTGATCACCGCCTCTACGAAAATCTCGGCCGCGAGCTGGCCGATGCGCGGTCCCTGGCGGGCGGCGCGGCCGATTCCGCCCTGCGCGAACTGGCTCAGGCGGAACTGCCCGAATTGGAAAAAAAGCGCGCCGCGCTCCGTGCCGCCGTGCTGACCGCGATGATCCCGCCTGAGCCGAGCGACTCCCGCAATACCGTGCTCGAAATCCGGGCCGGCACCGGCGGCGAGGAGGCCGCCCTTTTTGCCGCAGAGCTTGCCCGCGCCTACACCAAGTACGCGGAGGGCCGCGGCTGGAAGATCCAGCCCATGAGTTCCAGCGCAAGCGAGCGGGGTGGGTTCAAAGAGGCCATCTTTCTCATCACCGGCACGGATGTTTATCGCCAGCTGAAATTCGAGAGCGGGGTCCATCGCGTGCAGCGCGTGCCCGTGACCGAGGCCAACGGCCGCATCCACACCTCCACCATCACCGTCGCCGTGCTCCCCGAGGCCGAGGAGGTGGACGTTCAAATCGATCCAGCGGAACTCGAGATCACGGTCAGTCGGGCGAGCGGTCCGGGCGGGCAGGGCGTGAACACCACCGACTCTGCCGTCCAAATCCTCCATAAACCTACCGGCCTGATCGTTTCGTGCGCCGACGAGCGCTCGCAGCTCAAGAACAAGGCCAAGGCGCTCACCGTGCTGCGTGCCCGGCTCCTCCAGCGCCGGGAGGACGAGGAACGCGCCCGGTACGCTGCCACCCGCCGCAACCAGATCGGCACGGGCGACCGGAGTGAGCGCATCCGCACCTACAATTTTCCCCAGAATCGCGTGACCGATCACCGGATCGGCCTCACCCTCTACAACCTGCCGCAGGTCATGGAGGGGCGGATTGATGAAATCATCGCCGCGCTGCAGCGCGCCGATTTTGAAGAGAAACTCGCCGCGCTCACCGGCATGGAATACAATAAGTTCTCGCAGAGCCGCGAAGACGCAGAGGAAGACTGATGAGACATAACGAAGTCAGTGGCGTGATTGTCGATGCAGCTTATCAGCTGCACCAAAACTGGGGCCTGGCCTGCTCGAATCGGTTTATGAAGAGCTGCTAGCCTACGAACTTGCCAAGCGAAATTTAAAGGTGGAGCGCAGAAGCCGATGCCGGTTTTTTATGATGGGAACAAAATCGATCTTGGATTCAGGGCAGATCTCGTCGTGGAAGATATCGTACTGGTTGAGCTCAAGTCCGTCGAAACGCTGGCGCTAGTCCATAAAAAGCAAGTGATTACCTATCTTAAGGTTTCCGGTTTGAAACTCGGCTTGCTGATAAATTTTGGCGCGCCGTTGATCAAGGACGGTATTATTCGAATTGCCAATGGCTTGTCCGAATAAATCTCTGCGTCTCTGCGCCTCCGCGAGCATCTCCTTATGCTGACGCTTCTCGAGGTCATCAAAAAGACCGCCGATTTTCTCGCGGGCAAGGGCGTTGAGCACCCCCGGCTCGACGCCGAGCTGATCATCGGCCACGCCCTCGGGCTGAAGCGGATGCAGCTTTATCTGCAGTTTGAACGCCTTTTGACCGACGCCGAACTGGAAAAGCTCCGCCCGCTGGTCCGCCGCCGCGGGGCGCGCGAGCCGCTCCAGTACGTTCTGGGCGAGACGGAGTTTTTTGGATTGAAGCTGAAAACCGACCGCCGCGCGCTTATTCCGCGGCCGGAGACGGAACGGCTGGTGGAAATCGTCGTCCAGCAGGTGACGACCCCGCCGGCAAGGATTCTTGACCTTGGTACCGGCACCGGTGCGATCGCCCTCGCGCTGGCGAGGCACTGGCCCGAGGCGAAGGTGACTGCGGTGGAGGCGAGTGAAGCCGCGCTGACGTTGGCGAATGAAAATGTCGCCGCGCTGGACCTGGCGGAACGGGTGCGTTTTTTGCGCTCGGATTGGTTCGCGGCGCTGGCGCCGGACGAGCGTTTCGACCTGGTCGTGGCGAATCCACCTTATCTTTCCGCGGATGAGATCGCTCAGGCCGCGCCGGAAGTGCGCGAATTCGAGCCGGCGGCGGCGCTGAAAGCGGACGAGGGTGGGCTTGCGGAATTGAAAAAAATTCTCGCTGCTACGCCGGCGTTTCTTGCGCCCGGAGGGTTGCTCGCACTGGAAACCGGCATCGCCCAGCACGCCGCCCTGCTTTTGCTCGCAGCTGAAACCGGTTTTTCCAGGACGGAGTCGCTGCCGGACCTGACCGGCCGCGACCGCTTTCTTCTGATCGCCCGTTAAGCGGGGCGATCAATTCTTCTCCGCCACCGCCGCGGCGGTGAGCGGAGGATGGTGGTTGGCCCAGAGCTGGTGATTCTGGCCCAGCGCGATGGCGTCATTCACCACCCTCAGGCTCTCGCGCAAAGGGATGTCCACCGGGCTAAAAGTGTCGCTGTTTTCGTCCTGATCCTCCAGCTCATCGGAGGGATTCTGGTCATCCGGCTTTTTGGGTGCGACCTCCTTGGGAGGGAGGGGTGGCCCCACGCGGAAATCGCGGAATTTGTAATCGTTCTTGGCCAGCGCTTTTTTCTCCGATTCCATTTCCTTGCGGAAAGCGTCATCGGCGGTCTTTTCCTTCTTCCGTTCCTCGAGGTTGAGCGAAATAAACTTCTGGTCTTCCTTGGCCTTGAACCAGTCGACGTTGCGCTTCAAGTAGGTGAATTCTTCAAGCTTCTGCTGGCGGGAAACGCTGTTGGCGCGGAGCGCCTGGAGAATCTTCGGGTCGAGGGGTGCTCCGTCATAAAAGCTGCTGGGGATATCGTCCCAGGCAAGGGCGTGCGGCAAATCGTTTTCTCCGATCGGCAGATAATCGTCGATTGACGGCAAAATAATATCGGGCACGACGCCCTTGAGCTGAGTGGAAGAGCCGTCCGGAAGATAAAACTTCTGCACCGTGATTTTTGCCGCGCCGGTCTTTTCGCTCTTTTTGATCGGGGAATCCATCAGCTGCGGGATAAGCTCATGCATGTCGTAGACGGTCTGAACCGTGCCTTTGCCGTGAGTGGAACGGTCGCCGATGACAATGGCGCGCCCGTAATCCTGCAATGCGCCGGTGACGATCTCGGAGGCGGAGGCGCTGAACCGGTCGATCAACACGGCCAGCGGTCCGGAATAGGCGATGCCGGGATCGTCATCGCTGTCGACCTTGATGTCGCCTTGGAAATCGCGGACCTGCACGACCGGCCCATGGCCGATGAAGAGGCCGGTGAGATTGATGGCTTCGGAAAGCAGGCCGCCGCCGTTGTGGCGAAGATCAAGCACGACGCCTTTGACTCCGGCGGTCTTGAGTTGCTTGATGAGCGCCGCCACGTCCTGCGTGGCGCTGGTCCGGCTGCCGTCGGACTCGTCGCCGCTGTCGAGCGCGCCGTAGAACGACGGCAGAGAAATGACGCCGATGGGGGTGGTGCTTTTGCCGTCGGCGGAGGGCACGTCGAAGATGGCGGCATGAGCGCGGGCGAAGTTGAGCTTTACCACATCGCGGGTGAGAACGATCTCCTTGCGGGTAGTAGGATCGGTTGCGGGAATGATCGTGAGGCGGACCTTGGTGCCCTGCGGGCCACGGATAAGGTTGACGATTTTCGTCAGCCGCATGCCGATGATATCGACGGTGTCGGATCCGGCCTGGGCCACGGAGATGATCTTGTCATTCGGATGCAGCAGCTTGCTCAGGTCGGCCGGGCCGCCGGGAATGATTTCCTGTACCACGCAATAGTCGTCCTCCAGGCTGAGGAGGGCGCCGATGCCGACCAGCGAAAGGCGCATCTTGATGTTAAAGTCCTCATAATTTTCCGGAGAAAAGTAGGTGGAATGCGGATCATAAAGCGCGGCGATGGAGGTGAGAAACATTTCCGTGAGGTCGCCGCCGTCCAGCTCATCGAGATTTTTCAGCATGCGCTCATAGCGTTTGCGCACCGCCTCCTTGGCGTCGGCGATGGCCTTGGCATTGGCGATCTTGGCCTGGTCGGCGGGCGGGGTGGCGACCGCGCCCGGCCCCGGGGTGGCGGAAGGAGGAATCTTGCCGTCCGCGGATGGCGGGACCGGCGGCTTGGCGGCCGGAGCATGCTTGTCGCCGGCTGAGGATGCGCTTTTTGCCGGGCTTTTCTGGCTGAGCAGCTCGTAAAGGATCTCCGACTTCAAATATCGGCGCCAGAGTGCATCGGCTTCGGCCGGGGTGGCGGGCCATTCGGCTTTCGAACGGTCGAGCTGGTAGGTTTCGTTGCTGTTCAGATCGATGTCTTTCTTCAGCTCGTCGAAGATCCAGTGCACCCGGGCCGCGACCCGGTCGTTGTAGACGTTGAAAATGTCGTAGGCGGCGTCGAGGTTTCCGAGCTGGCTGACATTCCAGTAGAGATTTTTCTGGTAGCGCGCCATGAAAGCCGCCTTGTCGCTGGCCAGGAAAAACAGATGCTGGCCGTCGAGGTCACTCATGTAATCCGGAATGACCTGGAGGTAATCCTTGGTTTTGACCGCATCGCGGTTGTAGTGCACCTCCTCGAGCAGGCGGACGAGCGTGCGCGCTTCGACCGAAAGCTCATTGGGGGTGGTGAAGGTGCGGTCGGTGCGGGCAAAAGCCGAAGCAGAGAGGAGCGCGAGGGAAAAGAAAAAAAGCCTGCGGCTGAAGGCGAAAAATCGAGTCATTAGTGCAATGGGATGAGTATGCCGGGAAGATGTTGCAAAGGTAAAAAACAGATAATATGGAATGACGCGAATTCAAGGACGGCGCTCATTTGGAGGGATCAGTAAGCGGACGAGACGGCGCGTTTCCCCTAGGCGCCGGGTGTGCTCGGTCCAGAACACGGCCTCATCGCTGAAGCCGAGCCAGCGCGCCACCAAGGCCCGTTCTGGCGGCGTGGCGCCGAGCAGGCTGGAGGCGCGGTAACTGTCGCGCCGGACCATGATTTCGATCCGCTTGAGAAAATCATAATTGGAGAGAAGGGCGCGGGCGTCGTCGGCGGCGATCAGGCCGGCTCCGTCCGATTCGCGCAACACCCGGCGGGTCCCGGTGTGGCGGAGGCGCGGCAGGGTCGCGCCATGGCGCAGCTGCAGGCACTGCGCCAGAAACTCGAAATCGACCAGCCCGCCGGCACCGGTCTTGAAAGCCCGCTCCGGTGGCGTCACCGCATCGCGCTCCTTTTCGATCCGCGTCCGCATGGCCCATAATTCCGCCTCCTCAGTGGCGGAAAGGGGCGCTCGATAGAGCAACTCCTCAACAAAGGCGCGGAAACCGGCTGCCAGCTCGGGCGGCCCGGCCACGATTCGGGCCCGGGTCAGCAGCTGTTTTTCCCAAAATTGAGCCCCTCCGCCGGGGCGGTGATAAGCGCTCAGCGCCGCCGGGGCCACGACCTGCGGGCCGGCTTCACCGTGCGGACGAAGGCGCAAATCCAGCTCCCAGGCGGCGCCGAGAGGGCCGCCGTGACGCAGCCACGCGCGCAACGCCTGTACCGCCGGCGTCAGCCGCGGCGCCACCGCATCCGGCGCGATGAAAATCAGGTCGAGGTCGGAACCGAGGGTGAGCTCCGCGCCTCCATATTTGCCGAGGGCAACGACGAGCAGTTGCCCGCCATTTTCGATTCGGGCCAGCGCCTGTTGCAGGACCGCATCGGCCAGGCGGGTGAGGGTTTCCTCGAGCTGCTCGACGTTCAAAAAACCGAGCAATTCCCCGACGGCGGCCCGGATCTGCTCGGCCCGGACATAAAGCCACAGCCAATCGGCAAATTTTTCGCCGGCGGGCCCGGCGGAGAGCTCGGCGTCGAGATCCTTGGGGCTCTTTTGCTTGCGCAAGATCTCCGGCCGGAGCACCTCTTCGAAAATCTCCGGATGGGCGCAGAGCAATTCATGGATATAAGTACTCCGGTCAAAAAGGAGCGCGAGCACGCGGAAGAATTGCGGATTAGCCGCGCAGCTGTCGAAAAATCGCCGTCGCGGGCCGTAGCGCTCGGCAAAGCGGGCGAGCCGGCCGAGGGTCTCGAACGGACGCGCCAATTCCGCCATGACGCCATCGAATCCCGCTGCCAGATGCTGGAAGCGTGCGACCAGCTCGCGGTTGACCAGATGCCGGTGGTCGCCGCAGGCGAAAAGGCGGACGGCGGCGGCCGCCTCAGGCCCGGAGCCGGCGCCAAACCAGCGCTGCAGTCGTGTCGCCATCGCCGGAGGGACGGCTTCGGCCGTGAAAAAGGCCCACCACGCGTTGAATTCCGCATCAATTGCCTGCGTGGCAAAGCAATTTTCATACAGCGCATGCACCCGGTTTCGCATCCCCGCGAGGTCTTTTTCCAGCTCCTCGGCCGAGATGAAGCCCAGCGATTGCGCCAGATCGGAAAGTTCGGCCGGATCCGCGGGCAGCCGGTGGGTCTGCGCCTCTTCGCGCATTTGAATGCGGTGTTCGATGCGCCGCAGCCGCCAGTAAGCCTCCTTGAGGAAACGCCCATCGTCGCTTTCGAGCAGGCCGTAGCGTTCCAATTGGTCGAGGGCGACAGTGGTCGCGTGGGTTTGCAGAAACGGATAGCGCCCGGCGTGCAACAGCTGGAAGGCTTGAACAATGAATTCGATCTCGCGGATGCCGCCGCGCCCCGACTTCACATCGCGCGCAAGGGCGGCGGACCCGACAATTTCCCTTTCCGTTCGCGCTTTCATCGCCCCAATTTCCGCCAGCAGCGACGGCGGGGGGTGGCGCGGATAGCGAAACGCATGCAGCGTCTCGAGCAGCTCGCTGCCAAGGGCCAGATCACCCGCCACCGGCCGGGCCTTGAGCAGGGCCAGCCGCTCCCATGTCTGACCGGCGGCGGCGTAATAATTTTCCAAGGCCGTCAGCGAGGGTGCGATCGGGCCGTGCGTCCCTTCCGGTCGCAGGCGCGTATCGACCCGAAAAAGAAAACCATCCTCCGTCTGGGCGCCGAGCAGGGTGCTGATTGTTTCCGCCGCCTTGGCGAAAAACTCGGCGCTGGTCAGGGCCCCAATGCTGTCCCCGCGCCGGCACCGACCGTCGCCCTCGTAAAAAAAGATAAGATCGATGTCGGAGGAAAAATTAAGTTCCTCGCCGCCGAGTTTGCCCAAGGCCAGGACGCAGAAACGCGCGGGACGGTTGGTGGCATCGTCCCAGGGCGTTCCCGCGCGTGCTGTCCAGCGTTTCAAAGCGAGAAAATAGCATTCGCGCAGGCAGAACTCGGCCAGCCGGCTGAGTTCCTCCACGGTGTTTTTCTCCGTGGCGAGGCCGTTGACGCTGCGATAGGCGATGCGCAGCGACATCAGCCGCCGCCAGCGGCGCAGGCGGCCGAGATAGACCTCGTCATCGGCCAGATTTTCCGCCGGTCCGCTGCCGGCGAAAGAGCGCCATTCATCGAGCAGCGCCTGGTAGCGGAAATCGACCCCGCGGTTGCGCGGTTCCTCCAGCCAGAGGCAGTAGTCGGGATGGCGGCGCAGGGTCTGGGCGTAAAGCGGACTGGCGAGAGCGAGGCGCTCGAGGCGGTTCCAGCCCTCGGCCCCAAGGCGTGCCACCGGAAAATCCGGCTGATCGCGCAGCAACGACTCGCGGAAGGAAGGGCGCGCGGCGGGGTGGGGCAGTGCGCTCACGCGACGTGCTAGCGGCGGCTGAGCAGGTCCTTGGCCTCGTCGAGCACGCGCTTTTCCTCCGCGGTGAGGGCGCCGAATCCTTCGCTGTTGATCTTATCGAGGATGCGATCCACCTCGGCCCGGAGGTCGTTGCGGTTGCTAAGGTTGATATGATAGGCGGGCGGCCGGACGGCCCGCGGAGTTTTGCGCAGCCAGCGCGGCAGCTCAATCGCCGGCCGGGAAGCGGAAGCCAGACGGTATTTCAACCGATGCTCATAGAGAAAATAGAAGCCGACGGCAGCCGCCATGGCGCCGAGATTGGCGGCATGGCCGTTCCAGAAGGGCGAGGGCCGGCCGCGCAACTCATAAAATAGAAAACCGCAGACATCGACCGCCGCCCAGAGCATGGCGAGGTACTTCGGCCGCATGGTGACGGGAAAGATGAGAAAAATCCAAAAGGTGGATTTCTCATTGGCATTGAAACAACAGAAGAGGGCGAAAAGCCCGGCGATGCCCGTGATCGTGCCGAACAGCGGCCAGGAAACGCCGGCAAGGGAGGCGGCGCACCATGCCAGGCCGCCGGCCAGGACAAAGCCAAAATAAAGCAGGGCAAACCCCTTCTGGCCGAACCGCTCCACCACAAAATGGCCGAGGAAATACAGGCCGAGGAGGTTGAAAATCAGCGTGAAGAGTCCGCCGGTGACATCGGGGATACGCTGAAAATCCGAGGTGTTTTGCAGGAGATCATAGGTGAGCAGCGTCCAGATCTTGCCTGATTTCAGCGCAGGCAGCCAAAGCGCGAGATGCTGGTAAAGGAAAAGGGTGCCAAACCAGCGGACCGTGAGGTGCTCGAGAACAAAAACCGTACCGAGCGTCCACATCAGGCATTTCACCATATTGAATCCCGAATGGCCGCTGACCTCGCGCATATAATGACGGTCGGAAAGCATCTTTTGCGGAAATCTAGGAAACGTCGCCCGTAAACTCAAGCCGGCACCGCGTTTTCGGGCAAAATTTCCGACGAAATCCGCCGCCCCCGGCCCGGCCCGGTCGACCGCGGCGAGGGGTGTTTTCTAGTGGTCCTCCCCGCTTGACAGGGGCTTTGATTCGTCTTTGTTCGCCAGACTTATGGCTAACAAAGCGGACAAATGGCCGACCAACGCGGCGGGCAAATTCTATGTCGATCAGCAATGCATCGATTGCGATCTTTGCCGCGAGACCGCGCCAGGCTTTTTCACCCGGAACGACGACGGGGGATACTCTTTCGTCCACAAGCAACCGACGACGGAAGAAGAGACTGCGCTTTGCATGGAAGCCCTTGAGGGCTGCCCGGTCGAGGCGATCGGCAGCGACGGCGACAGCTGAGCCCGCCTTCTTCCGCCGGCCCGCGACCAATCGCGGGCTTTTTCGGACCCGCCGCGTTTGTTAATGTGATTTTATTTGCCCTTAACAAATCCTTGTTTTTCCGGCATCGGGCGGTTACGACTGGCGGCATGAGCACCCGGCCGGTTGTTTCATCCCTCCTCCGCCCATCGGCGGGGCGGCGGACATCCTCTGGCGACCGGCGGAACTGAATCATGCCCGTCGACTGCTTCCGCTCCTCTGCCCCGGCCGCGCCGCCTGTCCGCGGCGCCGACGCGCACGCGGCCGACCAGCGGCATGTCTGGCATCCTTTCACGCAAATGCAGGAATACCTCGGCCTGCCGCCGCTGGCGATCGCTTCCGGCCGCGGCGGCTGGCTGACCGACACCGAAGGCCTCACCTACCTCGACGGCAACGCCTCCATCTGGACGAACGTTCACGGCCACAACGATCCGGATCTCAATGCCGCGCTCCAGCGCCAGCTCAGCCAGGTAGCCCATTCGACCATGCTCGGTCTGACGCATCCCGCGGGAGCCCGGCTGGCCGCCGAGCTCGCCCGGCTTGCTCCGGCGGGGCTCGACCGGGTGTTCTTCAGCGACAACGGTGCCGGCGCGGTCGAGGTGGCATTGAAACTTTCATTTCAATACTGGCAGCTTGCCGGCCGGCCGGAGAAGCGCGGCGTGATCGGTCTCGCCGGCGGCTACCATGGCGACACCTTTGGCGCGATGGCGGCGGGTGACAGCGGATTTTTCCACGAGCGGTTCCGACCCTGGTGTTTTCCGGCGGAGCATTTTCCCGCGCCGCGCTGCCGAGAATGGGCGGGGACGGTGCGCGAGGCCGATGCCGCCGCCAGCCTGGCGGCGCTGCGCGCCTTACTCGCCGCCCGGGCGGAAGTCACCGCCTGCCTCATTCTCGAGCCGTCCGTGCAGGGCGCGGCCGGGATGCGGTTGCAGCCGCCCGGCTTTGTGCGCGACGTCGCCGCGCTCTGCCGCGCGCACGGGGTTCATTTGATTTTGGATGAAGTCTTCGTCGCCTTCGGCCGGCTCGGTTCGATGCTGGTCTGCACGGAGGAGGAGGTTGCGCCGGACTTCCTCTGTTTGGCGAAAGGACTTACCGCGGGCTACTTACCGCTGGCCGCGACCCTGGCCCGGGAGGAGATTTTTGCCGCGTTTCTCGGCACGTACGAAAGCCGGCGGGCTTTTTTTCACGGTCACACCTTCACCGGCAACCCGCTGGCCGCAGCCGTGGCCTTGGAGAATATCCGCAAGCTGCGCGCGCTCATTGCCGATGGCGTGTTGCGTCGGCGGAGCGCTCATTTTGGCCGCCGCCTGGACGAGGCGTTCTCCGCGCATCCGCACGTTCGGGAAATCCGCCAGCGCGGCTTTGCTGCGGCGCTTGATCTTGCACCCGATCGCGATTCGCCGGCGGATTTTCCGGCCGCGCAACGGATCGGTCTGAAGATTTGCCTTTGCGCCCGCGAGCACGGCCTGCTCCTGCGCCCGTTGGGCGATTCCTTGCTGCTCGTCCCGCCGCTCTGCCTGGACGAGAACGAGCTGGATGAGCTGGTCCGCCGGACCGCCGCCGCCATCTCCGGCGTGCTGCCTCTTTAACCCGAATCCATTCATCGCCATGCCTTCCTCCGATCTGGCCGCCATCCGCAAAATCTACGAACTGCCCCTGCCCGAACTCATCTTCCGTGCGCAGGAGACCCACCGCCGCCATCACGATCCCGCCGCGGTCCAACTCTGCACGCTCCAGTCGATCAAGACCGGCCGCTGTCCGGAGGACTGCAAATACTGTCCGCAGTCGTCCCATTACAACACCGGCCTGGAGCCGGAGCCCTTGATGGACACCGAGGCGGTGCTGGCCGCGGCCCGCGCGGCGCGGGAGGGAGGCGCCTCCCGCTTCTGCATGGGCGCGGCCTGGCGCGAGGTGCGCGAAGGTCCGCAATTTGAGTCGGTGTTGGAGGCGGTGCGGGGCGTGTCCGGCCTCGGCCTCGAGGTCTGTTGCACCCTCGGCATGCTGACGGTGGCGCAGGCGGAACGGCTGAAGGACGCGGGTTGCGCGGTCTACAACCACAATCTCGACACGTCGCGCGAGTTTTATCCTGAAATCATTACCACGCGGAATTACGACGATCGTCTCACCACGCTGGCGGCGGTGCGCGAGGCCGGCCTGCAGGTTTGCTGTGGCGGCATTCTCGGCATGGGGGAAAGCGTGGAGGACCGGCTGAAATTGTTGGGCGAGCTGGCCAGCCTTGATCCCCAGCCCGAATCGGTGCCGATCAACGCGTTGGTGCCGGTCCCCGGCACCCCGCTGGCCGAAAAAACCCCGGTCGATCCCTTTGATTTCGTTCGCATTATTGCGACGGCGCGCCTGCTGCTGCCGCGGGCGATGGTGCGGCTTTCCGCCGGCCGCACGGCGATGAGCCCGGAGTTGCAGGCCCTCTGTTTTCTCGCGGGCGCCAACAGCATCTTTCTGGGCGAGAAGCTCCTCACCACGCCGAACCCGGAACGCTCCGAAGACCTGCAGTTGCTGGCGCGTCTCGGCCTGCGTCCGCTCGCGCCGCAAAACCAGGCGGCGATGGCGGCGGGCTGACCGCGCCCGCGCATTTTTTCGAACGGTCTGGCGCCATGCATTCGATCCTGGTCACAGGTTCCGATACCGGCGTGGGCAAAACACACGTCACGGCGGCGCTCGCCCGTCTCCTGGCGGCGGGCGGAGCACGGGTACAGATTGTGAAAGCGGTCGAGACCGGCGTGACGGCGGGAATGGAAGGCGACGCCGCCCGCGCGCGGCGAATGGCGGGAGTGGCCGAATCGTTCACCCTGGTCTCGCTCGCCGCTCCGCTGGCCCCGGTCGCCGCTGCCGCGTCCGCCGGTGCGACGCTGACCCTGGAAATGCTCGTCGACCGCGTCCGTGCGCTGCCGCCGTGTGACTGGCGCATCTTTGAGGGTGCGGGCGGCATCGCCACTCCCATTGACGGCTCGGCGCGGGACTGGGCGGATTTTGCCGTGGCGGCGGAGGTCGGCGCGGTTGTGATCGTGGTGCCTGATCGCCTCGGCTCCATCAACCAGGCGCGGCTGGCCCACGCCCGCGCCGTCCAGATGAACCTTGCCGCCGGCATCTGGCTAAACGCGCCCACGTCGGTCGACCCTGCGGTGGCCGCTTCCAATCGGTCCGGTTTGCGGAGCGCCGGTGTGGCGCTGTGGGCTGAGCAGGCGCCGCAGGCGGTCGCGCCGGCGGAGCCGGACCGCCTCCTGGCCGAGCTCAGAAAGGCTGCGCGCGTCGGACGCGATGCTTTGCCTGATCGGGATGAAACCGGCGGAGCGGAGTCAACGCGGTTGCCGGCGGAAGGCGGCTGGATCGAACGCTGCCGCCAGGCGCTGGCGGAGCGCGAAGCAAAAAAAATCCGCCGCACGCTGCGGGTCACGGCGCGGCGCGACGATGAACTCAACCTGGCGGATAACGACTATCTCGACCTGGCCCGCGATCCGGCGCTGGCGGCCGCGGCCGCCGCCGCGGCCGCCGAATACGGCACTTCTGCCTCGGCTTCGCCGCTCATCACCGGCTGGAAGGAGCCGCATGCCCGGCTGGTCGAAGCGCTCGGCGCCTGGCACGGATTTTCCTGCGGAATGTTGTGGAGCAGTGGATACGCGGCGAATTCCGCCGTGCTCGGCACGCTGCCGCTAAAGGGGGATCTGGTGCTGGCCGACCGACTGATCCACCACAGCATGGTCGCAGGCCTGCTGCGCAGCGGCGCGCGCCTGCAGCGCTATGAGCACCTGAATCTGGACCAGTTGGGGGAATTCCTTTCCCGCGCCCAGCCGGGGCGCACGGTTTTCGTGGTGACGGAAAGCGTTTTCAGCATGGACGGGGACTATCCGGATCTCAAAAAAATGGCGGAGCTGAAGAGCCGCTACGGTTTTTGCTGGATCGTGGACGAGGCGCATGCGTTGGGCTGGTTTGGGCCGGAAGGTGCCGGCCTGACCCGTGCCGCCGGGGTGGCGCCGGCGGTCGACGTGCTGGTCGGCACCCTGGGCAAAACGCTTGCTGCCGGCGGCGCCTACACGCTTTTTCACGACGCCGCGGTGCGCGACCATCTTGTCAACACCGCGGGGGAATTCATTTATTCCACGGCGCTGCCGCCGGCCAACGCCGCCATCGCCTTGGCGGCATTGGCGCGGATCCGCGAGCTGGCCGGAGAGCAGCGGCGATGGCAGGAAGGATCGCGCGCCTTTCGCGCGGCGCTGCGCGCCGACGGATGGGCCGTGCCGGCAGGGGAGTCTCCGGTGGTGCCGGTGCGGCTGGAGGACGAGGAGGCGGCGCTGGCCCTGGCCTCTGCCCTGCGCGAAAACGGAATTTATGTGGCGGCAGTGCGTCCGCCCACCGTGCCGGCGGGGACCAGCCGGCTGCGGCTTTCGCTCAAGCGCACGTTCTCGTCCGCCGATATGGAGCGGGTTCGGTCGGCGCTGGCGGAGGGGAGGGGGCAGCGATGAAAATCGGCTGGCTGCCCGGCTGGGCTGTGCCGGTACCATGGTTCGAGGCGCTCGTCCACCGGGCTCTGCCGGAGGCGGAACATTTTCTTGTCCAGCCCGGACCGGACGCGCTGGCCCAACTGGAAAAAGCGGCGCCGTTCGACTGGGTCGGAGGGTATTCGCTGGGCTCGCTGCTCTTGCTGCGCGAGGCGGCACGGGCGAGCCGGCTCGGCCAGGTGGCGTTGTTTGCGCCGATCTTCGCTTTTTCCCGCGAAGCAGGCCTGGGGGGACGGGTGGCGCGCGCCCAAGTACGGCAGCTCTCCCGCTGGCTGCGTCGCGATGCGCCGGCAGCCCTGGCGGACTTCTATGCCCGGGCCGGCCTGGATGTCGTGCCGGAAACGGGAATGTTCGTGCTCGGCGACCTGCTCTGGGGATTGGATTGCCTGGAAAACGAGCGTGTGGAACCTCCCTTGCCCGCCGGATGGTGCGCGTGGTGCGGCGGTAAAGACGCGTTGCTCGATGCCTCCCGCCTGCAGGCACTGTCGGCCGAGGTGCGGATTCTTTCCGGCGCAACTCATCATCCGGCGGCGCTGCTGCACGCTTTTGCCGCCGGTGTTGCCCTGGCCAGGGGAGGGGCGACATGACGGCGCTCCCGCAGAGAGAAGCGCTGGCGGCGAGTTTCGGCCGTGCCGCGACCAAGTACGACGAGCATGCACGCGTGCAGGCGGCGCTGGCCGAGTGGCTGGCGGAATGGCTTCCGGCCGAGCGGTGCGGCCGGGCGCTGGAAATCGGGGCCGGGTCGGGAATTTTCACCCGGCGGCTCCGGCCTTGGGCCGGCTTGATCGCGACGGATCTGTCGCCCGCCATGTGCGCGGCCGGGCGGACCGCGTTGCCGGACGTGGAATGGAGGGAAATGACGGCGGAAAGTCCGGTGGCGGGACCTTGGGACTGGATTTTTTGCAGCAGCATGCTGCAGTGGGCAGCCGATCCGGGGAAAATTTTTTCTGCCTGGAAAAAGGTCCTGGCGCCGGGTGGCCGGATACTTGCCGGTCTGTTCGTCGCCGGAAGCCTGGCGGAGTGGCGTGCGGTGTCAGGCGATTCTCCGGTCACGTGGCGCACCGAACAGGAATGGCGTGATTATTTCCACGCTTGCGACTTGCGGGTGGAACGGGCGGAGAGCCAGCCCCGGATCTTTCGGTATTCCACAGCCCGGGACTTCTTGCGTTCCCTTCATGGCGTAGGTGCGGCGCCGCAACGGCGCATGCCGGCGGGGCGGCTGCGCGGCCTGCTGCGCGATTATGAGGCCAAGTTTTCCGTGCCCGAGGGTGTGCGGGCGACTTGGAAATTTTACCGCATCGAGGCGGTGTTGGAGCGGTGATTTGTCACACCACGCTTGTCCGACCGTGCCAGACCTGCGCGAGCAGAACTCGCCAATAAGCTTACCGCGATCATTCCTTATTTTCTTAAGCCATTAATATTGAATAGATTGAAATTATAGAAAGCCTCTTTCATCGATTTTTTCCGGCTGGACTGAACTTTGCTCCAGCGATTGCGTCACATCTTTCAACATGATCACGCCTGTCGCCTTCGTTTTCATCCCGCCGGGGCTTTTCTGGATCCTTTTCATCCTGGTTTTCATTTTTGCCCTCTATGCCCAGATGCGGGTTTCGCATGCCTACAGCACGAATGCGTGCATTCCCTCCCGCGGCGGAATCACCGGCCGGGAAGCCGCGCAGGCGGTGATGAATCAGGCTGGAATTTTCGACGTGGAAATTGAGGAGACGGCTGGCCATCTTACCGACCACTACGATCCGCTGCACAAACGCCTCGTGCTCTCCTCCGAAAACTATCGCGGCACCAGCCTGGCCGCGCTCGGTGTCGCCGCCCACGAAGCCGGTCACGCCATCCAGCACAAGGTCGGCTACAAGATGCTCGATGTGCGCATGGCGCTGGTTCCGGCCACGCAATTTGTTTCCGGCATCCTGCCGTTTATCATTCTTGGCAGTTGGTTTTTCGTGCGCGGCCTGACCGGCATCGTGCTCGATGCGGCTGTTATCTGCTATGCGGTCCTGACCCTTTTCCAGCTGGTCACATTGCCGGTTGAATTCGACGCCAGCCGGCGGGCCAAGGTCAAGTTGGTCGAGCTTGGCATTCTTGACCGCGACGAAATGCCCGGGGTCAACCAGACGCTCGACGCCGCGGCGCTCACCTATCTCGCCGCCTTTATCAGCGCCCTGCTCAATCTCCTTTACCTGTTGTCCCAGGAACGCCGGAACTGACCGGTCATTCCTCGGCGGCCTTGAGCTCCTGGCCCGGCGGGTCCGAGGCGAGGGCCGAACTTTCGGAGAAATCCCGCACGGCGCGCAGAATCTCCAGCACATCGGGGTGACGCGCGGCAAACACCAAAAGTTCGATCTGCTCCCGCGACAATTGCTGTTCCATGATCACGGCCAGCAATTCGTCCTGGCTGCTCCGGATGGAGCGGCGATAGACGGCGCGCAATTGCTCGCCGGTTTTCTGGGCGTCAGCGGCTGAAAATTTGAGGCCGCTCACCGCTTCCAGCCAGAGCAGCGCCATGCCCTTCATCTCGGCCGAGTCGCCGGCATAGCCCATTTTTTTCAACAATTCCGAGACGGTGCTGAACTTTACCGGCCGGCCAGTCTCGATGTTGATGACGGTATTGCGGTGACAGCCGGCGAGGGCGGCCAGTTGTTCGCGGCTCAGATTCTTCGCTTCCCGCAGCTGGCGGAATTGGCGGGTGTAATTCATCCGTCGGTTAACGCCGCCCGGGCTTTTTTTGTCAACGCGCACGGTGAATGATTTGCCAGTTGACAAAATATAGTACAACCACAAAAAGTTTGCAATGCGTCCGCCGGCCTGCCCTTTTGAACCTCCTCCGCCCGGTGGATTGGAATGTCACCGAGCACGGCTGTTGCGCCTGCTGGTCACCGTCTGCGAGAGTCTCCGGCGGCTCCAAGCCGAGCCTGCCGCGAAGCGGGCCTGTGTGGAGGTGGCCGCGCTGCTTCGCGCCCAGCTGCGGGGACCGCGCCGGGCTTCGCGCCGGCCGAAGAGATCATGAGCCAGGTGGGCGACGGAGAGGAGGGGCGCCCGCAGGCCGCCGGCAAATGGATTCTGATCGTCAGCGACCAGGCGGTGATGCGGGACATCCTGGAGCGGTTCTTGCGGACGCTCGGACATTTTATTTCCACCGCCGCCGATGGCCGCGAGGCCTTGTTCAAGGCGCGGTCGTTGCCGATCGATTTTGTCCTCCTCGATCTGGACATGGGGGGAGGACTGGGGCTGGCGTCGGAGCTGAGAGCCGATCCGGCGCTGCTGCGCCTTCCCCTTCTCTTCATCAGCGCGCGGTACCAGGCGCGTGAACTTTCGCCGCGGCTTCAGGGGGGCGCGACCGGCTTTCTCCCCGTGCCCTTCACGTTAGTGGAAGTGCGCCAGCTCCTCAACGCGATGGGGGGCGCCACTTAATCCCGGCCGGCACCGGCCGTCACAATTCTGTAGCAATACAAGCCGGCATTGGTTTTCCAAATCGTCACCAAGTCGCTGCACATGCGACACAAAACGGGGATAAATTGTCGGTGCATGGATATTTATCCCCAGAGTGATCCGACGGCTTTCCGCACGGCCCGGCCGATCCGCGATCTTTGCTTTTTCCGCCGGATGGCCCGATGCGCCTCCGTCTTTCATCTTCCCTAATCGCCGCGGCAAATCCTCTTCGACCAAGCTCTCCAGAAATTCAGCTCACATCGACTAAATGAACCCGTCCCCGCCCCGAGTCGGGATCGCAGCCATCACCGAAAACATGCTCAAACGTAAATGGTCCGCGATCATCCTGCGTTATTTGGAAAAAGGCATCAACGATCCTGCTGAAATTACCAAACGGGAAATCAACCTGTCCTCCATGGTCATAAATGAACGCCTGCGCACCATGTTGCGATATGGATTGATTGCCCGCTTTCCCCGACCCGCGCCGTCCAACGTGATTGAATATCGCCTCACCCCGTTGGGTAAAAAAATCCTCGAAATGATCAATGCCATCGACGAGTTGGATCAACAGATCGGACGGCAGCTGCTGAAAAAATCCGAGGACGACCTGGCGCTAGGGCCGAATCCTTTTCCCGAAGCCTCCCTCTAAAATAAACCAACTGAACCATCCTTTTCCATGAAAACCCATCTCGCCCTTCTTCTTTTCGTTTTCCTGGCCGCGAACCTCCAGGCGGCGGAAGACCCTTCGCCAAATGATCAACGGCCGGCCGCTGGCGCGCACAAAACCCTCTCGGCCCCGGCGCTCGCGGCCGAGGTCCGGGAGATTGCCGGTTCGGCCACGCTTTCCCCGAAGGAAAAAGCCGACCAGATTGCAGCCACGGTCCACGACGCCATTACCACCGCCGTCGGCCAGCTCAAAAATCCCGAGGAGATTCTCAAAACGACGCTGCGGTTTGCGCGGCTGGCGGCTGCGGCCGCACCGCAGTTTACCGCGGCGATTATCAACGGTGTTTCGGGCATTCCTGCCATCGCCGGCATGGACGGAGCGCTGGCCGAGATCCAGACCGCCGTGGTTGACGCTGCGACCAAGGCCACCGAAGCAGATTTTTCGTCCGATGACGACAGGCGGAAGGGCCGCCACAGAGATCGGGAGCCCGACGGCGACAAGGACGACGTTGTAGTCAGCGCCTCCCACTGAGCTGTTCCGAAAGCGCCTTCCCCGCTAAGATGATCAAATGCTCTTTTCGCGCCCCGATGTTGGCGCTGATCCTCTCTTTCCTTCCCTTCCATAATGGCTTCGGCGATGACCATGCGACCGGTTCTGGAGGGGAGGAGAAGGCCACCGCCGAGGCGACACCAGCCGCGGCCTTGGCGGCGGAGGTAAGCGAGATCGCGCATTTCAAGATGATGTCGCACGCCAAGAAGGAAAAACGCATTGCGAACGCCGTCCGGGTGGCGGTGGTCGGCGCAACCGCTTACAAAAACCCGGCGGAAACTTTGAACATGGCCTCAGACCTGGCCGTGGCCGCCGCCAATGCCGCCCCCGCCTTCAAAGAAATCATCGTTCATGCCGTTTCTTTCACTCCCTCGGTCGCCCGGATTGACGGAGCTTCCGGTCAAATCGCGGCCGCAGTCGACGATGCGGTGGCCAAAGCAGCCAACGCGGAAAAATCGCGGCAGATTACGGAAGGGAAAAACCGGCGTGGCACCATGGAGGCCGGCCCGGCGGTCCCGCCCCCGCCGGAGAAGGTCGAGTCATCCTCCGCCCTGCGGAACGAGCCTACTGCGGCCCCGCCGGCGCCCGCCGCCAGTGCCATCGCCCAGACTGCACCGCCGGCGCCGAGCGAGCCAATTTCGCCATCGGAGAATGCCGGCGTGGCTTCCGGCGCCGCGGCCGGACCGGCAGCGGACGCGGGGGAGGACGCCACCGCGACGGCGAAAACGGCGTTCTGGCCGCCGACAATCGATCTGGGCGACAATGCCGCGGTCCATTTCACCGCGGACCTGGGCACGCGCTACGATGACAATGTCTTTCTCACCGAAAAACAGAAGACCAGCGACGAGATTTTATCCGCCGCTCCCGGTGTGGCGTTTCAATTTGGTCAGAATTCCCTCACCAGCGGCGCTCTGAGTTACGAGGAAAGCTTTCAACATTATGCGCACAAGAGCGCACCCGACGCGCAGCTCGGGGTCGGCTCGGCAAATTTCGGCTACAGCGACAGCCGGTTGGACGTCAAAGCCAACGGAGCCTTCCAGCAATTTTATCAGAATCAGGAGAACTTTTTCATCCCCGGCCAAAAGCTGCTGGTCCGCCGCGATCAACTTGACGTGGGTGGCAGTGCCGAGGGGACTTTCACGGAAAAAATCAGTGCCGGTGCCGGCGTGAACTACAGCCGGACCCACTACCGGACGGCGGGGCTGGTTGACAACAACTCTCTCGGCTGGCCGATCAACCTTTATTATGCCATCTGGCCCAAAGTCGATCTTTCGGGCGGCTTTAGCTACCGCGAAACCAAGACGGCGATTAACGGTCCCGGCAACCGGCAGCGGGACAAATATTACAACCTCGGCGCTCGCGGTGAGTTTACGCCAAAACTCAGCGGCAACTTTTCCGTCGGCTACACCACCAGCCGGGTCGGCGCCAGCGGCGGCAGCGACATCTGGGCCTTCGACGGAACGTTTAACTATGAAATGAGCCCGAAGACGACCTGGACGCTCACGGCCTCACGGGATTTCAGTACGGGAGCGCAGGGCGAGCAGCTGAAAAGCACGAACTTGTCGCTGGGCGCGTCGACATTTCTGTCACCCCAATGGCAGGCGGCAGTCAACCTCGCCTATCAGAATGTCGTGTATCCGGCGGTGCGTAAGGACAATTACGGGGATGGCGCTGTCTCGGTGACGTATATTTACAGCAAGAATATCAGCGCAACAGCCGGCTATAATTTGCGCAAAAACTCCTCCTCGGTCTCGGGGGCGGGTTTTACCGACAACATTCTGAGCCTGAGCGCAGGCTTAAAATATTAACGGAAATCCTGCGCTACCCTCGACGATCAAGCTTATGATGAAGACATTCCTCGCCACCCTCATGGTCCTCTTTTTCGCGACGGCGGGTAGGGCGCAGCCGGTTGCGGCTCCGGCCAAGCCGGCCGGGGCCGACGCCAGGCCGTCCTATGTTCTCCGGCCCCTGGACTTGATAAAAGTACAGATATTCCAAGAGCCGGATCTCGAGCGTGAGGTCCGGGTCTCAAAAAATCACACCGTCGTTTTGCCGCTGATCGGGACGGTCGATCTCACCAACCGGACCGTCCATGATGCCGAGTCGCTCGTGACCGACCTTTATGGGCGCGACTATCTGGTCAATCCGCAGATCAACATCACCGTCATGGAATATGCACCGCGCTCGCTGAGCGTCCTTGGCGCGGTCAACTCCCCCGGCTCGGTGACGATTCCGCCCGAACAGGAGCTGACCCTGGTGGACGCGATTGCCCACTCGGGCGGCTTTTCCCGCCTGGCCAACCGTACCAAGGTGAGCCTGACCCGTACGCTGCCGGGCGGAGAAGTGCAGCATTTCACGATCAATGCCGACCAGCTCATTTCCGGTGACGCCGCCCGTCAATGGATGGTGCGCGACGGCGATGTGATTTTTGTCCCCGAGAGTGTCCTTTGAACCTTGAATTGATCATGAATACGCCACCGTCTCCGCCGGCCACCCCCGATTTCCCCAACGAACCCGCCCATGGCGAAGAGACCAATATGGGGCACGCCCTCCGTAATTACTGGCTCATGGTGCGCGAGCGGAAATGGTACGCCCTGGCAATTTTTTTAATCGTGGTGGTGGCGGCGGCGGCCTACACTTTTTCCCGTACCCGGATGTATCAGTCCGTCGCCATGGTGCAGGTGCTGCGACGCGGCCAGCAGGTTCTTCGGGTGGAGGATGTGGTGGAAAGCAACATCACCGGCGACGTCGATTTCAATACGCAGATCAAGGTTCTGGAGAGCCTGACCCTGGCGCAGAATGTGGCGGGCCGATTGACGAGCGAGGAAGTGCAGCAACTGATCGCTCCCTACAAAAGCAGGTCCGGGGCAAACCCGCCCGTTCCGGTTGATATCATATATCGAAACCGGCAGATCGTTCCGCAGCGGCTGACCTTGATGATCGCCATTCAATTTCGGCATCCCGACCGTAAAATGGCTGCTCGCATCGCCAATCTTTATGCTGAGGAGTATATTGCCTACAATACCCGTCTGCGCGTCGACGAATCGATGAAAGCGGTGGACGAGCTGAAGGACCGGGCGGACCAGCAGCGCCGGCGCGTCGATGAGATCGCAAACTCCCTGCAGAATTTTCGCCAGACCAACAACCTGATCTCGCTGGAGGAAAACAAGGATATCGTCACGGAAAAGTTAAAGGCCTTGAACACTATGGCCACCGATACTCATGCCAGCCTGACCACGGCCGAAATTCGCTGGAAGCAGGTCGAAGACTGGAAAAAGGCGGGCAAGGACCTCACCGAGCTTCCCTTTATCGCGACGCAACCGCAGGTCAGCCAGCTCACGCAATTAATCACCACCCAGAAGACGACCGTGGCCCAACTAAGCGAACGCTACAAGGCGAAGCATCCCAGCTTGATCGAGGCCGTGAGCACGTTGGAAAAGACCAAGCGCGAGCTGGCGGCGGCAGTCGACGCGGCGGCGGCGACCGCACGGGCGGAATATGAAAACGCCTTAACCGCCGATGAAGCCGCGCGCAAGGCCCTGGCCGACCAAGAAACAAAGTCCCTCGACCTGGACCGATATTCCGTCGAGTACGACAACCTCACCCGCGAGTTTCGCGTCAACAACCAGCTTTTGGAATCGATGATGGCGAGAATGCGCGAGACCGCGGTTAGCGGCACCATCGAAACCCAGAATGCCCGGATCGTCGATCCGGCGATTGAACCCTCGACGCCGGTTTCGCCTAATATATTGGCAAACCTGGTCATGGGCGGGATGATGGGGATCATCCTGGCGGTGGGCTCGGCTTATATGCTGGCCGTGATCGATGACCGGGTGAAGACCGCATTTGATATAGAGACCCTGGTCGGACTTCCCTTGTTAGGAGTCATTCCGCGCATTCATCGGATGGATCAGCCGGACAAGGCCCAGATCGTCTCGAACGGCGCCGACCGGGTGATTGTCGAAGCCTTCATGTCCCTGCATTCGACGCTGAGGCTCAAGGACGAGAGCCGGAGCGCCAAGCTTTTGATGGTGACCAGCACGCTGCCGGGCGAGGGAAAGTCATTTGTGGCCACCAACCTGGCCCTGGCGTTTGCCTCCCAAGGGCAGCGCACGGTGGTGGTCGATTGCGATCTGCGCAAGCCGAACGTGCAGAATTCCTTCCGGCTGGATGCCGGTAAGGGGGTTATCGGATATTGTGCGGATGCCCTCCGCCTGGATGAGATCGTCGTCCGCAGCGTGCACCCAAACCTGGATGTCATCACCACCGGAGGGCGGGCGAAGATGCCGGCGCAGCTGCTCAACGGCCGCGAATTCGAAATGCTGGTGACGGAGTTGAGCAAGCGCTATGATCGGGTGGTGATTGATACGCCTCCGCTGGGGGTGGTGAGCGACGCCCTGAATATCCTGCCATTGATGGACGGAGTGATTTTCACCATTCGTTACAACCGGGTGCGGCGAAAAGCGGTACAGCGCAACGTACAGCGGCTGCTGCTGGCCAATGTTGAGGTATTGGGAGCGGTGCTAAACGATACCAACATGGATTTTGCGGGCGATTATTACGGCGAATATTACGAGAAATCCTATAAGGAGTACTATGACGTGGCAGTGGAGGGGGAGGGGGGCGGATCGGCCGTAGTCGCCAGCGCCAGGTGATAATTATTGCGGCCCGGTCATCCGGTCGGCCGCACGGTTTCACTGCCAGCTAGGCATTGCGACCGTTCGCCTCCAGCGTCAGTCCGAGCCAGCGGCGCCAATTTGCCGCGTGAAAAAGCGGCAGAAGACAGAACAAGCCGATCACCGTCAGACCGAGGATGGCGAAACCGGTGGCATCGTGCAGCCTGCCCTCGATTGCATCGCTGCCATAGGCATAGGCCCAACCGGTGAGGAAAAGGCTGCGCAGAAGATTGGTCAAAAAAGCGAACGCCATGGCCGCGCCGACGAGAAGGATCTTTTTCCAAAGCTTGTCGAGAAAGACGGCGCCGAGAAACGAACCGGCGAAGAGGCAGCCGGTAAGAGAACGGATGCCGGAGCAGGCGTCGATGACGCCGACCCGGCCATGAGGCAGCACCAGCACGTTGCCTTCCTGGACGATCGGATAGCCCAGCAGGTTGAAAACGGCAAACACCACCGCCACGACTTTGCGCAGGAGAAAAAGACTGACGGCGTTCTCCACTGCCGTGACCAGCGGCGCGGAAAGAATCCAGATCAGCGCGGGAAAAAGAAACAAGACCGCGGCGCGCACGCGCGCATCCGCCCGCAGGGCCGCCCAAGCGGTGGCTGGCGCCTCGTGGCCGAGGCGGCCATCGGGAGTATTGAAGTACACCATGCCGAGAAGCACGCCGGAAAAACCGGTGGCGAGGGCCAGGGAGCCAGGCTGGGTAATGCCCGCCCCCGCCCGGTAAAATGCTCCGAGGAGGAAGATGACCAAGCCGCATCCCATGATCGAGCCGGCGACAAACGAGGTGACCATCCGCAGCTTGGGCGGGAGCGGACTCAGGCGGGCGGCGAGAAAAATGATCCGTAGTTTTGCCCAGCGGTCCGCCACCACATACGCGACAAACGCCGGCACCAACCAGCCGAAGGCATAATCCGGCTTCATTCGCCACCAATGCATCTGGTCCACGGTCAAAAAAACCATGAACGCGAGGGCGACCGCGAGGGCGGTGAGAAAACGATCGGGCGCCTCGAGGCGCCGGCTCAACTGATTCAGCATGGAGCGTACAACAATTATTTCCTGGTCCCCCCTCGCAAGTGGATTCCGCCCGGCCGGCCAGTTGTAACCTAAATGGCGCAAATCTCTTCTCGACCCCCTCTGTCCGGCCGGTTGCATCGGGAGGGTGACGGCGTTTTCCCGGCCCTTTCCCCGTGTTCCGGCAGCACGCGGACGTTCCCTGAAACCACCGGATTTCCCGTTTTTCTACCGGGAGGGAGGGCTTGTCGGCATCACGGCGCTGCATCTCTCCTTTCTGCCCTGGGCGTTCGGCACGATGCACGCCTGGAGCCAGCTTACCAGCCTGGGTCTCGCCGGGGTTGGATTCCTCTTTTCCGTCTGGCCCCGAACCGAGCCGGGAAACGCGGTCAGCGCCTTTTCGCCCGCGGCCCGACTGGCGCGATTTCCGGTTTTTTGGGCCGGCCTGGCGCTGCTGGCGTACGTTGCGATCCAGGGGTTGAATCCGGCGTGGCGCTTTACGGGCGACGACAACGCCTGGTGGATCGATCCGGTCCCGCATCTCTCCTGGCTTCCGTCCGGCGTGGAGGCGCCTTTTCTCCGCTCGAGCCCGTGGAGGGCATTGACCGTTTATGGGTCGCTCTGGCTGCTGGTCTGCTCGGTGTGGGTGGGGTTTTCCCGCCGACGAAGCTATCAGATTTTGTTTACGGTCATTTCCCTCAACGCTTTTTTTCTCTCCCTCCTGGGCTTGCTGCAGAAGCTGAGCCTGACGGATAAAATTTTCTGGCATTATGCGCCGAGCAATCCGGCGTTTATCGCCAGCTTCATCTATCCCAACCACGGCGGCGCATATTTCAACCTCGCCCTGGCGGTGACGGCGGGACTGTCCTGGTGGCATTATCAACGCGCCTGTCGTGAACGGGAAAAACCGGGCCTGGCGGCGGTTTTTATTTTTTTTGGCGTCTGTATCGCCCTCGCCACGGTTCTTTCCTCCTCCCGGATGTCGATCATCCTGCTGCTGGCATTCAGCCTGACCGCCGGTGGTCTGCTCCTGCTCCGGTTCCGGCGGCGGGAGGGGCCGATCCGCCATCGCCGGGAGATCCTGCCGGCCGCCCTGGCGCTGGCCGGCTTCTGCGGCGTCGGTCTCCTCTCGCTGCGCACGGAACGGACGTGGGAGCGTTTTGCCGCCGCCGCCGCCCATCCCGCGGCCTCGGCCCAGGCCCGCCTTATCGCGCGGCGCGCCGCCGGTGAGATGCTGCGCGACCGCTGGTGGTTTGGCTGGGGGGCCGGATGTTTTGCCTATAATTTTCCCGCCTATGCCCGTAAGTATCCAGAAATATATTACATAGGAAACGGCCACCGGCAGTTCTGGGAGCACGCACACGACGATTTTCTGGAATTTCCCGTTGAGCTCGGGATGGCCGGCCTCCTTCCGCTGCTCATCATGCTTGGCTGGTATGGCCGGCGGCTCGGCCGCGGCAGCTTTGGGCGCGAGCCGGCGGCGTTGTTTATCGTGCTCGGCTGTGGGCTGACGACGCTGCACGCGGCGGTTGATTTCGTTTTTCAGAACCCCGCCGTCCTCCTCACCTGGGGAGTCCTGCTCGTCGGGGCGATGCGCTGGACGGAATTCCATTCCTCGGGCGGCCGGGGGCGGTTCCGCCCCGGCACCCCGCCAAACCGCGACGCTGGCGGGGATTTCCGGGACGCCGCCTTATCCGGTCCGATCCTGCCGCAAGGGAACGAGGAGCGGAGCGGCGGGTGAGGAAACCGCCGGCCGGGGCCGCTCGGAAAACGGCACATATTCCGGCACCAACTGCTTCATGAGCGACTTGCTTTGCTGGGACGAGCCGCCCGCGGCGACGCGCAGATCGGAGAGCCAGGACTCGACGTCTTCCAGCACGGGCTCGCTTCGCAGCTTGAAAATCCGGGGGTGTTCGGTCGGCTCGTGGGTTTCATCCGTGTGCCGAAGCTCCTCAAAAAGTTTTTCGCCGGGACGAAGCCCGGTGATCTTGATCTCAATGTCCAGATCGGGCTTGTATCCGCTCAGCTCGATCATTTGCCGCGCCATGTCGATGATTTTGACGGGTTGGCCCATATCGAGGATGAAAATTTCGCCGCCCTGCCCGAGGGTGGCGGTTTGCAAAACGAGGCCGACCGCCTCGGGAATGGTCATGAAGTAGCGGGTCATGTCCGGATGAGTCACGGTCACGGGGCCGCCCTGCGCGATCTGTCGGCGGAAAACAGGGATGACGCTGCCGCTCGAACCGAGCACGTTGCCGAATCGGACGGCGAGGAACGCGGTGCGGTTGGCCGGGGCATATTGCCGCGCCAGCAGGACCTTCTCCGCCAGTCGCTTGCTGCAGCCCATCACGCTGGTGGGATTGATCGCCTTGTCCGTCGAGATCAGCACGAAGCGGTCGACCTGATGCTCGCTGGCCAGCCGGGTCAGGCTGGCCGTCGCCAGGGTGTTGTTTTTTAGCGCTTCGCCCGGCTGCCGCTCCATCAGGGGCACATGCTTGTGCGCCGCCGCATGGAAGACGATGGCGGGCCGGTGCTGCGCAAACACCTTCCGCATCGCTTCCTCATCGGTCACGTCGGTAATGAGGGGGAGGAGGCGGTCGCGCTGGCCGGTCCCGTCCAGCTCCTGTTCGATTTCAAACAGGGCAATTTCCGTCTGTTCGACCATGATGAGCAGCTGGGGATGGTGGGCGAGGATCTGCCGGCACAGTTCGCTGCCGATGCTTCCGCCAGCGCCGGTGACAAGCACGACCCGGTTCCGCAGCATGCGGGTGATCCCGATCGAATCGAGATTGACCGGGGCGCGGCCCAGCAGGTCCTCGATCGCCACCGGTCGCGACCGTTCGACCTTCACCTCGCCGGAGGCCAGTTGGGTAAAGGACGGCACAATTTGCGTGGTGGCGCCGATCTCGCGGCCATATTCGACGATTTCCTTCACCCGTTTCGGCGTCACGCCGGTCAGGGTGATGACGAGCTCGTTCACGCGGGCGACCCGGGCCAGCTTGACGAGCTTTTCGATCGGGCCGTAGACGGGAAGACCGTGGATGCTGCGGCCGATTTTCTTCGGATCGTCGTCGATGAAGAAAACGGGGTAGAGTCCGTTTCCCCGGCGCTGCAGGAGGTCTTTCGCCAGGATTTCACCGACGTCGCCCGCGCCGACGATCGCGACGCGTCGGTCCACCAGGCCGGACCGGACGGAACCGGAGGCGGACCAGGCGCGCACCACGCGCAGGCAGAGGCGAAAGGCCGAGATCACGCCCACACTGAGGACGAAATCCATCAGGATGACGCCGCGGGGCGGGGCGGCCATGACGGCGGATTCGTAGCCGAGGCCCAGCATCATGCCCGACACGGTGATCATGGCGAGCACGACGCCGCTGAAATCGGCGAGACCAAAATAGCTTAAAATGCTGCGAAACTGGCCGAACGAATAAAGCAGGAGCAACTTGCAGAAAACGATCGGGACAATCAGGGTGAGGCACTGTTCTTGGAATTCGGCCGGCGTGGCGAAATCCCAGCGCAGTTCGTAGGCGAGGCAAAACATCGCTCCGAGGGCGAGCGCATAGACGATAAAAATCGCCGAGGTGCGGGTGATGCGGTGGCTGCCGATAAAAAGATCGAACCAGCCCAGAAGCCGGCGCAGAACCCGCATCAACCGTTCCCGGAGGATGAGGCCGGCGATCGCCAGAAGCGAACTTTCAACCTGGGGAAAGGCGGTGGACATGGGAAAGCGGAAAAGCTATTGCCGCAGAAAAACGCCGCGCACGGTTTCGACGACCCGCTGCAGATCGTCGTCGGTCATGGCCGAGCCCGAGGGAAGGCACAGCCCCTGGTGGAAAAGGCGCTCCGCCACGCTCCCGCCGACCGCCTCGCACCCGGCAAAGACGGGCTGGAGATGCAGCGGCTTCCAGACCGGCCGCGCCTCGATGTTTTCGTTTTCCAGGGTCAGACGGACGTCTTCGCGGCTGACGCCGGCCTTTGCCGGATCGATCGTCAGGCAGGTAAGCCAGCGTGTGCTTCGGCCATAGGCCGCCTCGGGCATGAAGGTCAGGCCCGGCAGATCGTGCAGTTCCGCAACGTATCGCTCAAAAATACGGCGGCGATTTTTGACCCGCATTTCCAGGCTCTGGAGCTGTCCGCGACCGATGCCGGCCAGGACGTTGCTCAGGCGGTAATTGAAGCCGAGTTGGGAGTGCTGATAATGCGGCGCCGGATCGCGGGCCTGGGTGGCGAGAAAGCGGGCGCGGGAAATCAGGTCGTCCTCCTCCGCCACCAGCATACCGCCGCCGGAAGTGGTGATGATTTTATTGCCGTTGAAGGAGAATATCGCCATCCGGCCGAAGGCGCCCGCCGGCTTTCCGGCGCAAGTGGCGCCGAGCGCCTCGGCCGCATCCTCCAGCAAGACCACGCCATGGCGGTGGCAGATGGCGGCGATGCGCTCGAGGTCGGCACACTGGCCGTACAGGTCGACCGCGATGAGAGCGCGAGGGAGGCGGCCGGTGCGGGCCCGCCGGGCCAGCCAATCTTCCAGCAGCGACGGATCCAGGTTCCAGGTCGCCTCGTCGGAATCGATGAACACCGGCCGGGCCCGCTCATAAACAATGGGATTGGCGGAGGCGGCAAAGGTCAGGGTCGAGCAGGCGATTTCCTCGCCGGGCCGAATCCCCAGGAGTCGGATGGCGAGGTGCAGCGCCGCGGTGCCCGACGCCACCGCGGCGGCATGGCGGAAACCAAATCGCGCGCAAAACTCGCGTTCAAACAGGTCCAGATGCGGGCCGACCGGGGCGATCCAGTTGGTGCGGAAGGCTTCCTCGACGAAGGCGAGCTCGGCCGCGCCGATATGCGGCGGCGAAAGGAAAAGGCGGGGCTTGGGTGGCGAGGCGACGGGCATGGGAGAAATCAATTGCGCGCGGTGGTGGTGTGTCGGACGGCGAGCCCCAGCTGGCCGAGGCCGCGCAGCACCTCGGCAAAACCCGGATCGTTCCACAGGTTCTCGAGGGGCTCGCTGCTCGTCAGCCGGATAAAATATTGTTCGCGGCTGCCGAAGAGCGCCTGCTGCACCGCGTCCTTCCACCAGAGGAACGGGCTCGGCACGTCATTGAAACGGTCGCCGTAATCGTAGGCATGGCCGTCGACCAGCTGCCAGTAGAGGACATAGACCGGGTTTCCGCCGTAAGGCGGCTCGAACAGCCGCCACTCGGCGGGTTGCAGCGGCGTGCCCTCGAAAACCTCGGGTTGTTTGAATTTCATGTCAAGGCAGTGCCATCCATTCTCCGTCCAGCAGCGATCCGGGGTGTGCGAAGCCACCAGGCGCGTCGGCATCTTGCCCGCTCCCCAATAGGCGACATAGACGTTGAAGCTCTTCGCTCCCCGGCTGTACTCACGGCAGACGACCTCGTCGTAGTTCAACACCTTTTCGACCTCGTCGGCGATGAACTCGTTGGCTCCGAGCGGCACTTCGCGACTGCTCCAGCCCGGCAGGGTGAGGGGAATATACTGATTGAGGTGCGGGCCGCGCGGCTGCGATGTTTCGCGAAAAAAATGGGCGCCTTGCATCGCCACGGCCGCGGTCAACACCAACACCGGCAGGGCCAGCGACCAGCGCCACCTGCGCTCGGCGGCGTTATTCATGGCCCGCTCCCTGCATGGCATACGGGCGCGCCGGCACGCCGAAGACCGTCACCCCCGCCGGCACATCGCGCATGACAATCGCGCCGGCGCCAATGGTGGCACCGTCACCGACTTTTACCCCCGGCAGGACGGAAGCATGGCTGCCGACGGTCACCCCTTCGCCCAGGACCACGCCGCCGGTGACGTCCACATGGCAGTGCAGCTGGGTCCAGCGGCCGACCACGGCGTCGTGCGCCACCGTCGAATGAAGATTGATTGAGACGTAATCGCCCAGTTTCGCATCCGACCCCACCACGGTGTGCGGGCAAAGGATCACCCCCTGGCCAAGGACGACATTTTCCCCGATGACGGCGGAGCGGTGGATCACGGAACCGAAGGCTCCGCCGCGGGCCCGGATCTGTTCGATGCAGCGGCGTTTGCATTCCACCCGTCCCATCGCGCAAACGAAAACCTCGTCCGGCCCGGGCGCATGGGCGCCGACTCCGCCGAGCAGCGGCACGTCCTTGGCGAAGCCGGCCAGTGCCCGCGGATTGTCGTCCAGAAAACCTTTGACCTCCCACGCCTCGGTCGACTGGCGCACCCAGGCGAGCACTTCGCGGCCAAAACCGCCCGCTCCGACGATGATGAGCTGCCGCTTCATGGCGAAACAAACCTCGCTTTTTTGAGATTGCGGGTCGCGCCGATGGCTTCGACCAGCCGCACCACGGCGGGAAGTTTTTGCCGCGCGATCATCCCGCCGGCGAAACCGTGCAGCGCCCGCTTTACCGCCAGGGCATCGCGCTCCGGTCCGCGCCAGACGACCTCCGCCGCCACCACCTGGCCGAGGACCGCGTTTGGCTCGGCTCCCACCCGGCAGTCCGCCACCAGGGGATGGGAAAGCAGGGCGTTCTCGACCTCGCTGGGCAGGACTTTCTCGCCGCCGACGTTGATCAGTTCCTCCCGCCGGCCGAGCACGCGCACGGTCCCATCCGGCAGTTGTTCCGCCAGATCTCCGGTCCGGAACCAGCCCGATTCGTCCAGGCCGCGGGCCGTCCCGGAAAGATAACCGAGCGCGCGGGCGGGGCTTTGGATCCACAGCTCGCCGTCCATGATTTTCCAGGCGAATCCGGTTTTGCCTTCGCGGAGCAAAAGACCGTTGCCGCTGTTGCGCACCGGCAGCGCGCCGGTTTCGCTTGTGCCGAACCGTTGCACAAATTCGACGGCGGGAAGCGCGGTCCGGAGGCGCTCCAGCAGGCCGGCCGGCATCGGCTCGGCGCCATAGGGCACGAGGCGCAGGGAGCTCAAATCGTGGGTGCGGGCGACTTCTGCCAGCAGGAGCAGATTGAGGAAGCTGGGCGTGGCCGGCATTACCTCGACGCGATGGCGCGCAATCGTCGCGGCTACTCCCTCCGCCGTGAGCTCGGGTGGCGGCGCGACCAGCACCTGGCCGGCCGCCAGGGCGCGCCAGGCCATGTCCAGTCCGCCGATATGGTCGAAGCGCATCAGCGGCAGCGTCCGGCGCGGCGGGCCGGCCTTGACCGGCACGGTGGCGAGCAGGGCGTTGAGATCGTGCAGCAAAAGCTTCGGGATTCCGGTCGTTCCGCCCGTGGCGAGGATGAGCCCGGGATGGCCGCGTTCCCGCAGGAGAGCAAACAAGCGCTCGGCCGCCGGCGTGAAGGCCCCTTCCCTCACCGGCTCGATCCGGTCCTGCCGGACCCGCCAGCCGACGACGATGAATTTTTTCCATGCCTCGATCTCGGCGGCCCGTTCCGCCCGGAGGGGAGCCGCCACCGCCCCGACCATGGCCGCGCCGAAAAGCCAGGGAAGAAAAGCAAAGTCGCTTTCCGCCGGCACGACGATGACGGAGCCGGCCGTCACGCCGGCGGCGAGGCATTTTTGGCGGGCCGCCTCGATGGCCGTGCCAAATTCCCCCCAGGAGCGCACGCCGGCGTCATCCCGCCACAGTTCGCCGTCCGCCCGCGCCCGGGCCAGGGCGGCAACGGTTTCCACGGAAAGGGGAAGGTCGTTTGTATTCATTAAACAAATACAAAAATGGCCGGCTCAACCGTTGACGCCGCCGAGATAGACCACCTGGCCGGTGATGAAGCCGCTTTGGGGAGAAAGGAAAAAATCGATGACGTTGATCACATCCTCAATCGCGCCAAACCGCTGGATCGCCTGGCGGGCGAGGAGGGCGTCCATTTTTGCCTTGGGCACGCTCTTGATCAGGTCGGTGGGCACCGGCGTGGGGCCGACCGCGTTTACCGTCACCCCGGTGGGGCCGAGTTCGCGGGCGAGAACCTGGGTGAAGGATTCGACCGCCGCCTTGCTCGCGGCGTAGAGCGATTCGCCCTCCAACCGAAGCGGGGTGGCCACCGTGGCGAAGTTTACGATCCGGCCGGCTTTGTGCCGCACCATGGTCTTGGCCACCTCGCGGCAGAAAAGAAAGGTGCCGTGGAAATTGGTGGAAAAAATCGCGCGTGCGGTGGCCGCGGTCGAGAGGAGGGCGTGGTTCATCGAGGCGATGCCGGCGTTGTTGAGCAGCACGTCAATCCGGCCGTGGCGGTGCACCACCGCACGCACCATCGCGACCACCGCCGATTCGTCCGAGACGTCCAGTTCGAAGTGGGTATAACCGTCGTCCTGCAACGCCGCCGGTGCGCGGCTGCATCCGCAGACCAGGTCGCCTTTGGCCAGATAGTGCCTGGCCAGGCCCAACCCGATGCCCCGGCTGGTTCCGGTCACGAGAAGAACGCGCGGGGCACTCATTGGGCGAGCAACTCGACGACATAGTCCGTCAGGGCGGGGACGTCGCGAAAAGGCGAGCGGCTCCGGCTCATCGCCTGTTCGCTCGCCAGCACCACCTCACGGCCGAACTCCTCCGCCAGCCGGTATTCGAGATCGGCGAGGAAATTCACCAGGGCCAGGCTGTCGAGCGCCCCGCCCGGCCCGAAGATCACCTCCCCGGCGAGGTTCGCCGCCGACGGCGGCAGGGTGCTGATCACGAGTTGGCGGACTTTTTCCGCGCTGATCTGCGTAGGCGTACTCATAGGCCCGTTGACGGTTGGCTTTGCGTTTGGGCGAGTCGAGTATCGGAAAGTTACATTACTGTGACTCGCGCCGGCCCACGGCGGATCTTCAATTAGCCGGCGGAATTCGCCGCTTGTTTCCCCCCCGGAACGCGGCCTTTTCCGCGCCGGCCGGTCAATCTTGGTGGGCCGGGGTCGGGCGGCCGGTAAAGCGCGTCATGGTCGCCTCGCCCGCGGCGGAAATGCCGTCCCGCCGGCACACCCGCGCCACGGTCAGGAAGATGATTTTCAGATCAAGCCAGAACGTCCGGTGGTCCACATACCAGACGTCGAGATCGAATTTTTTCTCCCAGGTGAGGGCGTTTCGCCCGTTGATCTGGGCCCATCCCGTCAGCCCCGGCCGCAGTTCGTGCCGGCGGGCCTGTGCCGGAGAATAAAGCGGCAGGTATTCCACCAGCAGGGGACGCGGTCCGACCAGGCTCATTTCTCCCCGCAGCACGTTCCACAACTCGGGCAGCTCGTCGAGGCTGGTCGTCCGCAGCCATCGTCCGAAGGCGGTCAGTCGCGCGGCGTCAGGAAGCAGCCGGCCCTCGGCGTCGCGGGTATCGGTCATGGTACGGAATTTCCATAATTGGAAAATGTGTCCGCTCCGTCCCGGCCGCGGCTGGCGGAAAATCACCGGCCGCCCCAGCTTGGCGCGCACGAGAACGGCCAGAAGCAGCAAGACCGGCGAGAGCAGCAGCAGTGAGACGGCCGCGACCACGAAATCGAAAAACCGTTTCACGGTGTCATCCTTCCAGTTGGGCGAAGAGCTTCAGCCACATTTTTGCCACCGTGCCCATTTCATAATCCTGTTGGCCGGCGGCAAACGCCTTCCGGCGTTTGTCCCACAATTCCACGGGATCTTGCGCGATTCGCTGCAGCACCGCTTTTAGGCCGGCGACGTCTCCCGGCTCCACCACCCAACCGCAATCGTGGCGGTGGACCAGATCAGCCAGATCGGAGGCGCGCCGGCAAATGGCCAGAATGGCCTGGCCGGCGGCGAGCGCACTGTAGGTTTTACTCGGCATGACCACCCGCTCGGCTCCGGGCGCAATTGTGACGAGGGCAACCTGTGCCTGCTTCATCGCCCGTTGCCACGGGGCCGTGGGCAGCGCCGTGCCCCATGTCACGTCCGCGCGCTCCCCCACGGTTTTGCGCAGGCGGGCATAACCGGCACCGCTGGCGTGGAAGGTCCAGGCCAGGCCGTCGGGTTTCCAATTTTGCCAGGTGGACACCAGCGTATCCGTGTCATGCATGTGTCCCATTTGTCCGGAGTAGAGAATTTGCGGACGCTGCGCCGCCGCCGGCAATTGCGGAGGCGAGTCCCGAAAGGGGAGGCCATCGGCGCCGACGGGAATGACGGTCGCCTGCCGGGCCGGACCGTGGGTGGCTTCGGCGTAGGCGCGCAGGCGATCGCCCAAAAACACGGCCGCGGCGCAGTGGCGCAGGCCAAAACGGGTGACCGCGGCGCAGCGCCGGGCCGCCCAGGAGTTCGGCCCGATCTTTTTCGCCTGAATGAGGGCCTCGGGATAAAGATCATAGACGAGGTTGATCGTCCGTCCCTGCCCCCGGGCGGCGTGCGCCACCAGCGAAGGCGCAAAAAAAGGATTGGTCGTGACGACGCGCACGGCGGAAGGGGACGGGCTCCGGCGCGCGCTTTGCCAGCAAATCCAGGCGTAACCGGCGTACATCCGCCAGCGCCGGGTGAGCCGGCCGAGCATCCGGCGGGGCGCACGGTAGGCGGACTCCGACATCGCCTGGTAAAGTGTCACCTCGGCCCCCGCGCTTTCCCATTCGCCCAGGAGCCGCTGGAAAAAGGCCGCTCCGCCGACGGAGTTGTAGACTTCGACTGATCGGTCGCCTGGCGAGGTGTTCATGGCAAACTGTTCACCGGCGGTCCTTGCAGCAATGCCTCCCAGGTGCCCAGATGCCGCTCGAGCTGGTACGAGGCGACGAAGCGGGCATGCGCCGCCAGGGCGAGGCGGGCCCGTGCCGGCGCATCCGCCACCAGGGTCTGTAGCGCGACGGCGAGCTCGTCGGTCGAGCCGGTGGAAAGAAAAACGGCGCTTCGCTCGTCCAGAATGGTCGAAATTTCCCCCGCCCGCGTGGTGACAATGGCACATCCCGCCGCCATGGCTTCGAGCAAAACCAGCGGCTGCGCTTCCACCGCATAACGGGTGGGCAGGACGAACAGGTCCGCCTCCCGGAACAGCGCCGCCTTTTCCGCGCCGATCGCGCCCTTGATCCACCGGGCCTCCATCCGCCCGCTGCGGTTGATTTCCGCGATCTGGGTCTCAATCCATGCCCCGGCGGCGTCGGCGTCGGCAAAACGCCCGGAGGATTCGGTCCCTACCAGGCGGCCGCAGATCACCGCGTCGATCGGCGGACCGGAGGACCGGGACAACCGGTGCAAAGCCTCGAGATATTCGGGAAAGCCCTTGGTCTCGATCAAACTGCTCAGATAGAGGCAACGCAGCGGGCGGGTCGCATCGGGTTTGGGCGAATGTTTGGCGGCCACGGCCTCGGTTGAGGCCGGTTCCAGCTCGCAGGAATTGATCACGACCGCCACGCGCTCTCTCGGCAGACCGAGGGCGATCAATCGGGCCTGCTGCCGTTCGCCCAGCACCGTGACGGTGCCGGCCTGGCCGAGCAAAAAGCGGAACAGGCGCGTCTCGAGCGAACCCTCCGCCCATCGCATGAACGGGCTGCCGTGCAGCGAAATGATGATCCGGGCGCGCCCCAGGCCGGCCCGGCCGAGCAGCAGCGGCACGGCATCGCGCAGGAAGGCGGCGCGGGTCTGGCCCAGGTTCACGCAAAGCCGACCGCGGCCCGCGACCAGCAGGCGCAAAGATCGTATCCAAGAAATAGATACATAAAGGAGATACTTCACGCCGCCGTTCCAGCCGCCGCCGCGGTCCAGGACCGGCTGCGGCAGGCGGCGGCAGACCCATGCACGCCGAGCCAGGCCCTGCATGACCAGTTCCGTCGCCGCCTTCTGGCCGGAAAAACCGGCCGGGTTGGCGTAGCAAAAATAAACCGGCCCGCGGCTGGCTGGAAGAGGCGCCGTCATGCGGGGTGCGGCGAGCGTCCGGCCAGCAGGTGGATCGACAGGCGCGTGAGGAATGAGGTTCGCGTCCGCGGAAATCCGCAGGCGCGCGCCAGGGCCGCTTCGAGGCCGCGGGCAAAGGTCTCGGGGGAGAAGGCGCTGACGATTTCCCGCGACCGCCGGCCCATGGCCGCCCGCTGCGCCTCGTCCCGTCCGGCCAGCTCGGCCATCAGCCCGGCCAGCTGCCCGGTGTTCTCGGGATCGAAGGTGAAGCCGTTTTCGCCCTCGCGCACCAGTTCGGGGGCGCATCCGCAGCGGGCGGACACCAGCACGGGCAAGCCGGCAGCCATGGCCTCGTTCACCACCAGTCCCCATTGATCGGAAATGCTCGGCAAGACAAAGGCGCCGGCCAGGCCGTAGGCGGCCGGCAGATCGGAATATTGCAGGAAGCCGGGAAAATGCACCTGGGCCTCGAGTTTCAGGGCGGCGACATCCGCCCGCAGCCGCGCTTCCTCCGGGCCGTCGCCGGACAGGACGAGCGACCACGCCGCGGATCCCGCCATCGCGGCATAGCCGGCATAAGCCTCGATCAGCCGCCGCAGGTTTTTTTTTGGAACGAAGCGGGCCACGCAAAGAAAATAGCGCGGCGGCAGCCGGTATCGCGCCCGCATCGCATCCGCCTCCCCCCGGCTTGCCTCCGCGCCGCGTTCAAAATGAAGGTTGTCCACCACATCCCACGGCTCGAACCGGCGGTCGCGACTGATTCCGAGGCGGCCCAGGTAGGCGTGGGCCCGGCTGCCGGCGACGAGGGCGGCGGCGAAGGGCGCGACGACGAGACGCTTGGACGTTTCTTTGACCCACGACCGGGACTCGTCCTCGTACGTGCTGTCACTGCATGTGACCAGCGGAAGGCCTCGCCGCACTGCCCAGGTCATCGCCTGATGGATTTCCGGATCGGAATAGCCGACACATACCACGGCCTCCGGCCCGACCTGCTCCAGCGCGGCGCGGAGTTCCCGCGCGGAACGCGTCTGCCGGCGTTCATAGGCGCCGTCCGCCGGCACGTCAGCCCAGGCGTAAACGCTGTCGGCCGGGCGAAACTCCACCGCCGTCACGCACCAGCTCTGCGACGCCGCCAGACGGGCCAGGCGGGCATGGTGATACGGTCCAATCCGCTGAACGAGGAAAGCCACGCGCCGTTTGCTCCTTGCCGGCTCGCCATTCAGACCGAACGCTGCTTCAGCCATGCAAGGGGCGGGCCATGGCGGCGACGGGAGCGGCGCGCTGGCCGCGGGCTTGTCGCGCCAGATATCCGAAAGTCAGGCCGGCGGGAAGAAAAGGAATGAACCAGACGGGGGCGAAATCGCGCGCCTGGGCGACAACAAAGGCGATTAGCAGCGCGGCGGAAATCCGATGGAAATCCGAAGTCATCCCCGTTGCATAGAGCCGTTCCGCCAGGGCAAGCAGCAGCCCGAGCCAGAATAAAAGGGTGAGGGGTCCAAAAATACCGTACTTGATCAGTTCCCGGCCGATCAAGCCGGGCGAGGCGCCCAAAAATTGTTGGTCGGTGGACACGCCCAGGCGGACGTTGATAAACCAAAGGTTAAATTCGTGCCCGGATTGATCGTCAAATTTCCACGGAAACAAGGAGCGGGGGATCGGCATCAACAGGCCCTCAACCGGCCGCTCGACCAGCCCGCGAAAGGCGCCGATCAGCGGATTTTCCGCCTGGTGTTTTTCCCAAAGCTCGGTTCGGAAAAATTCAATTCCATCAATTTCCGAGGAGGTACCCTCGTTGCCGCGAATGGCAAAAAGTCCGGCGGATAATTCGCGGGTGTTGAAGGACCGCAGGCCGCTGCCCCGGAAGATGGTGCTGATCTGCACGAGCAAAAAGAGGACGGCGAGGCCGCCGATCGCGCGAATGAACGTTTTTCGGCCGAATTGCGGGCCGCCGATGAAGTAGACGATGACGGCCATGCCGAGGGTGACGAGATAGGTGCGGGAACCTTGGAGGGCGACGCCGGCGGTCCAAAGCAAAATCAGCGGACCGAGGCCGATCATTAGTTTCCGGTAGGGCGAACGGAGCATGTAGAGCCAGACGATGAAGAGGCTGGTCGACCACAAGGCCAGGTTGGCGACGCTTGCTCCCACCGCTCCGCCCCAGACGGAGAAACCGCTGTAGTTGTCGGCCTCCTCCCAGGTCAGGCGTTGATAGAGGATATTGTCGATCGCTCCGAGCACCACTTTGCCGAACAGCACATTGGGCACGGCGACGGCGGCGAAGACGATCCAGAAGCCAATCATCGCCTTGTGATCGAGATTCGCCCGCGCCGCCTGCGACGGCTTTGGCACCGCGCTTCGGATCATGCCCGCCAGCCAGCGGGCCATGACGTGATAGGAGATCAACAGCAGCGCCGTGGTGAGATTTCCCAAAAAAACGCCCAGCAATTTGTCGGCCTGCGGTATCGACTCCAGCGAGGCGGCAAAGTCCGGCAGGGTGACCGGATTGGCTTGATAAGCCTGATAAAAGACAAATCCGCAGGTGGTGGCGATGAAGCCGGCCAGGTCCTGCTTTTTTATGGCAAACCGCCAGAAGGCGAGCGCCGCCATGGCCCCGCCGATGAGTCCGGGCATCGTGGCATAAAGCAGCGGGGATTCGGAGACGATGCCCAGGGTCGCGAGCAGGGCGGCGATGACTGAACCCAAAATATATAAAAAATGGGAATCCGTTTTCATGGCGTCAGGAGGTGGCGGCGACATAACTGGCGATCATGCAGGGCGGGGAGAATCGTTCCAAATATCCGCTGCAGGCATCCGTTTCTGTCTCCTTCGCCTGCAAATGGGCAATCAGAGCTGCGGCCAGGGCCGCCGAATCGCCCGGAGGAACCAATCTTCCCCATCGGCCGCCCTCCAGCGCCTCGGCACAGGCCGGCACGTCGCTGGCCACCACCGGCAGGCCAGCCGCCAGCGCCTCAATCAGCACGGTGCCCAGGCCTTCTTCACGGGTGGTGGAAAAAACAAACACGTCGCTTTGGCCAAGCAGGCTCGGCACGTCCCGTCGCGAACCGAGAAAAGTCACCACCGCGGTCAAATTCAATTCCGCACATGCGTTTTCCAGCGGCCGGCGCAAGGAGCCTTCGCCCACCAGCCACAGCTGGACGTTCGGCACCGCGCGCACCACCGCAGGCATCGCTTTGATCAAAGTGGCATGATCTTTGTGCGCTTCGAGCGTCCCGACCATGATCAGCCGCGGCCGCCAATCCGCGCGTTGCGCCCGCGCAACGGCCGCCTCTTCACGAATGGAACCGACCGGAGCGCAATTGTAAGCCACCCGCAGCACCGATGCGAACGCTCCCGGCGAGCAGGCAAACTGGCTGGCCACGTAACGGGAGCAGCAAAGCATCCGTCCGCCGGTGATCCAGGCGACAAAAGTGCTCACCACCGTGCAGGTTTTCCCGGCCACGCTGCGGGTCGGGGGATTTCCCGCATGGGTGATGAGCCGGGGTACTCCCGCCAGCCACGCTCCCCCCAGGACCCAGGGTGAAAAACCATTGGTCCAGCAGACCACCAGATCGGGCCGCCGCCGCCGGCAAATCGTCCAGGTCGTGCCCAGCATCCAGGAAAATTTTTTCAGTCCGGCTGGAAATTTTTCTCCCTGGTGAAACCAGGCGGCGCGGCGCCTGAGCTCATCCGCCATCTCCGCGGGGTTGGGGTTCAAGACCAGAACCTCCTGGACGAGGCCCGGCTGGGCCAGCCAGTCCAGCGCCAGCTTGACCGTTCCTTCCGCCCGAGGGCTATGCAGCACATGCAAGACTTTCATCGGCGGAAATCAGTCAAACCGTTCCAGGACGGCTTCCACGCCATCCCGGAACCGCTGCCAGGTATAGGCGCGAACCCCGAGACGAATTGAGTCGGTGCCAAAGAAGGGATCGGAGGAAGGCATGCCTCCCACCTTTTCCAGCTCGCCGGCGATGCTGGCGGGATCGCCGGGCTCGACATAGCGCACATGGGCCTGGGCCTCGGAAAAATCCGGCAGCATGGAATTTTTCGTTCCGATGACCGGACAACCGCAGGCCAGCGCTTCCAGATAAACATGTCCGAAACCCTCGGACAGTGACGGCAGAATGAAGGCCTTTGCCGAGGCAAACCAGGTTTGCAGATCGTGGGTAGCCACACCCGGGAGGTGGCGCACGGATTTCGTTCCCGCCAGCAATGGCCGCATCGCAGGCTCGATGGTTCGGGCGATGACGATCAGTTCGTGGCTTTCGGTCAGGGAGGACTGCGACCAGGCTTCCAGCAGGTGATGCAGGCCCTTGCGGTGACTGCCGCTGCCGACAAAAAGAAAATACGGTTTGTCCGTCGCCGGTCGGGCCGGCGGACGCGCCGGAAGCTCGGAAAAAGCGCAGCCGTACGGCACCACCGAGATTTTGCCGGCCGGGCAGCCCGCGACCTGCAGGGAGTATCCGGTGAACTGGCTCGCCACCATCACGTGATCGGCCTGCCTCCAGGCATTGCGGGTATGGTCGCGGTAACGGGAAGAGAGATTGGCGCGCGTACTGCGATGGATGCCGGCCATGAATTGCGGATATCGCCGGCCGTCGGAAAACAAGATCGGATGCTCGAGATCGGGATGGGGATGAAATTGAAAGAGTATCCGCGCGCCGTCGTGCGGTAGCGGCTGGCGGAAGGCCCAGTCGGCCTGGAACTCATACAAAAGCAGGCCGGCGCGATTGGTCTTGGCCAGCGCCAGGGCCCGGCGGGCGAAAGCATCATCCTCCCAGACGGAAATTTTCGACGGTTGAATGATTTTGGATCCCAGTCGGGTGGCGAGATCGACCGCCTCCATGCACTCGACCTTGGCCTGGTCCAGGCCGGGCGCGCGGCGCTGATTCAATTTTTCCGCCAGGCGGCCGAACGGTTTTGCCAGCCGGCTGGAAAGGCCTTTTTGGGCGTAAAAGCAGGTAACGAAGGATGCCAGCCGATCGTGCGCGGAGAGCGCCAACGGCAATTGATACGAGTCGCGCCGGCCGGGAAATGCCGTGACGTATTTTTTCTTCATGGCAGAATCGAGGCGGCGTTTGCGACCCGAGGACTATGCCCGGACCGTATCCCCGCCGTCTCTCCGCCGTCCTTTGCCGCCGGAATGGATTCCCAGGGCCGGACCGGATTTTTGATCGAACCAGTGGCGAGCAGTTCCTGCCATTCCGCGACGCAGCGCTCCCAGGTGACCAGCGGCGACCAGGCCCGTGCGGCGGCGCGCAGCCGATGGGTCGTGTCGGTATTACCAAAGGCGGAAGCGAACGCATGCGCTACGGTCGCGGCGGTTGTTCCGGCTTCGAAGCGGAAGCCGGCGTCCGGCGGCACCGTGTCCGCGACACCTTCCACAGTGAAGCCGGCGACCGGAACCCCCGCCCGCAAAAACTCCAGCGTGGAAATTCCCAACGGTTCGCGTTCGGAGAAAAGGCAGCCGACATCGCAACCGGACAGAAATTGCAAAAAGCGGCTGGAGTCGGCCGCCTTGTCGATAAATCCTGCATATTCCAACCCGCGGGTTCGCTGCAGTTCGGGCGGGCATCGCCCGGCGCAGCGGACCAGGGAGGACAGCCCCAGTTTCTCCAGCTCGGTGCGCACCTCGAGCAGAAAGGGCAGTCCCTTGCGTTTCCAGTCCTTGCCGACGAAACCCAGCGTCAAGGGCCGGTCGAGCCCCGGCCGGCCGGCCCGGGCGGGGAAAGCGTATCCGTCCGGCAACTCCAGATTGGCGCCGGGCAAAATGACCGCGACCTTGGCGGCCGGCACGCCGCAATCCTGACAGACCGACTCCGCCGCCCAGCGGGCCATGGTCACGATCCGTTCGCTGACGGCGTAATTTTCCCGCTCGAGCGCTTTGGCGTCCGCCTGGACGCGGCGGGGAAGCGTCTCCGCCAGCCCGCCAGGTGTACAGAAGCTCGCGAAGGTGGCATCCACATAATGAACCAAGTGTCCGCCGCGCGCCGCCACGCTCTGCCCGCGCGGAAAATGCTGGTTGAACGTCAGCACCCGTCCCTGCCAGAACGGGCGGGGAATGGCGGCTTCGGCCGGATCCAGAAAGGCGCGGCTGTATTGATACCCCCCCGTCCCGCGGCCGCGCAGAAATTGGGCGAGATTCCAGCGTCGCCGGCCGGCGCTGAAGGTTTTCATGGTCAACCGCCACGGCGCCGCCCGCTCGCCCCGCGCCGCTGCGGCCTTCCCAAAATAATGGGGAATGCCGCTCCAGCAATTGATGTCGCCTGCGTCGCCGGTGGCCGCAATCGCTTCGATCATGGATTCACCGCTCCGTTTCCCGAAATTGCGCGCGCATAGGCTTCGGCCACCCGGGCTTGGGCAAACAGGCGGCGGGCCCGTGCCTGGGCCGCGAGCCCCAGCGCCCGGCGCCGCGCTTGATTGTCGATCAGCTCGACCAAAATTTTTCCCAGCGCCGACGCATTGCCGGCGGCAAAGTAAACGGCGCCATCGTCTCCGCCGACTTCTCTCATCATCGGCAGATCGCTGACCACGCAGGGAAGTCCGGCCATCATGGCCTCGGCCACGGCGGTGCCCATGCCCTCGGCCGGCGTCGTGGCGTGGACGAGCATGTCCCAATCCGCCAGCCGCGGGCCAACTTGGGTAAATCCGAGAAACCGCACCTGCCGCGTCACCCCGAGCCGCCGGGCCTCTTCTTCCAGATTTTTTTTCAGGGGACCATCGCCGGCAAATTCCACCACGATATCGGGTCGGGTCGGCGCGATTCCAGCCAGTGCCCGGATGACGGTGGTATGGTCCTTGATCGCATCGAGTCGGGCCACCATGCCGAGACGCGGAGCGCTCCCGGGCGAAAGCGCACGGTAGTCGCGCGGACGGTCGAAATCGGGATCAACCGCATTATGGATTACTTCCGTGGCCAGGCGGCGAAAATAACAGGCGCGCCGATGACTTGCCGCCACATGCTGGGAGCAGGCCGCCAGCCGGACCGCCCGGGGCGCCGGATAAACCCGCTCCTGCACCCAGCGGCGCAAGCCCGGGAGCAGGCCTGCCACGACGGGATTGCCGCCGTGCACGACAATCGGAACATCCCAATGGCGCAGCGCCTCGACGACGGTGGGCAACCGGCTTGTGCTCCAGTAAAATATTCCCGCCGGGCAGGATCGCGATTTCGTCCAGGCCGCCAGGGCGGCCCGGAATTTCGTCCTTCCCTCCTTCCAGGCGGCGAGATAATGAACGCTGGCCCCGGCTTCCTCCCAACGGGCGGACATCGGCCCGCGACCGGCAAAGACCACCACATGGTGGGCGTAATCGTCCAGGCCTTCGATCACCCGCAGACAATTGATTTCGCAGCCGCCCACATCCGCCAGGGGGGAAAGATGCAGAAGAATTCTTTTTGGCCTGATCATCTGGCAGTCACCCGCCCGAGCAGGGCGTCCAGCTCGCGCATGAAGGCCGCCTTGCCAAACCGCGCCTCGACGGCGGCCCGGCATTGGTGGCGGGAGATTTCACCAATGCGGCATATGGCGGCGGCCATTTCCTCGACCGAATCGCACAAAAAACCGGTTTGGCCGTGCTCAATCACTTCCGGGGTGGAGGCGAGGCGCGAGGCCACCACCGGGACCCCGCTGGCCAGCGCTTCGATCATGACCCGGCCGAACGGTTCCTGCCACTGGATGGGAAACAAGAGGACGGTGGCGCCGGCGGCGAGTTTCAGGCGGCTGACTTCAT
>Ga0070741_10002545_pt1 | contig 48536 bp, 35 predicted proteins | sample Coa_R1_4_FD_66440 | JGI IMG/M metagenome (GOLD analysis project Ga0070741, IMG submission 66440) | Surface soil microbial communities from Centralia Pennsylvania, which are recovering from an underground coalmine fire - Coalmine... | ecosystem: Environmental > Terrestrial > Soil > Unclassified ... | reverse complement strand
CAGCAGGCGGTGTGGGTACGCAACCCGTACTACTGGTGTGTCGATAGCGCTGGCAACCAGCTGCCGTATGCCGACCGCTGGATCGTTACCAACTTCCAGGATGCGGAGGTGGCCAAGCTCTCCATCACCAGCGGCGATGTCGACGTCCTCGCCGGCGGCGGGATGTATAGCCTGCAGATCGCCGACATCGAGACAGTGAGAGCATCGGAGGCGAAGAGTGGCCTCGAGGTGCGCCTCTGGGATAGCGGCTCCGGCACCTCGTCGATGTATTTCTTCAACTGGAACTACCGGGACAAGAAGATGCGGGATCTGATCCGCAACCCGCAGTTCCGCAAGGCGCTCTCGATTGCCTACAACCGCTCGCAGGTGCAGAAGGCCGTCTACTTCGGCACCGGTGAGCTCACTACTGGCACCCTCTCGCCCAAGGCGATCGAGTACCAGATCCCCGGTGGGGCAGCCGTCTACCAGGAGTGGCGCGATAGCGCGGTCAAGTACGATCCCGACACTGCCAAGCGGATGCTCGATGAGATCGGGGTGAAGGACGTCAACGGCGATGGCTGGCGCGAGATGCCCGATGGCTCGCCCCTCCAGATTACCCTCGACTACCATGCCTCGCAGCCGCAGAGCGGGGAAGCCGTGCGCAAGAATGAGTTCCTGGCCAAGGACTGGCAGGCGATTGGCATCAATGCCCAGCTCAACCCGCTGCCGGATACCGGCTATGACGATCGCTGGGAGGCTGGCCAGATCCTGATGAAGACCGACTGGGGAGCCAGTGATGGGCCGAACCATCTAGTGTACCCGCAGTGGCTGGTGCCGATGGAGCGCAGCCGGTGGGCACCGGTCAATGGGCGGTGGTACGAGGTGCGGGGCACGCCGAAGGAGACGCAGGAGCTGGACAAGGATCCGTACGACCGCACGCCACCGCGCGAGCCGGCCGAGCCGGGCAGCCCGATCGACCGCATCTGGCAGATCTACGACCAGACCAAGGTCGAGCCCGACCCGATGACGCGCCACCATATGGTCTGGGAGATCGTCAAGATCCACGTGCAGGATGGGCCGTTCTTCTCCGGCACCGTGGCGAACATCCCACGCGTGATTGCGGTCAAGCAAGGGCTCAAGAACGTGCCGCGCCGTGATGACCTGGCTCTGCACGGCTTTACCGACCCCTGGATCCATCCCACGCCCGCGGTCTACGATCCCGAGACCTGGTTCTGGGACAACCCGGCGGCGCACCCATAAGGCCAATGGAGCGCGGGCCACCGATCGAGCGCTCGATCGGTGGCCCGCGCTCCCCCCAGGCTCTAAACTGAAGCCAACGTGAAACCCGCAGTGAGGCCTCCGTTGGCTAACGGAATTTCCGCCTTAGCTTCGGTATAGACGCTCTATGCCACGCTATATCCAGGGGAAGGCCATCATTGGCTGGTTGGCGTAGCGCCGCTGGCCGATGAGCAGTCGTCCGCCCGCACCCGGCGCCAGCCGCACCGCAAACTGCGGCGCCTCGACGGCTACCTCCTCGCCAGCAGCGCCATCCCCCTCAACGGTCTCCCGGCGCACGCTGGTGATCTGGTGCTCGGCATAGGCACCGCCCTGAACAATGACGGTGCGCGCCTGCACCGGATTGAGGTTCACCAGCGAGAGGGTAACGGCGTCCTCACTGATGTGCTCGACCAGCGCGGCCACATCCTCGGGCAGACCGGCGCGCCGGCGTGCTGGATCGAAATAGCGCAGCCGGCAATGCAAGGGATAGCCGGTGCGCCCCGTCGGCAGGCCGCCCAGCGTCAGGTGGATCAGCGCGTCGGTCACGGCCGGGTTCAGGTGGTTCATGTCGTCGGAGAGCGTGCAGTCCGCCGAGCGGGTGTCGGCATGCAGCCCCTCGACGCGCTCCCGCACGCGCTCCAGATCCCGCTGCAGCGCCTCGACCGGATAAGCGGGCGCCTCGCCGTCGAGATAGGCGATCCAGCGTGGCTTCGCCGGGAGAAAGTCGAGCGCGCTGCGATCGAACGTCCAGTAATACAGCTCCTCCGCGCCCGGCGCCCACTTCTGGGGCCGAAACTCGTACCAGCGCGGCTCACCCTCCTTGCAGGCGATGCCTTCGGGACGGCCAAACATGTGCGGGTAGAGCGTCTGGCCATGCTCTACCCGAGCGTTGGCATTCACCAGGTCGTACATCCGCCGCCACGGCCGCAGATAGGCACCGTCCCCCGTGACCAGCAGCGCATTGGCAAACGCATAGGGTGTCCGGGAATGATAGGCTCGGTGGGCCTTCCGGCCGGTGTAGGGCACAACGTCGACAGTGAACCCCCAGCCATAGACCCCACCCCACCAGCCGTAGCGGCTACCGACCTTCCCATCCGGGCCAATGCTGGTGGGAATAATGCCGCCGTTCTCCTCGATCCACTCGATCCAGCGGTCGACGTAGCCGACGAGCCAGTCGCGGTATTTGCGCTCCCCGGTCAGCGCATAGGTGCAGAAGGCGAGCGTGGTGGAGGCCAGGTTCAACGGGTTGTCGCCCACCACGTCGGTGTAGTCGCGGTAGTGCTCGAGCATCTCTTCATACGAGCGCTCGCCGTGGCCGGCGCGGAACCGCCCGGCCACCTCGATCGGATCCCCTGCCCAGTCGAGAGGCGTGGCCTGGCGCAGCAGCGGCCCGCGGCTGCCGGTCATCATCGAGCGGATCATGCGCCGCTCGGGGTCCCAGTTCTGGGCGATGGGATCCTCCCCCATGTAGAAGCCCGCGAAGCGCCGCATGCGCCGGATCAGCGCCGCGTCGTACGGGTCGGAGAGGCCCTGCAGCACGAACGCGTTGAGCGCCTCGCCATGGTGGAACCAGTCGAAGCAGGCGTGGAACTCCTTGAAGTACATGCCGTCGCGCCCCATCGGCACAGCGGTCGTCCTGGCTTCGGTGTACTGGCGCAGGTGCCCCTCCCAGCCCTGCTTGTAGAGCGCCAGCACACGGTCGTCGGCACCAAGCGCGTGGAGCGCCGGCCAGTTGAGCAGGTTCTCGGCCGCGTCGTCGGGCCCATCGTTGCCACCCCAGCGCGGCACGCAGCGCAGATAGCCTCGCTCGTCGAAATAGCGCGCGTAGAACTCCTCCACCCCTTCGGCTGCTGTGCGCAGCAGCAGGCGCTCGAGCAGCGCCCAGTACGGAGGCGTCTGCGGCGTGGTGATCTCGATCGTGGCCGCCGATGCGGTCTTCGCTCCTTGCAGTATGCTTGGCATTGCCCCTCCCTTGGCCGTATCCGGCCCTTCCCTTCGTGGCGGCCGCGTGCCGGCCGATGCACTGCTCTCTTCAGCCCGCGGCCGATCTTCCCCGGCGCTGGCTAAGCGGTGGCGACCGTGTGCTCGCGGATGTAGTCCCAGTCGATGTCCTGTCCCAGGCCGGGCCGGGTGGAGATGTGGACGTAGCCTTCCTGGTCCATTGGATCGTCGATCGTCTTCAGCCAGGGCGTCTGCTGCTCGTAATCGAGGAAGGGGTGCAGCAGCCCGCGCTCGTAGTACTCGCCGGGGATGCTCATCGCCGCCAGACACTGGAGGTTTCCCGCACCCGGACTGTGCAGCTCGAGCCGCACGCCAAAGGCCTCGCAGAGATGCGCAATCTTCATCACCGGCGTGATGCCCCCCACATCCATCACTCCCGCGCGCAGGAGGTCGGCGGCGCCTTGCCGGATCCACTCAGCCCGCGTGTAGAGCTGCCCTTCCGCCGTCTCTGGCCCCAGAATGGGAATGGTCAGGTTCTGCGCCAGCCAGACATAGGAGGCAACGTTGTGCTCGTCCATCGGCTCCTCGAGCCAGGCGAAGCTCAGCCGCTCAAGCTCCTTGCCGATGTAATAGGCTTCCTCGCGCGTGTACCAGTGGAAGCAGTCGAGCATCAGCGCCATGTCTGGTCCCACCGCTTCGCGCACGGCGGCGCAGATCGCCACATCCTCCTTGGGATTGGGCGTGCCGGGGATGGGCGGCATGCGGGTGTGGATCTTGAATGCCTGGTAGCCACGTGCCTTGCACTGCAGGGCAAAGTCGGCGTACGCCGGCGGCGAGCTGAGGCCGCCCTCAAGCTCATCGCCACACATCGTGCTGGCATAGGCTTTCACCTTGGTACGAAAGCCGCCGAGCAGCTTGTGCACCGGCAGGCCCAGCGCGCGGCCGGCCAGATCCCAGAGCGCGCAGTCGATGACGCCGATCACGCGATCGGTGAGCGCGGCGCGGTTGCCGCGCTGCATCTCGTTGAGGTGGCGCCAGAGCTTCTCGCGGTCGAAGGGGTCCTCGCCTACGATCAGCGGCTTGACCAGGTGGCGGATCACCTCTGGATTGGCGCCGAAGCAGTAGCCTTCGGCCCCGTCATCGGTCTTGATCGCCACCAGGTGCTGGGTCGCATCGTGCGCCGGGCCGGGGTGGGTGTGGCCTTCGCTATCGCGCACAGTGCGCGAGGTGTAGCGGAAGCTGGTAGTCGTAACGTCAACGATCTTCATCTGGAGCGCTCTACTTCTTGCGGCCGGAGTAGTGGGCGGCAGCCTCCTCGTGGCCGGGCATTGCCAAGAGATCCTCGAGCACCGCCACCGCCTGGTCGTAGCTACGGGTCTGGTGGTTCTCCAGCACGTTGTAGAGCAGGATGCTCCTATCGCCAGTGAGATACGCTAGGAGGCCGCGCTCCATATGCAGCACCTTGGGCAGGATCACCTCCAGCAGGATCTTCTTCGGCAGCGGCGTCATGCGCAGCGGATGGACACCGGTGCGGTCGATCCACGCTCGCACCTCCACCGCCACGTCCTCGGCAATGCCCTCGACGACGCCACCCGCGTTGGGCACGTTGACCTGAAAGAAGCCGCCGACGCCATTGGCCAGGGCGTCGATGATCGGCACCTGCTGCTCGCGCGTCCTAGTGGTGCCGAAGACGCTGCTCACCTTGGCATCGGGATCATGAACCACGGCCGCGACCTGTGCCAGGCGCTTTTCCAGATTCGCCACGTGCACCGGACGCGCCAGCTCGGTATCGGGCCCGCCCCATGGCTCGCCGAACCAGCGCTTCTTCGTCTCGATATCGGTGTTGGTCCACCAGGCAGCCTGGCGCGGCGTATCGCCGATGGGCATCAGCCCGTAGAGCCGGTACATCTCGATTGCGCCCCGGCTCATCTGAATGTCGTGCGTGCCTGTAGCCACGTGTGTGGCCCAGTAGTGCGGCCCTTCCGTCTCGATCCAGCGGTCCAGGATCGGATAGGCATCCTCGCCATCGTAGAGGAACTTCGTCAGCCAGATACAGTGATTGATCCCCGGCGCCTCCCATTCCACCTTCGCCGGATCGAGGCCGAGCGTGCGGCAGACCTGGAGATAGCCGTAATGCCCGTGGCACAGGCCGATCACCTTCGTCTTCGTCAGGCGGGTCATCAAGGTGGTGCCGTCGAAGACCGGGTTGCCGCTCTGGATGAGCCACGCGTTAGGGCAGATCTCCTCCATGTCGCGCGCCACGCCGAGCATCAGCTCGAAGTTGTAGAACGAGCCGATCGAGACGGCGCCGTAATAGTAGCCGTGCTTCGCCGTAAGCTCACGCATGGCGCGCGCGTGATAGTGCCCCTTCACATCGGCGGTGTTGATGACGAAATCGGCATCCTGCAGCGCCTGGCGGCGGTCGGTCGTCTGCTCGAACCGCAGGTCGGCGCTCAGCTCCTTGCTGTAGCGCTCGGCGAGCGCGGTAATGTTCTCCAAGCGCTCATGGTCGATGTCCATGAACGAGACGAAGCTACCTTTGAGGTTCTCCGTCAGGCAGAGGTCCTTGACCAGCCCCAGCGAGAAGGTGGCGCTGCCGGCGCCGATGACTGCGATCTTGAGTGATCTTGCTCCCACGGTGCTCCTCCTTCCTTCACCAGACGGCCCCAGACGGCCCCAGACGGCCCCAGATGGCCCCAGATGGCCCCAGATGGCCCCAGACGACCAGCAGGTTTACAACACCTCGCCAAGCTTTGCCATCGCCTGCAGCACCACATCGCGGCTGCGCTCGATGTGGCGCTTGAGGATAGCAGCCGCGAGCTTCGGATCGGCCCGCGCGTAGGCCTCGGCAATGGCGCGGTGCTCGGCCAGGCCCAGGCTCGCGCGGCGCAGGCCGAGACGCGACCGGTAATCGACGATGTGCACATGCGCGCTGAGCTGGCGATACATCGCCAGCAGGTAATCGTTCTCCGCCGTCTCGACGATCAGCTCGTGAAAGCGGCGATTGAGCGCCACCGAGCGCTCGTACTCGGCCTCACGGTACTCATTCCCCTCCACCGTCGGTGCCATAGCCGCCACCAGCGCCTGCAGCTCTTCGCGCTGGGTACTGGTGGCGGCCAGCACGCCGCGCCGCGCGGCGAAGGTCTCGATCATCAGGCGCGCGTCCCAGATGGCCCGCACATCGCGCGCGGTGAGGCCGCGGACGAACGTGCCCACCTGCGGACGCACCGTGACCAGCCCTTCGGCCGCCAGCTGGTCGAGCGCCGTCTTGGCCGTGGTGCGGCTGACGCCGAACCGCTGCGAGAGCCCTTCGGCGGTCAGCTTCTCGCCGGGACCGAGCGCGCGCCTGATGATCAGCTCCTTGACCGCGCGATAGGTCTTCTCTGCCAGGTCCGCATGCCCGGCGCGCAGATCGATCCGCTCGGGCAGCTCCGGTAGAGCACCGACAGGAGCACCGGCGGCAGTGGATCCGCCGAGGGAGCCGGCCGTGGACGGCCGGTTCGGCGTCGTGGTGCGCTGCATGGCTGCTACTTCGCCGCCTGGGGCCCGAGGATGCCGGCCACCGCATCCTGCATCTGCTTGAGGCCGTCCTGCACCGAAAGCTCGTTGGTGACGAAGACCTTCTTCCAGACGACGTTGACGGCGTCGGTCACGTCCTTGGCCTTTGGCCAGACGTTGTCCGGGCCGACGCGCGCTTCATCGGTGGGCAGTCCATTCTTGAGCGCTTTGCCGGGGAGCGTCTTCGTCCAGGCCTCGAACTGGCTCTTGCGCGCCGGCAGGTAGCCCATGATCTCGGCACGCATCTGGTTGGCCTCCTTGCTCGTTAGCTCCTCCACTACTGTCCAGGAAGCATCTGGATACTTTGCGCCGGCCGGAATGGCATAGCCGTCCATCGAAAGGCGCTCGCCACGCCCACCGGGCCCCTTGGGCAGCACGGCCAGATCCCAGTTCGCAGTGGTCTGCTGGTTGCGCCACTGGGCGATCTTGTGCGTGCCTTCGACGATCATGGCCACGGACCCGGCGGTGAGAAAGGCATCGTCCTGCGAGAGCCCACCGCGGTCGTCGTTGCTCCTGGCCACGAGACGCAGGCGCCAGATGAGATCGTGCACCCACTGCAGCGCTTTGACGTTCGACGTCGCTGTGAAGGTGAAGAGATCCGGATTCTTGGGGTCGTTATACTGCGCACCGGCGCCCCAGCAGAGCGAGATCACGCGATCGGTAATGCCACCGAAGCTGAACGAGAGCCCCCATACATCACGGCGGTCGAGCGGGCCGCGCGTAAGCTTCTGGGCCGTATCGAGCAGCTGGTCCTGCGTCCAATTCTCGGCCGGCAAGGGCACGCCCACGCGCGTGAAGACCTCGCGGTTGTAATAGAGGGCATTGGTGTTGATGTACTGCGGGATCCCCACCTGGCTCCCACCGATGTTCATCGCCTTATAGATGCCCGGCACGAAGTCGCTCGAATCGAGCTTGGAGGTCTTGATGTACTTGTCGAGCGTGACGAGCTGCTTGGCCTCCTGCAGGCTGCGGAACCACGTGCCGTAGATCGCTGCCACATCGGGCGGCGTGCCGGCGACGATCGCCGCCGTGAGCTTCTCGCCCCAGCTATCCGGACGCGGCTCGTAGGTCAGCGTGATCTTCCCGCTGTACTTCTGGTTGAACTTCGGCAGCCACACATCGATGAACGGCTGGTAGCCTTCGCTGGTGGTGCGGTCCCACAAGGTGAGCGAGACGGGGCCCGAGGTGGTAGACGTGGCGCCGCCACTCTGGCCACCGCTGGGGCCGCAGGCGGCGATGGTGGCGATGGCGGCCGAGATCGTGCCCGCCGTAGCCAGCATGGTGCGCCGTGAGAGTCTACTCATAGGTTCTATACCTCCTTCTTAACTTAAATCTGCTCTGCTTCACCAGCACCACTGTCTCAGGTTCCCGCCGGCAGCCAACCTCCCCCCGGACCGGCCAGGCTCGGCGGCCGGGGACCGGGGTGCACACCGGACTCGCACTGCCTACCCGGCCACCATTCTAGCGCGATTGCGCGTAACATGTTACAGTCCCTTCTTGGGAAGCTGCCGGAGACTGCTGGCCAGAGACGTTGGGCGTGGCCAAGGCGAGTGCAGGCCGGTGGCGGTACTGGAGCAGGAGTGCACTCATGGACCTGATCAAGACACGCATGGAACGCTCTTCTCAGCCACACTGGATCACGCGTCGCGCGGCGCTGCGCGGCGCCGCGATGCTGGCGGCGCTCAGCGGCGGCCCGCTGGGCGCTGCATGTAGCCTGGGCGGCGCCGGGCAGGCTGCCCCGAGCGAGGGGGCGACGAGCAAGGCGCCGGCGACGATCGTCTACTGGTGCAACGTCGGCCAGGCAGACTGGGAGAAGATCCAGGCCGCGGCGATCGAATACCAGAAGAAGATGCCACAGCACAAGATCGAGGCGAGCAACGATTCGGGCAGCGAGACCGACTACGGCGCCAAGCTGATCACCGCCTTCGCTGGCGGCGCCGCCCCCGACGTGATCTGGACAACGACCCGCCGCGTCATCCCCTTCCAGGCTGCCGGCGGGCTGACCGACCTCACCCCCTACTACGCCCGCTCCAAGATCAAGACCGACCAGTATTATCCGCAGGCGATCGAGGAGCAGTCGGTCGGCGGCAAGCTCTACGGCATCACGCAAGGATGGGGCGTCGGCGTGCTGGGCATCAATCGGACGCTCTTCGAAAATGCTGGCGTGACGCTCAAGCCCGACTTCGATAGGACGTGGACGCATCAGGACTTCATCGAGATCCTCCAGAAGGTCGCCAAGCTGGACGCCGAAGGCAATCTGGCTATCTGGGGCGTCGATTACAGCGAGACCTGGCCGCTGTGGTGGGATTTCGGCACCGACTTCCTCGACAAGGACAAGAAGAAGTGCATCATCGCCGACACGCCGGCCGGCGCGCAGGCGCTCCAGTTTTGGTACGACCTCACCTGGAAATACCGCGTGCAGCCCAGGCGTACCGGCGGTGACCGGCCGCAGGGTATCAATATGTGGACCGCCGGCCGGCAGGGGCTGCTGGGCAACGCCGGCCCATTCATCCTGGCCCAGTGGGATTCGCTCGACTTCAAGGAGAAGGCCGATATCGTGCTGCGCCCCAAAGGGCCGGCCGCCCGCTACCACCGCTGGTATACTGACTGCTACACCATGTGGTCGGGCAGCAAGGTGAAGGACGCGGCCTGGGACTTCATGGCCTACGCCGGCACCGACGGGCAGAAGGACGTGGAGAATGCCGGTGGCCGCTCGATCCCCGGCTACCGCCCGGTGGCGGAGACGGTCTTCCTGCAGCGCAAGACGCTCAACATCAATAAGCAGCGCTGGCTCGACGCTGCCAAGGAGGCCCGGCAGCAGCCGCTGGTCAAGCCGTGGGACGAGATGAACGCCATCGTCTCGAAGTACCGCAACGATCTGCTGGATCAGAAGATCTCGGCCAAAGAGGCGGCCGATGGCATCGCCCGCGAGGTCAACGTGCTGCTGGCGCAAAGCTAGACGAAGGCCCCTTCGTCTTTCCCCGCCAGAGCGTGTCCGGCACGCTAGGGCCCGACGATGGGCACCGCCTCGCGCCGCTGCGGGTCGTAGCGCCGGCCCTCGAGCAAGCCGATGAGCGTGGTGGTGATCGAGAGCTCGACCTCGTTCCGACCCACGCGAAGCAGCCCGGGCGGCACGCGCCAGGCGAACGGTGCCCACGCCCGCGTGCCCAGCGGCTGCCCATTCAATGCCAGGTGGGCGACTCCGGCGAACATCAGCGCCTCGTCCGGCAGGCGCACCAGCACCTCGCCCGGCGGCGGTGAGAGCGACACCGTTTTCTGGAGATGCAGCGTGCCTGCAAAGTGCGGGTAGCCGCCCCGGGCAGCCGCCGCGCCAAAGAGCTCCTCCCACCGCGTCGCCGCCGGTGGAGGCGTGAGTGTTGGCGTGCCGCCGGCCTCATACGCCACGCCAAAGCCGCCGAGCAGATAGAGCGGCTCGAGCAGCCCATCCCACTCCTCGCGCGCTCGCACGCGCACCAGCACCTCGTTGCGCCCCGGCCGCAGCAGAGGCGCTGCCTCCACCTCGAGGTTGCCGGCCGTCCACCGCCGGCTCGGCGCGAAGGCAGCACGGTCGATTCGCTGCCCGTTGATCCACACGGCCCAGTCGCCGGAGAACGCCTCCCCCTCAAGGCACAGCCTGGCGCTGGCAGGAACCTGCTGTACCTCAATGCTCGCCCTATACCACAGGACGGCCGGTAGCGCGAGGCGCAGCCGCGGCGTGGCGCCGAACGTCGGGACGACCTCGATCCGGCCGGGCCATGGCTCGCCGCGGCTGGCCAGGTCCTGGAGCACGTTGACCAGCGGCTTTGGCTCGATCACCGGCACGCCGGTCGCTTCCAGCCGCTCACGCGCCGCTGCGGCGGCCGCTTCGAGATCGGCAGCTTCAGCGTCTTCGGCCATCGTGAAGCGAAAGCGATCCAGGCGCAAGGCATTGTCGCCTTCGGCCGTGCAGCGCCACTCGCCATCGAGGCCAAGCTCGATCAGGCTGACCTTCGTCCTTCGTCCTTCGTCCTCGCTCGCGCTTTGTCCGTTGTCCTCCGTCTTTCGCCCTCCGTCTTTCGTCCTCCGCCCTTCGTCTTCCACCAGCAGCAGGTGCGCGCCGTGGCGAGGAAAGCGCAGGCGCAGCCGCTGCTCCGGCGCGCCCGGCTCCCAGCGCGTCTCCAGCGGCTCGGCCTCGCCGGTCTCGAGATCGAGCCGCGTGATGGCAGCCGGCCGTTCGCCGGCTACGCGGAGGGCGACCTCGCAGTCGTGCTCCTCCATACTGCAGCTGGCGATGAGGAAGAGAGAAGTGCTTCCTTCCCGCCGCTGAGCGAGCAGGAGCTGCCGGCGCGCCGCCTCCCCTGCTGCCGGGAAGAGGCGGAGATCGACCGGCACCACTTCCTCCAGCAGCTCTAGCAGTGTCGCCGCGGCGCCGGCCTGGGCGAGCGTGCCGGCCGTCCGCAGCAGCACGAAACGGCCGGAGCGCAAGGTCGCCACCCGGCCGCTACCGCCGGCGCCCTCCTGCTCGTATGCTGCCTTCACCTGCAGCGCATCGACGCCAAACGCGCTCGCGCAGCGCGTGGTGACCTCGCTGCCCGGCTCGATCGTCTCATACGGCAGCAGGCCGCAGGCAATCACCATCCCGCCGGCGGCGGCAAAGGCTTCGAGCCGTTCCCAGGCGGCGCGCTCGAGCGTGGTCACCGGCGGGAGCACCACCACGCGATACTCGGCCTCGCCAAGCCGGAGCACGCCGCCCTCGACCGAAGCCTCCGCCAGCAGCAGCGGGTCGAGCGTATCGTACGGGCGCTGCGCCGCGATCAGCTCGCGCATGAGATAGGCCCAATCGCCGGCCAGGCGCCTGGCTACGTCGTCCCGGCCGGCGCCCACACCTTCGCCGTGTGCCCAGAGCGAGGTGATGGGGTCGAGGAGCGCAACGGGCGCGACACGCCGCCCGCGCGACATGGCGTAGGCGAGGCGCCCGGCGTAGCCGGCCAGCAGCGGGAAGTGCGGCCAGTACGGATTCTGGTCGAACTCAGAGGGCGGCGCGTCCCACTTGCGCAGGCCGCCAATCGTGTAGCAGAAGGCGTGGAAAGCGAAGAGGTTCGCGCCGCGCGCCGCCGCTCGGTCGAGCATCGCCTTCATGTCCTGGAGAGTCAGCGACCAGCCGGTGCTATGGAAGAGCTCGTCCAGCACGCGGCGCTTGCCAGTCTGCGCGGCCAGCGAGGCCGGAAAGTCGAGGTTCGCCCGAAAGAGCGGCAGCTCGCGGGCCAGGAGCGCGTCGAGCGGCGTGCCGACCTTCTCGTGCCCCGGGTCGATTCCGGGCACGTCGGCATAGCGCTGCACCACATTCCGCGTGGAGCCGACCTCGAGGCTCAGCTGGACGCCGTGCTCGCGGCACCACGCCGCTAGCGGTCGGTGGAAGCTCTCGACGAACAGCTCGGTAATCGATTGAAGGTAGTCGTAGCGCACCTGCGGCGTCTGCGGACCGGCATCGGTCCACAGCGCCGGCAGTGCTTCCACCAGGTCGTAGCCGCGGCGCCGGCGAAAGAAGTCTGGCAGGCGCCACGACCAGTTCTGCGGGTGCGCCTCATCGACGAAGAAGCCGGCCAGGCGCGCGAAGCGCTCCGGCCCCAGCCGCTCGAGATACCGTTGATAGGTCGTCTCGATGAAGAAGCGGACGGCGTCGGCGTTACAGAGGTCGACGTAGGCGCCAAAGAACTTATAGCGCTCGATCTCAGCGGCGGCGATCAGCCACACCTCCCACGAATCGGGCCCCTGTGGTGCGCGCCACTGCAGCACCGGCCGCGGGCCATTAGCCATGTAGCGGCGCGTGGTTAGGTAGACGCGCGTGGGCGCAAAGAGAATCTGGTCGCGCTGGACGAGGCCCACGTGCGGCTCCAGGGCGACTACGTCGTCCCAGCGTGGTGCCCCGGAGACGACCGGCACAGCGCACGCGCGCAGCAGCACCGTTCCCGGCGCCGGAGCACGCACCTCCTCGCCCGGCGCCGCCACCAGCCGCGTGGCGCGCATGTGCCAGGCGCGGTACTCGGGGTGGCGCAGGATCACCTCGCCACCGGCGGCACCGCTGGGGTACGGATACTCATCTGCGATCCAGACGTCGAGATTGTGGCGCGCCGCCTCGTCGATAATGCGCGCGACCAGATCGAACCAGCGCTGGGAGAGATAGGGAACGGCCAGCCCGGTGCGGGCGGCGATCTGCACGCCGCCAACACCGCCGGCCGCCATGGCGGCGACCTGCCGCGCCACCTCATCCTCGGCTAGATCGCCGTTGAGAAACCACATGGCCACCGGCCGATAGGCGGCCGGCAGCGCGCGGAGCTGCCGGAGATCGATCATCGCCACCGCCGGTGCATTGTAATGCGCCGGGCGGGGCCCCCGGCCGGCATCTCAATTTCAGTCACCTCTTGGTCAAACCTGAAGGTTGCCGCTGCCGGCCTGCGGCAAGACAATGGGCGGCAACGAGCGCCAGCGGCAATGTTTGACTCGCTCGTGCATGCGGCAGAGCGGGTTTAGCCAGACGATGAGCGGCGAGGAGGGCAAACGGCTATGGCTAGGGAGGAAGCCGGCGCCTGCCGGCGCCGAACGCGAAGGGATGCCCTTGCGGCGAGTGGGATCGTTAGCGCCGCCTGGGTGGCCGCCTGCGGTGGAGCATCGCCGTCGAAGGAGCCAGCTCCGGTGGCAAGCCGGCAGCCGGTGACGGTGGCGATCGCAGCCGGTGGCTGGGTCACCGACGTCGACAAGGAGGTGCATCGTAAGGTCTGGAAGGCATTCGAGGAATCTCGGCCGCACGTGACACTTGACATCAACGAGATTGCGTTTACTACCGATAAGCTACTTACGGCCGTTGCAGGCGGCACGCCGCCCGATGCGGCGTACATCCATCCTAACGACCTGCCGGCGGTGGCAGGTCCCGGCGCCTACCAGAGCCTGGACGAGTACCTCAAGCGCGACAAGTCGGTGGACATCAAGGTGATGTTCCCCAAGGTACTGGAGTTCCATAAGTACAAGGGGGTGCTCTACCAGCTGCCCTACCACTCCGGTCCTTCCATCATCTACTACAACAAGTCGCTCTTCAAGCGACTGGGCGTGAGGACACCGGAGGAGTACGACAAGGCCGGCCAATGGGGATGGAAGACCGGGTGGATGGAGGCAGTCCGCCTGCTAACGCAGGATCGCGATGGCCAGACCTATGGCTTCGACGGCCGCGCCGGCATCGCTTTCATCGACGTGCCGATCTGGTGCAATGGCGGGGAGATCTTCAATAGGGAGCTGACCGAGACGCTCTTGCACCTGCCGGCGGCTACTGAGGCGATTCAGTCTTACGCCGACATGTGGCTCAAGCTCCAGGGCACCCATCCTTCAGGGGACTGGCGGAACTTCGTCCAGGGCAACACCGGCATGGTCTTCGGCTTCCGAGGCATGGGGCCGCTCCTGCGCACGATCAAGGACTTCGAGCTAGGCATGTGGCACAACCCCGGTGGGCCAGCGGGCAGGTTCACCCGCTCCGGCCCCAGCGGCTACGGCGTGGTCACTGGTGCCAAGCATCCCGAGGAAGGCTGGGAGTTCGTCAAGTTCTACGTCGGCCCGGTGGCGCAGGGCATCCTCTTCTCGGCCGGCTTTAACGTGCCGCTTACCACACGCAAGGAGGATCTGGAGGCCTTTCGGAAGGATCTTGCGCCGTGGGAGAAGGAAGACGTGTATCTTGAGGCGCAGGACAAACGGCTGCGCCCGCTGGCGCCGCTCCCGGCGCAGTGGCGCGCCATCAATGACATCTGGAACCGGGAGTGGCCCCTCATCCGTGACGGCCAGAAGTCGGCGCAGCAGTCGATGACGTCAGTCAAGCCGGAGATCGATTCGCTGCTCAAGCAGGGCTAGCGGACACCGGCTTTCCAGATGGCCGCTGCCTCTCCCCTGAAGAAGAGCAACGAGCGTGATCGCTGATCCGCTCGTACTTCATCGCATTCATCGCACACGGAGGAAATAGCATGCAGCACAACATGCGCTCATCCACCATCTCGCGGCGGCAGCAGCTCAGACTGGCAGCCGGCCTGCTGGCCGGGGCGCCGCCGGTCCTCCTGGCTGCCTGCGCCTCAAGCGCCAACCAGGGCGCTCCGGCGACATCGCAGCAGCCCATCACGCTGCGCTTCATCCCCGCCGGCTTCCACCAGGATCAGGATCAGCAGGTGGCCGACCGGTTCCACGCCGAGCATCCAAACATCACCATCTCGTTCGAGCCTCAGAGCGGCAATTACAACGACAAGATCACTGCCATGCAGGCCGCCAACGACCTGCCGGACGTGATCTATACCTCGGATAACCGGGTCAAGCCGTTCGCCGCCAACAAGGTCTCGGCCGATATGGAGAAGCTGGCAGCGAAGGACAAGGCCTCGCAGGCGCTGCTCAAGGATGTCTATCCCAACATGCTCAATCTGGGGCGGGTCAAGTCGATCCCCGGCCTCTACATGCTGCCATGGGCGCTCGACGTGCTGGTGCTCTACTACAACAAGAGCCTGTTCCAATCGGCCGGGGTCGAGCTCCCCAAGCCAACCTGGACGATCAACGACCTGATCGACGCCGCCAAGCGCCTGACCAGGCTCACCGGCGATCCGGCCAGCTCGCAGTACGGCATCAATCTTAACTGGACGTGGTGGGCCGAGTACGTGCCGTGGATGCGCGGCTATGGCGGCGACATGCTGAGCGAAGACGGCAAGAAGTGCACGATCGATGGCGCCGGCGCGATCGATGGCATTGATGCTATGGCCAGCCTGGTCACCAAGTATCAGGTCGCGCCGCCGCCCGGCACCGACTTCGGCGGCGATCCCTTTATTCTCGGCAAGGTGGCCATGATCGCCAACATCCGCAACAGCACGGTGGGAATTCGCAAAGCCAGTGTGAGCTTCGACTGGGACGTCGAGCTTCGGCCCGCATTCCCCAAGAAGCGGGTCACCGGCATGGGCACCGCCGGGGTCTCCGTGACCACGCAGACGAAATATCCCGACCAGGCGTGGGAGCTCGCCAAGTACACCATCAGCCCGCCAGCGCAGAAGATCTACGCCTCCAGCTACGCGGCGGTGCCGGTGCTCCAATCGATGCGCAACGACCCTTCGTGGCGCAATCTCCCGCCGCCACCGGCCAACGGAGATGCTTTCGTCAAAGCCGCTGACTACGGCACGCTGCCGCCGGACTTCCCGCTGGCGTGTGGCACCGTCTACGTCGGCGACGTGATGGCCACGATGAACGATGCGCTCACCGCCATCGTCACCGGCAAGGCCGCGGCGGCCTCCGCCCTGCGCGATGCGGCGGCCAAGATCAATAGCTGCCTCGCCACCGCGACGGGCCCCTAAAGGGCCTTCTTGCTCTTACCGATCCCTGCGTTGATCGCTAAACTGGCTCCAGGGCGCGGGGCTCGTTCATGCTTGAGCTGTCTGGGCAGCGATCAGTAATACTCACAGGACGTACGCCGTCACTCCTGGAAGCGCCCGGCGAGTCCGACCCGGGGCCGCGTAGCCCCTGTACGCTCAGGGCCAATGGCCTTTAGTGGCGCCTCTGGCCCCTCCATGCCACTGGCTGCCAGAGCAGCTCAGGAGCCAGGCGGAGGTACCAGCTATGCATCTTCAGGGAAGTGCTTCGTCGATCTCCAATCGGGAGCATCGACGAAGCACTTTGGCTACCGAGCTTAGGCCTCGCCGTTGAGAATGGCGTTCACGGCTTTGGCGGCGGCGGCGGTAGCCTCCTCGACACTGCGGGCGCCGGTCCAGAAGGGTGCCAGCTCCTTCTGAGTGACGGCGCGCATGTCATCGGCCCGCGGCAGGAGCGTCGGCGTGCGCGCACGCAGCACCGTGCCCGGAATTCCTGGGCGGCGGTCGTGCGGCGGACCATCGGGCTTCTGGTAGGACTCCGCGTCGACGATCGCCTTCGCCTGAGGCAGCCAGAGGCCGTGCTCGAACTCGGCACGCTGGGTATCGACATCGACGAGGAACTGCAGCAGCTCCCAGCCATCGTCGCTATGCTGGCTGAGCGCCGAAAGAGCCACCACGTCGGGCTTGTAGCCGGCCTGCTGGCCGGCCTTTCCCTTCGGCTGATACGCCAGCCCATAGTCGGGAGGATTGAGCTTCGCCAGCTCGAGCTCGGCGTCGGCCGGCGCGTACCACATACCGAGCCGGCCGGTGGCGAAGCCGGCGGCGCCGGGCGGCAGCTCGCCGGGTGGCGGCGCGACGCGATGTACCAGGCGCAGATCGGCCAGCCATCGGAGCGCCTCGCGTGTGGCTGGCTGGTCGAGGGCCGATTGCTCCCCCGATTTGTCAAGATAGTCGGCGCCGTGGCCCCAGAGCCATGGATAGAAGAAGCTGGCGAGCGAATCGAGGTCCACTCCCCACCGCTGGCCGCCGGCGCCGGGGCGGGTCAGAGCCCGCGCGGCGGCTAGAAAGTCGTCCCACGTCCACGAGCTAGCGGGCGGCTTGAGACCCGCCTCATCAAAGAGCCGGCGGTTATAGAAGAGCACCCACGTGCCGGCCTGGCCACGGGGCAGCGCGTACCAGCTTCGCTTATAGGTCGCGACGTCGAACGGGGCAGCCAGATGGTCCGTCTTATAGCCATCGCGCCGGAAGTATGGATCGAGGCGGCGCACAGCATCCTCGTAGTAAAAGGTCGGCGCCGTCCACGACGGCAGGCGCAGCACATCCGGTGGTGTTCCGCCGGCAAGCAGCGCATGCTGCTTCTCGATGTACTCGGGAATGGTCTGCGCCCATACGACGTCGACACGCAGGTCGTAGTTCTTCTCGAAGGTCAGCAGCGACCAATCCTCGAGCTCGCGCCGCTCCGGCGCGCCCCACGTCGCATAGACGACCTTGCCTTCGGAAAGACCAATCTTGGGCAGATCATCGAGATTCTCGCCCTGGCCGCAGGCGGCAGCTACCACCGGCACGGTGGCGGCCGCAAGCAGGCAGCGACGCGTCAGCCGGTTTACAGGCATACTCGCTAGAGTATACGAGCGCCCGGCGCCGGCAGACGTGCGGGGCTCGCCAGCCATGGCGCCGCCATCTTGTAGCCCACTCCCCGCACCGAGATGATCGGCGGCGCCGGGGCGTCGGCACGGGCCAGCTTGGCCCGCAGCCGGCGAATGTGCACGTCGATGGTGCGTCCGGTGCTCGCCTCCTGGTAGCCCCACACCAGCTGCGCCAGCTCCTTGCGTGTGACCACGTGATCCACACACCCGGCCAGTGCGCACAGCAGCCGGTACTCGGTGGGCGTGAGATGGAGCGGCTGGCTTCCAAGCACCACGCGCCGGCGCGAGCGGTCGATCGTGAGCGCCCCGATCCGGTAGCACCCTGCCGGCGACCCGCCATTTCGCAGGCCGGTACCGCCGGCACCCTGACCCGGCCGCGCGCGGCGCAGTACCGCCAGCACGCGCGCCTCCAGCTCATCGATATCGAATGGCTTGGCGATGAAATCATCGGCGCCGAGCTTCAGGCTGAGCACTGCATCCCGCCGCCGGTGGGTAGCGCTACAGATGATGATCGGCACCTCTAGCTGCGCTTTCAGATTGGCACAGAGCAGGAGACCATCGACGTCGGGAAGGATCAGGTCGAGGATGATGAGCTGAGGGCGCTGCGCCTCAGCCATGGCCTCCGCCTCTGCACCCGTCCTGGCCCGGATCACCTCGTAGCCATCGCTGGCCAGCACCTCGGTGAGGGTCTCGGCAATGGCATCGTCATCTTCGACGACCAGGATGCGAGCGTGAGCGAACTCCCTCGGCATGCTGCTCATGCGTGCTTCCCTGTACCTCGTCCCTGCGCCAATGGCCCGGCACGAAGAGGCGCGCGAGTGCGTATCTCACCTTGAACCTCGTCCCTGCGCCAATGGCCCGGCAGGAGACCGGCAGCCCCACCAAGCGTGGGCGCTCCTCGCCCCTGCGCGAATGGCCCGGCACGCCGGCCACGTCCTGCCACTCGCATGGTATGCAGAGCGCGTGCCAGGGGTTTCGTTTCGTATTCGTATTCGTAAGGACCGCTGCAGTCGAGCGTAGTACTTTTCGGCCGCCGCCCTCGCCTCTGGCACCGCTTCCTTGACAATTGTGACAGTGCGGTAACGATCCCTAACGTCTGGCATGATCGAATTAGTGCCAGTTATCGTAACTGGCCGTTACGAACGTGCCGCTGGTTCGTTCACATAAGGGGAGCAGGCGCATGGCCGCCATGGCACACACCGGCAGCGCTGGCAGCGTGCGCGTTCGAGCCGCCGATCACCTTCCGGCCAAAGGATGACCTGCATGGCGCACCCTGGCAGCACTGGCAGTACCGGCAGCACTCAGTCTCGTGGCGTGGCCCTGGCAGCCGGGGGAATCGGTAGCACCGGCGACCGGCTAGCAGCCGGCGCGTCGAAGGAGAGGGCCAGCACGTGCTTCCGGTGCCGCTGGCTGTGCCATGTGCTCGCCGCCATCCTGATAGGCGCAGTCGCCGCCGTGCTGCCGGTGGCGCCGCTGGCCCGCGCCGACACCGCCGGTGCGCTCGGTGCACCGGCGGCCGCGCTCAACGAGCTCGAAGCCTCGCTCTTCGACTACGTCAACGCCGAGCGCGCCGCCAATGGGCTGGCACCGGTAGAGTTCGACCCCGACCTGCTGCCGATCGCGCGCGAGCGGGCAGCCGAGCAGATACCGCTGGTGGGGCTCTCGCACTACGACGCTGCCGGCCAGCTGGTCTTTGTCACGCTGCTTGGCGCCGCCGGTCTCGAGTATCGCCTGGCGGGGGAGAACCTGGCGCGGCTGGGCGGCGATCCGCGCACCGCGGCCGCGCGGGCCGACTGGGCGTTGATGAATAGCCCCACGCATCGGGCGAACATCCTCGAGCCATCATTCAACCGGCTGGCCATTGGCGAGGCAACCGACGGCGCCGGCCACATCATCTTCGCCCAGATCTTCCGAGCCCTCTGAGCGGCAGCGGCGCCCCTTCCCCATCGTCCCTCCGTTGCCAACGCGTGCCCCATGCGCCACCGCTCGAAAAAGGGGATAGACAATTCCCCTGGGGCGGCGTAGAATGGAGGCATGATCAGCAATGCACCAGGTACGGTTGGGATCGGGCAGACCGGTATTCTGGAGCAGCTCCGGCAGCTGGAGCAAGACGCCGCACGGCGTACCCACCGGCTGAGCACAGGGCAGCAGGTCGGCGGGCCCAACAATGCGGTACTCGCTGGGCTGATCGGGATTGCGCAGCGCTTCGACGTCCAGGTACAGGGGCTGAACCAGGCAGCGTCGAACGTCGTCCAGGGCGTGAGCCTGCTCCAAACCGCCGAAGGCGGGCTGGCGACGACGGCGGAGCTCCTGGGGCGCGCGCGAGAGCTGGCGGTCGCCTCCGCCAACGGCACGCTGACCGACACCGATCGCGCCGCGCTGCAGGCCGAGTTCGCTCAGGTGATGCAGCAGATCGACCAGACGGCCAATGCCACCCAGTTCAATGGCCGGCAGCTCCTCAACGGCACGACGACGACGCTGACGATCCAGACCGGCGCGAACACGGGCGAGGCTGCCGGCATCACGCTGCCCAACGCGACCACGGCCGCGCTGGGGCTGAACGGCGCCTCCATTGCGACTCAGGCCGGGGCAGCGGGCGCGCTGGGCCAGATCGACACGGCGCTCGAGCAGCTCTCGACCGCGCGCGCCGGGCTCGGGGCGCAGCAGAACCGCCTGGAGGCTACGCTGGCCAATACCGGCACGGCCATGCTCAACCAGGCAGCGGCGGGCTCGCGCATCGAGAATGCCGATCTCGCGCAGGAGATGACCGCTCTCGTGAACGATCGCCTGCGGCAGTCGTTCGCGCTGGCCACGCTCGCGCACACCAATCTCACTGCCGGCGCGGTGCTGCGCCTCTTCGGGCAGCCGGCGTGAAGCTGGGATTCTCGACCCTCGGCTGCCCGGCATGGTCGCTCGACCAGGTGACGGCCGCTGCCCAGGAGCTAGGCTACGACGGCGTCGAGCTACGCTTGCTCGACGGCGAGGTGATCCCACCACACCTGCCCGCCGATGACCGACGGCGGGTGCGCGAAGCCTTCCGGCAGGCCGGCATCGCCATCGCCTGCCTCGATACGTCGGCGCGCTTTACGGCCACGGACCCGGCGGCGCGCCGCCAGCAGGAGGCCGACGTGCGTGCCTATCTGGAGCTGGCGAACGAGTGGGAGACACCGCTGATCCGCGTCTTCGGTGGGAATCTGGCTCCGGGGATGAGCGAGGAGCAAGGGGTCGAGCTGCTGGCCGAGAGCCTCAACAACCTGGCACCGCTCGCCGAGCGAGCGGGAGTGACGATTGCCCTGGAGACGCACGATGCGTTTTCGGCCGGCCGGCTGGTCGCAGCCGTGATGGAGCGGGTGCCGTCGCGTTTCGTCGCGCCGCTGTGGGACACGCATCATCCCTATCGCATGGGCGAGACGGTGCAGCAGACGTGGGAGTACATCGGGCAGCGCATGGTGCATACGCACATCAAGGATGCGCGGCGAAAGCCTGATGGCGGCTGGCAGCTCGTGCTGCTCGGCCAGGGCGAGGTGCCGGTGAAGGAAGCGATTGCCACCTGGGTGAGCCACGGCTACGACGGCTATCTGTGCGTCGAGTGGGAGAAGAAGTGGCATCCGGAGATCGAGGAGCCCGAGGTAGCGTTTCCACAGCACCTGCAGGTGCTGCGCGATTACCTGGCCGAAGTGAAACCGGCGCGATGACGGCCGATCCAGGAGACGAGGCACACCCGCGCACCGCCGACGAAGGCGGCACCGGCCGGTCGGGGGCAGCGCCAGCCGACCTGGCAGACGAGCAGCGCCGGGCGGCGGCTGAGGCGGCAGCCAAGTGGGTCCAAGACGGCATGGTGCTGGGGCTGGGCACCGGCCGCACTGCCGGATACGTGCTTGAGGCCCTGGCGCGCCGCGTGGCCGCAGGGCTGCACATCATGGGTGTGCCGTCGTCGCGCGCCACCGAGGCGCGCGCACGCGCGCTCGGCCTGGCGCTCACCAGCCTGGATGAGCATCCACGGCTCGATCTCACGATCGACGGCGCCGACGAGGTCGACCCGCGGCGGCGCCTGCTCAAAGGCGGCGGCGGCGCGCTGCTGCGCGAGAAGGTGCTAGCGGCGGCGGCCGATCGGCTGGTGATCGTGGTCGACGAGCGGAAGCTGGTGCCGCGTCTCGGCTCCACGCGCGGCGTGCCGCTGGAGGTGCTGCCGTTCGCGGCCAGCGCCTGCTGCCGGCACCTGCAGGCACTCCATGGCCGGCCGCAGCTCCGCCGGACCGAGACAGGCGCGCCGGTAGCCACCGATAACGGCAACTGGCTGATCGATTGCCCCTTTCCTCCAGACCGGTTCGACGATCCGGCATCGCTCGAATGCGACCTGCGGTCGATCCCCGGGCTGCTCGAGACGGGACTCTTCTGGCGCTACGACCCTACGATTATCGTCGGCACGGCAGCAGGCGTACGCATACTCGGCACCTGACCAGCAGCGGCGCCGCCGGCACCGGCCGGTCGCCGGCTGGAACGCAACCCGCCGAGCGCTAGGCGTGGAATGGGGCACCGGCAAGCGTGGCCAGGCTGGGCTGCCAGCGGCCCCGTCGAAAGAGCCACAGCAGCGAGGCCGCCGCCTCCACCGGCACTCCTTCCGGGCAGACCGCCGCCAGGAAGCGCCAGAGCGAGGCCGCATCGTCCCCCGCATCTGGCGTGGAGGAGACCGGCGCTGCTGACCGCTCCCTCTCCGCCGCCCAGGCTTGAGACGCTTCCTCCTGGGCTAGATGCCTGCCGAGCGGCTCCGGCGCGAGGCGCACTGCCTCGGGGTACCAGCAGGCGGCGCCCACCAGCGCGGCACAGAGGCGGCAGAAGGCCTGCACCACTCGACCATCGAGCGTGCCGTTGCACTGGCGAAACTCCACCGTATCCTTCTGCGGATCGCCGATATTCGTGAGGTTGAGGGCAGCGTGGCGCTCAGCACCGGGCCGGCCGAGGGCCAGCGCCAGCTCAGCGAGCGATTCGGAGCGGGGAGGAAGTGGCCGCTCGAGCGGCCGGCAGTGGCGGTAGTAGACCGCCCGGCCACGATGCCAGCCGCCTTCGGCGCTGGCCATGCGGAAGATCAGATCCTCGAAGCAGACGCTGGCGAGGATCGCCAGGCGGGAAAGCGCTGGAAGCAGGGCACGCTCAGCCTCCCCGTGGTGTGGACGTATGCCGGCTGCACTACGAAACGCACTGGTACCGATGTGGACGTGGAGACCGCACTGCTGATTGATCTGGGCGCCGCAGTCGCGGAGCACATCGAGCACGACGGCAATCTGGTCCCAGGCTTCGGGCGAATCGTGCAGCGGTGGCGAGATGACCTCGCCACCAACGACGATGGGAGGCCCGCCGCGATCACAGCTGAAGACGGTGCTGACCGAGCGATCCTGCTCCACCGACCAGAAGCCCTCGGCACGGCCGCCGTGGTACACCCCCGGCTCGGCCGAAGCACCCAGGCCACGTGCGTGCAGCTCGGCCGCGACCCAGTGCGTATCGGCCGCGCCAAACTCGAACTCCAGGCCGAATGTCCATTGCTCAGTCTGCGCCCGCCGCCCGGGCCAGAGATCGAAGATGCCCCCGCGTGCGTATGGAACCTCTTCGCCGATCGCGATCGCGCGGTGGATGAGCCACCACTCGACCTCCCGACGATCGCGCGGCAGGTGCACGAGCCGCCTGCTGCTCGATGGATGATGCTGGCAATGATCGTGCGGGCGCGGCGCACGGCACGGCACGCCAGCGCCCAGCGACGATGAGGCCTCACCGGCCTCCGATCCTGAGCTCTCCATGCGCTCCTCGCTCTCTACCGCTCTCTACCCTGGAAGGCAGCAAAAGCGTATAGTAGCAGGTGCCGGGGCAGCACCGGCGGCTCCCAGGTTAGTGGTTGGTGGGCACGAGCGCGCCAGCACAGGTGGCGACCGCGGGCTGAGGCGGTAAGGCGCGACCGGCAGGCGAATCATCCGTTAGCTCCCGCAAAGCGGGAGGTGCCGGACGAGCCATTCACCGGCGAAAACCGGCAGTCCAGGAGGCAGGTAGGGAAGCAGGTAGAATCCCTAGGAAGAGGGGTTAGCGTTCCGATGGCAGGTCGCATTGGCTACGAGCCCGCCAACGATGCCGACGCAGGCTGGCGCCCGGCCATGCCGGACGGCAGCGCCGGCCCCTCCTGCGAGCCCACGGGTCGCCTGGCGCGAGTGCCGGAAGATGCCTGTAGAGGGGGCGGGGAGGCAGCGCCGGGCCCCTGCGTGCCACATGCCACTCCGGTGGCGCTTGAGCCATCGGGAAGGACAGCGAGTGCCGCGGCGCCGCCGGCTAGTGGCGGGAATCCAGTAGTGCCGCCGGCTGAAGATGTTGAGATGGAACGTGGCCCCGTGCTGGACGCCGGCGGCTATATCCCTGATGAGGAGGCGCTGCGCGGCACGCGGTTCGAGTTTGGCGGGCGGCGCCCCCAGAGCTTTGTGCCGCGGCGCCCGGCGTTCGCGGCCTCACAGCGTCCGCTGCCCGGCATCGGCACCGTGGCGCTTGGACGCGTGGTGCGCGTCGCCCCCTACGGCGCGTTTGTGGACTTCCTTGGCTTTCGGGGGCTGGTGCACATCTCGCAGCTGCGGCCGGGCTACCGCGTGGAGCGCGTGGAGGATGTGGTCCAGCCGGGGGACGAGGTGGTGGTGCGCGTGATTGCCATCGATCCAGAGCGGCGGCACATCAATCTGGCGCTGATGCCCAGCAGCGCCGCCATGACCACTGCTCCCAGGGTGGCCACCGGCACGCCGCGAACGATGCCGGCGCCTGCGAGTGGGGTGCCGGCCGAGCCCGAGTCCCACCAGCGCGAAGGTGAAGGCGCTCCTCCTTCGGCCGCTGCACCCCCAATCGCCTCAGCCCCTTCGGAGCCAGCTGCCCCTTCTGCCGTTCCAGCCAGGATGGCGACAGACATGGCGCCGCCGGCCGCGAATGACCTGGCTCAACGCGCAGCTCGGGCTAGCCAGCGCGCCGAAGCGGCAGCCATGGTGCCACCGGCGGCAGCGCCGGGCGCAGCGCACGCCGCGCCGGCAGTGCATGCTCCGGTAGGGCCGGCACGGCCCGGCGCTGCCGCCCCCAAGCCGCCAGCCCGCGCCGCGCGTCCCCGCGTGGCCCATGCCGAAGCCGCGCGGCATCCATCGCGCGCCGTGCACCGCGAGACGCTGGAGCCGGCCCATCCGATGGCGCGCCTGCTGGCGAGCGCCGGCCCAGCGGCGCTGCATCCGGTGGACAAGGATCGCCTGCCCGAGTCCGGCGACTGGCCGGTGCCGCCGGTGGAGCCGCCGGCGGAGCAAGTGGCACCGGAGGCAGCTTCGGCTGTGGTCGAGCCGTTTGAGCGTCCAGTGCACGAGGCCGCCCCGGTGCCTGAACCAGAAGCGCCAGGGGCGACGACACTGGAGGCGCTGGTAGCCCGCTTTGGGCCGCGCCGCGAGCCGCCGGCGGCGAGCCGCCGCGGCGGCGATCGCTCGCGGCTGGAGCGCGAGAAGCAGGCGGCGCTCCTGGCGCGGCTGCGGGGCGAGCGGTGAGCCGGCACGAGCCCCCTCCCGGCTCTGTACGGCAGCTTCCTGCGCCTTCGGCGTGACCTACCGCATACGGCAGCTTCCTGCGCCTTCGGCGTGACCTACCGCGTACGGCAGCTTCCTGCGCCTTCGGCGTGACCTACCGCCGGCAGGCTGGCCGCCACTCCGTGCTGCACGAAGGCGAGCGGCCGGCACGGTGCGAGAGAGCAGGCTTGCCCTCACCGCCGCGCCCCGCTACCCTGGATGACATGCAGGGCACGACCGCGGATAGGTCCTCCTACCAGTTCATTCGCTACGAGGTCGACGGACGGGTGGCGGTAATCACAATCGACCGCCCGGCGGTGCTCAATGCCATCCATCCGCCGGCTTCGGAAGAGCTACGCGACGCGTGGCGGCGGGTACGGGAAGACGACGAGGTATGGGTGGCAATCCTGACCGGCGCGGGCGACCGCGCCTTCTGCGCCGGCATGGACCTCAAGTGGGCGGCCGCGCACGCCGACGAGCGCCGGCGCGGCACCACGCCCGACCTCTCGGTGCACTTCGGCGGGCTCGTCGACGCCCCATCCAGGTTCAACCTCTGGAAGCCGGTGATCGCGGCCGTGAACGGCGTGGCCGCCGGCGGCGGGTGGGAGATGGCGCTGGCCTGCGACATCATTGTCGCCGCCGAGACGGCGCGCTTTGCCTGCCCCGAGGTCAGGCGCGGGCTGATCGCCGGCGCCGGCGGCGTGCATCGCCTGCCGCGCATGCTGCCACGCAAGGTGGCTATGGGGCTGCTGCTCACCGGCCGCTTCATCACGGCGCAGGAGGCCTACCGACTGGGGCTCGTCAATGAGGTCGTGCCGGCCGGCCAGGCGCTGGCCGCTGCGCGTCGCTGGGCCGCCGAGATTCTGGAAGCTTCGCCGCTGGCCGTCCAGGCCACCAAGCAGGCCGCGCTGCTGGGGCTTGACCGGCCGCTCGATGAGGCGATCGATGAGCGCCAGTATCCGGCGGTCAGGCGCCTCCGGGCCTCCGAGGATCCAATCGAGGGACCACTCGCCTTTGCCGAGAAGCGCCAGCCGCGCTGGACGCCGCTCTCGACGCGCGCCTGACCGTGATCACCCCCTGACGGCAGCTACTTTTCGATTAAGAGGCTCATGGAGGCCGGCGCGGCCCAGGAGCCCGCTCACCACGTGCACCTGCCGGCTACTATTACTCGAACCCCAGGGGCTCACGACCATGAAGGGGGCGCGCGAATGAAGAGCGTCGAGCGGCCGAACGTCTTATTCATGATTGCCGATGACCACCGCTACAGCGCGATTCGCGCCTGTGGCGACCCGGTGGTGCAGACACCCGTGCTGGACCGGCTGGTGGCCGAAGGCGTGTCGTTCGACCGCACCTACCACTTCGGAGGCCTAAACGGCGCCGTATGCGTGCCGGCCCGCGCGTGTCTGCTCACGGGCAGTAATCCCTTCCGTGCGCTGGCCAGCACCAACCTGAACGATCGTGCCGGCTTGCAGACGATCAATCCGCAGAAGGCGCTGCTGCCGGAGCTCTTCCGGCAATCGGGCTACTTCACCTATCACATCGGCAAGTGGCACAACGACAAGCAGAGCTTCGTCCGTAGCTTCGACGGCGGGGCGAAGATCTTCTTCGGCGGGATGAGTGACCACCAGCACGTACCCGTCCACGACTTCGATCCCACTGGGGAGTATCCACCCAGTGCACGGTACACCGGCGAGCAGTTCTCCACCGAGCTGTTCGCCGATGCGGCGATCCGCTTGCTGCGTGAGTACGATCGGCCGGCGCCGTTCTTTCTCTATCTGGCCTTCACCGCGCCGCACGACCCGCGCACGCCCCCACCGGAGTACGCCGCGCTCTACGACCCGGAGCAGATCCCGCTGCCGCCGAACTTCATGCCCGAGCACCCATTCGACAATGGAGAGCAGCATATTCGTGACGAGGAGCTGGCGCCCTTTCCGCGCACGCCGGAGGAGGTGCGCCGGCACATCGCCGGCTACTACGGGATGATCAGCCACCTCGATGCACAGATCGGGCGGATCCTGGAGGCGCTGGCGGCGACGGGGCAGGCGGAGCGGACGATCGTTGTCTACACGGCCGACCATGGGCTTGCCGTGGGGCAGCACGGCCTGCTGGGCAAGCAGAACCTGTACGAGCATAGCGTTCGCGTGCCGGCGATCCTGCGCGGCCCGGGCATTCCTGCAGGCAGGCGCGTGCGCGCCCTGGCCCACACACCCGACCTCTTCCCGACGCTCTGCGACCTGGCAGGCATCCCGGTACCACCCAGCGTGGAAAGCACCAGCCTGGTATCCCTGCTCCAGGGCAGCCAGGGGCGCGTGCGCGAGCATGTGTGCTGCGCCTACAAGGACGTGCAGCGGATGGTAGCGGACGAGCGGTGGAAGCTCATTCGCTATTACTGCTCGCCAGCGCGGCAGACCGGCGAGGACCGTATCCAGCTCTTCGATCTGGAAGCGGATCCATGGGAGCTGACCGATCGCTCGGCGGAGCCGGAGCAGGCCGAGCGGGTGCGGCAGCTCGCCCAGTCGCTAGCCGGCTGGCAGCGCTGGGCCGGCGATCCGCTGGCCGGGATGCCGGTTCTGCCGGCCGGCGGGCACCTACCGGTGAGCTTAACGACCTGACGAGCTACGTGGCGCTGCCGGCTACCCGGGCCACGAGCGTGGCTGGAGCACAAGCCTCCACCCGCCGGTGCTGCCAGCGGCACGATCGACATTCGCGTAACGGTAGAAGCAGGCGGAGGGAGCACAAGCCTACACCCGCCGGTACTGCCAGCGGCCGCGACGGAAGATCCAGAGGAAGGCGAGGCCACGTGCCGACCAGTCGCCGCACCACCCGATCCAGATGCCGGGAATGCCCCAGCCAAGGGCGATGCCGAAGAGATAGGCCAGAGTGAGGCGCACGCCCCACATCGAAGCCGCGCCGACGGTAAGCGTGGTACGGGTGTCGCCCGCGCCGCGCAGCGCTCCGGCGAGCACAAACGCCGCCGCCTGGAGAGGCTGGCCAAGGCCGACGACACGCATGCCGGCAACGCCGGCGGCGATCACCTCCAGATCACTGGTATAGAGCCGGATCACCGGCTCCGGAAACAGCAGGAACCCCAGGCCAGCGAGCGACATCCAGCCAGCCGCCGCCGCTGTGCTCTGCCAGCCGCTTCGCCGCGCGGCCTCCGGATCACCGGCGCCAAGGTGCTGCCCCACCAGCGTGGTCGCGGCTACAGAGAAGGCCAGCCCGGGCAGCATGGAGAGGCTGGCGGCGTTGAACACTACCTGCTGGGCCGCGAAGGCCGCCGTGCCCAGGTGAATGACCATCAGCGAGAAGCACATCATGCCGATCTGGATCGAGGCATTCTCCCCGGCGGCCGGGCCGCCCACCTCGACCAGGCGGCGCAGCAGCAATGGGTCCGGCCGCCAGCCGGCGGAGAAGCTCAGCGTGCCGGCCAGCGGGCTCCCCTGTCGCTGGCGCAGGGCGGCGAGCGAGAGCACGCAGGCCAGCGTGCGGCCGGCGACGAGGCCGCTGGCGGCGCCGGCCAGGCCGATCGACGGCAGCGGGCCGAGGCCGAAGATGAGTGGATAGGCGACGGCGACGTTGATCACATTCTCGGCGCCGGTAACCCACATGGGGGTACGCGTATCGCCGGCGCCGCGGAGCGAGCCATTGGCCAGCAGGCTCAAGGCCAGCAACGGGATCGTGACAATAATGGCGCGCAGGTAGAGCGTGCCATCCGCCACCACGTCGGGGGCGGCACCCAGGAGATGCAGCAGGCGGGGAGCCGTGGGCAGGAAGGCGAGCGCGAGCACCATCGAGAGGCCGAGGCCGAGCAGGAGCGCCTGGCGCGTGGCCGCCCGCGCGTCGTACGGCCGACCGGCGCCGACGGCACGGGCTACCAGGGCCGTGTTCCCCACCGCCAGGCCAGAGAAGACGACGATGAGCAGATTGGCCACCTGGTTGGCAACGCCGACGCCGGCCATCGCCGCCGGGCCGAGCCGGCCGACCATCATCAGCGAGATCATGCCCATCGCCAGGAGCAGCACGTTCTCGACGAGGCTGGGCCAGGCCAGCGCGAACACGCCCTTGCGCCGCGCGGCGGCCGCCGCGCGGCCGGTGGCAAGCGGCGCCGCGGGCGCGGCCGGTGGGCGGTGCAGGGCCGCCAAGGAGAGGGGGAGACGGAGGAAGCCGGCCGGGCCAGGTGCGCCGCGGGCGCGGAGACGGTCGAGTCGCTGCATCGCTTGCCGTGGAGCCTAACATAGCACGGCGCCGCGCGGTAGACTGCGAGCACCACCGACCCCATGCACACGGCCCGCAGTCGCTGATACGGGTGCTGAGGCGCCGATGAGCCAATCGCCTCCGGCGCCCGCCGTCTGCGGGCAGCTTGTGCCCCAGAAGCCAGAGCCAAGAGTGAGGAGGCCACGATGCACGTTGTTCCTGGGATCGAGTACGTCGATGAGACGAGCCCGGCACATGTCTACGTTCTGGACGACGGCGGGGAGCTGACCTTGATCGATGCCGGCCTGCCGAATGAGGCAGCCAAGGTGCTGGACTATCTGCGCCGCACCGGACGCACGCCGCAGCAGGTCAAGCGGATCGTGCTCACCCACCGGCACGGTGACCATGCCGGCGCCGCGGCCGAGCTGGCCCGGGCGACCGGCGCGGAGGTCTACGCCAGCGCCGAAGAGGCGGCAGCGCTGGGACAGCACGGCCTCGATCCCAGCCAGGTTAGGCAGCTGGCCGATGGCGAGGTCCTGCCGGTCTTCGAAGGGCTGCAGGCGATTGCCACGCCCGGCCACACGCCGGGCCACCTCTGCTTCTACCTGCCGGAGCGCAAGGTGCTCTTTACCGGCGATGCGATGCTGAACCGCGGCGGCGTCTCCGGCCCGGTGCCGCAGTACACGCCCGACCTGGCCCGTGCCCATGCCTCGCTCCGCGAGCGAATTGCGCCGCTCGAGATAGACGCGCTCTGCGTCGCGCACGGCGACGTTATCCCGGCCGGAGCCGGGCCGCAGGTGCGCGCAGCCATCGCCGCGCTGGCCGGCTAGTCTCCCAACCAGAGCCAAGGTGGAACCCGCAGCGGGGCCAGGCTGGAGGCCATGGAGCTCCCAGCTTGGCTTCGGTATAGCCTGACTCGCATCTTGGCGCAAGCTACCCTATCGCAAGGAATACCGCTCTATGGAGCTTGGCGGTTGCTGCCCGAGGAGCGCGCCAGCCGCCGGCGGAGCACCTCGTACAGCACGATGCCGGCGGCGACGGCGACGTTGAGGGAGGAGCCGGCACCGAGCATGGGAATCTCGACCACGGCATCGGCGAGACGGAGCACCTCCGGACCGATCCCTTCCACCTCATGGCCAAAGACGAGCGCCAGCGGCGCGGCATCGAGCGCCGACGACTCCCAGAGCAGGCGCGCCCCAGGTGCGCGCTCGATGGCAACGATGGTTATGCCGGCAGCGCGCAATCGCTCCACCGCCTTGGCGACTGACGGCGCGGGCTCGACCCGTACCGTCTGCGTCGCCGCCAGCGCCGTCTTGCGTAGCTCGCGGCTGGCTCGCGCGGCTACGGGCCGGCGGCGCGGGTCGGCAGCGCCAAGATCCGGGTATGGCGTTACGCCACCGGCCACAAGATGCAAAACACCGGCGGCGTCGCAGGCCCGCATCACCGCGCCGACGTTGTACAGGCTGCGCACGTTGTCGAGCACTACCGTCACGTCATCGAGGCGGGCTGGAGTGGTAAGGTAGCGGGACATGGAAGCATCAGCAGCGCAGACGGCACAACCAAGCAAGATCGTACTCACCGGTGGGCGGAGCCTGCTGGGCGAGGCACTCGCCCAGGCCTTGCGCGACCGCTACCAGGTGGCCGTGGTGCCGCCCGGTGACCTGCGCGACGAGGCGTTTGCCCGCGGCGTGGTCGAGGGCGCCGGCACACTCATCCACCTGGCGCCGCTTTCCGATGACCTGCCGGCCGGCGCACCGGCCCGTGAGGTGCTCGACGTGGCCACGCGCGGCAGCTACGTGCTGTTCAACGCGGCGCTGGCCGCTGGTGTGCAGCGGATCGTACTGGGGAGCACGCTGGCGCTGATGGAAGCGTATCCGCCAAGCTGGCGCGTGAGCGAGGCCTGGAAGCCAAAGCCCGATGTCGACGATCCGCGCCAGCTTGCAGCCTATCTGGCCGAAGAGTCGGCCAAGCAGTTCGCACGTGTCGATCCCGTGATGGTGGTGTGCCTGCGCTTCGGCACGATCGTCGACGATCGCTCGATTGCCGGGCAGCGCTACGATCCGCGCTGGCTGCACGTGGACGACGCAGTGCAGGCCGTGCGGCGTGCGCTCGACTTCAGGCCAGGCGAGCGCACCCCAGGGGTGCCAGCCGGCGGCGCGCGCGGCGGCTGGTGGATCTTTCACATCGCCGGCGGCGGCCGGTACACGCGCACGCCCCTGAGCGATGCGGCTGGCGAGGGAGGGCTGGGCTACGCACCGGCGCACGATTTCGCCAGCGTGCCCGGGGCCGATGATCCACCGCCGGCCCCTTCACCGGAGGAGCTGGCCGGCGACCTCAGCCTGCTGGGGCCTAAGCGGCGCGTGCCGTCGCGCCCCATTCGCAACGTGGTGATCTTCGGCGCGGGAGGGCCACTGGCGGCAGCGACGGCGCGAGTTCTGGCGCCGTCGTACCGGCTCCGATTGACCGACCTGCGCCCGATCGCCGAGATCGCAGCCGAGGGCAAGCCGCAATCGCCCGGCGCACCGCTCCCCGAGGTGCTTGGCCCACCGCACGAGGCGCTCCAGGTGGATGTGACCGATCTCGACCAGGTGATGCGGGCGTGCGAGGGGATGGACGCGATTATCAACTGTACGGTCATCCGGCCGCACCCGGTCAATGCCTTTCTGGTCAACTTCGTTGGAGCCTATAACGTCATGCGTGCCGCCGTCGCGCACAGCATTCGGCGGGTGGTGCACACCGGGCCGCAGCTGGTGAGCGATAACCGGCCATCTGGCTACTGGTGGGACTTCGATGTGCCCGACGACGTGCCGCCGCGCCCGGCGCATGCGCTCTACGGCCATACGAAGTACCTTGGCCTGCAGACGGTGCGCCTCTTCGCCGAGACCTACGATCTGGAGGTGCCGGTGCTGCACTTCTCGAGCTTCGTCAACCCCGAGACGGCACGGCCGCGCCCCGGTGGTGTATTCCCCATGACCGTCTCCTGGGACGATGCAGGCCACGCCATGCGCCGCGCGCTCGAGGCGCCCGACCTGCCGCGGCCGTTCGAGATCTTCCACATTCTGGCCGATCTGCCGCACGGCAAGTACTCGAACGCAAAGGCCAGGCGCTTGCTGGGCTGGCGGCCGCGCGACAGCCTGGCGCATCTGTGGGCACGGCGATAGGCGCGGCCGCGCGAACTGGAGCCGGCGGAGCGTGCGTCGTCTTGCCGAGCAGCGGCGCACGCTCAAGCCTCCCGCTCTACCGACGAAGGATGGCCCAGAAGACACGCCGTGCACTGCTTGGAGCTGCCACGGCCGGCGTGGCTGCGGCCTGCGCACCGCCCTGGGGAGCCGCTGAGCCGGCGATCGGGCGGGCCATCTCTCTAGCTCGCCCGACGCCGGTGCGCTTCGGGCCAGTGCGCCTGCGGCTCGCCGTTGCCACCGAGGGCCTGGCATCGCTCGACAGCGCAATTCAGGCCACCATCACTGAGGCCGCCGGCCAGCTTGGCGTGGCCGTCGAGCTTGAGACGGTGGAGCAGCTGGCCAACGGCGGCGCGGCGAGCGACGCTGTGGACGCCAATGCGCTTGCCCAGCGGCTGCTGGTGGCGGTGCAGGCGGGCGTGCCGGCGGATGCCGTGCTGCTGGCCGGCCACCTGGTGCAGACGGCACGCCTGCAGGCGATGAGCGTCGCGCAGGACGTCTCGGCCATGATGCGCGACCTGGTACGCCGCTTCGGGCGGCCGCCGTACGTCACTGAGCAGCTCCACGTCGTGGCCGGCAACTGGTTCGCGCTGCCGCACTATCAGCGGCTGACCGGTCACTGGCTGCGCGAGTCGCCGGTACGTGCGGCCGGCATTGATCCCGGGGCACTCAGCAGCTTCGAGGCGTTGCGTGCTGGCCTCGCCACGCTGGTGCAGGCGACGCCGGGACTGGCTCCCTGGGGCATTGACGCCGCCGACACACCCGACGTGGACGCCTGGTGCTGGAGTGTGATCCACGCCTGGGGCGGTGCGCTGGCCGATCAGAAAGGCGAGCGCGTCACGCTCGAGACGCCGGCCACGGCGGAGGCACTCTCCTGGCTGGGGGAGACGCTCCGCGGCGACCGGTGGCGGCGCATCGTGCCGCCCGGCGCAGCCGCGTGGACGGATGTGCAGAAGAACGCCGCATTCGTCGCCGGCCAGACGGCGTATACCTACACGCAGCGCCCTCTCGGCTTCGCCTCCGGTGAAGCCGGTGGACAGCCGGGACCCTTGCCGGATGCGCGGCTGGTGCCGGCGCTGGCCGGTCCCACCCGGCAGCCGCTAGCCGCTGGCGGCGGTGCGGCCTGGATTCTGCCCCGCGGCGGCCAGACGGATGTGGCTGAAGCGCTGCTGGCCGCCATGCTCGACCTCGGCCGCCAGCGGCGGCTCTGGCAGGCCGGTGGCTTTGCCCTGCCGGGCTACGGCACCGGCTGGGACGACGCGACGCTGGCCGCACTGCCGGACGCCGCCAATGTGCGGCGCTTCCGCGACGCGATTGCCGGCGGTGCGCGCGCGAGTGCGCCGGGAAACGACGGCCCCCAGACGGCAGCGGCGCAGGCGATCGCCGCCGGTCGGCTGGCGGCGCGGATGCTGCGTGCAGTGCTGAGCGGGCGCGCGCCAGCGGCTGTGGTCGCCGAGGCGACTCGCGAGAGCGTGCAGCTCTTCCGCGACTTTGGCCTGCCCGGCGCCTAAGCCAGGGACGAGCCCTAGAGACTATAGATTAGGAATGAATGCTGGCGGAGTTGCGTGGATACACAAGCTGGGAGATAATGGCAGCGCAGACGCGCAGCGCTCTCTGGCAGCGTGATCGTGGCTGGGGCACGCGGCGAAGTAGCCGGCAGAGTGCCTCAGTACCGCTCGTGGGGGCATGCGGCCGGAAGCGCGGGTGCGACCTTCTCATTGGGAGCCAGCAGAATGAAGCAGCAGCACGTGCACCAAGCACACCAGAAAGGAGCAGCGGCGATGGACCGGCACGGACGCACTACACGGCGCAGCTTGCTGGGTCGGGCAGCCATGGCAACCGGCGCGCTTTCGGCGATGGCGGCGGCCGGGCTGCCGGCAGTGGCGCAGGCGGAGGTCTCGGCGCAGGCCAAGGTCACCGGCAAGCTGCAGGTCGTGCTCAACCTGGACTTTAATAAGAACTACAACACCTTCCTCAAGCAGGCGATCAGCGACTATGCCACAGCCCAGAAGTGGGACCTCGATCTTAGCGATCTGGCCGGGTTCCTTGGCGGCTCAGATATCTACCAGAAGCTCCAGGCGCAGAAGGCGGCCGGCACACCTGTCGACCTGATCATTCACACTCTCTCCGGCCGACTGATGAAGGTCTATCAGCTGACGCGCAACGTGAAGGACGTGGTGGAGCGGCAGATCGCCCGCTATGGCCAGGTCTACTCGGCGGCACGCGCCAATCTGCTGCTTGATGGCCAATGGGTGGCGCTGCCCTTCCACGACCGCACCGGCGGGTACTGGCTGCGGCGCGACAAGTTCGCTGCCGTGGGCAAGAGCGTGGCCAACGGCGACTTTGACACCTGGCAAGGAGTGCTCGATGCCTGCCGTGCGGTGAGCGCACCGGACCAGGACTTCTACGGCTGGGGCATGACGGTGAACCGCTCCGGCGACGGCGAATCGCTGGTATGGAACATCATCTGGCAATGGGGCGGCGCGCTCGCCGATCCCACCGGCCAGTACGTCACCCTCTTCTCGCCGGAGACGATCGATGCCATGGCCTGGCTGTCCGATATCTATATGAACCCGGCGAATCAGGGACTCACCCCGCCCGGCGTGAACTCCTGGACCGACCCATCGAATAACGAGGCCTGGCTGGCCGGCAAGATTGCCTTCACCTCCAATGCCGGCACACTCTACGCGCAGTCGGTGGTCGACAACACGACGCTGCCCGATGGCACGGTGCTCAAAGACGTGACCGACTTCATCCAGGTGCCGCTCGGGCCCTATGGCGTGCGCCTGCAGGGCTCCGGAGGGACGCACTTCTTCTTCATGGATGGCTCGAAGAACTACGACGCATCGGTGCAGCTAGCCGAGGCGCTGATCAATCCAGAGATCCAGCGCAACCTGTGGCAGATTGGCATTGGCTACACCGTGCCAGCCTACGACAAGCTCTGGGACGACCCCATCGTGCAGAGCAATCCCGTCAACGTGGCCTTCCGGCCGGTCTCGCAGTCGGAGCCGCCGTTCCAAGGGATCGCCTATCGCGGCCCACTCACGGTCGACGGCGATGCCGCCGATGCAGTGAGCTTGCAGACAGTCGCCACCGATATGATCGGTGAGATCCTAGCTGGCAAGGACATCATCCAGGCGGTGCGTGACGCGCACTTCCGCTGCGTCGACATCTTCAAGCAGTTCGGGCTCAAGGGAGCGTAATCGCATACAGCGCAGCCCTCCGCCGGTGGGTCTACCGGCGGAGGGCTTGCCGAGCAGCCGGTGCGTGGGCCCTCCCGTGTAAGGAGCCGATGGCCGGGCGCCGGCGCTCCTCCGCCTTGGCAGAAGGACTGGCCCTATGGCGATTGGACTTGCGCGCCCTCGATCTCCGGCGCTCGCCACAGCACGGGCAGCCGCGCCAACGTTGCGGCGGCGAGCGCAGCGCCTCTTCGGTGAGGATTGGCTCACCGCCTGGATCTTCACCGCTCCCATGCTGCTCTTGATGGCCGGCCTCATTGGCTGGCCGATCCTCCAGGCTTTCTGGATGAGCTTCTGGCAGGTGATCGGCCCGCGGTGGGTGCGGTTCGTCGGCCTCGACAACTACCTCTCCCAGCTCAGCGACCCCATCGTGCACCGCACATTCGCGATCACGGTGCAGTTCACCGCTGAGGCGATCGCCATCAAGTTCGTGCTCGGGCTGATCGCTGCCCTGGCACTGCACAACCTCACGCGCTTCCGCAGCGTGCTGACCGGCCTGATCCTCGCACCATACATCGTGCCCGAGGTCGTGACGGCGGCGATGTGGCGATTCCTGTACAACCCGCAGTTCGGCGGCCTGAACGCCACGCTCAAGCTGCTCTACACGCTCACCCATCCGGGCGTGGGCGACCTCAAAAGCAATCCATGGGCGGTGGCCTGGACGGGAGATCCGGCGATCGCGCTGCACGCGATGGTGGCGGTCAACGTCTGGAAGGGAGTGCCGTTCTTCACCCTGCTGGCGCTGGCCGGTCTCAAGGCCATCGATCGCGAGCTGTACGACGCGGCCGCCGTGGATGGTGCCAACGCCTGGCAGCGCCTGCTCCATATCACACTGCCGGGGCTGCGCTACGTCATCATCGTCGAGACGCTCTTCTCGACCATCAGCACATTCAATACCTTTGGCCTCATCTATCTCATCACCGCCGGCGGCCCCGGTGGAGCAACTCGCGTCTATGCCTTGCGCGTCTATGAGCTGATCGGCAGCCTGCTCTTCGGGCGAGCGGTGGCGCTGGCCATGCTGATGGTGCCGATCCTGGGCTGCGCGGTGATTGTGCTGGGCCACTACATGCGCGCCGGCCAGCGCGGCTTCGATGGCAGCGAGGGGCCGCTCTATCTGCTCCTGCTCTTCCTGCTCTGGCCGGTGAAGATGAGCCTGCGGCTGGTGGTGCGGCTCTTCTGGATCATCGACTACGCGCTTGAGGGGATCGCCGCCTGGATTGCCCGCCTCTTCTTCGCCGTGGCGGCGGGCGGCAGCGCGCGGCGCAAGCGGCGCATCACCCGCGCGGCCGGTGCAATCCTCGTGGCCGTGCCGGTAGCCGTCATTGCATTCATCGAGCTCTATCCCTTCTACTGGATTGTGGTCACCGCCTTCAAGACCAATGTGCAGATCCAGCAGGTGCGGTCGGTCTTCTGGCCCAATCCGTGGACGCTGGTTCACTTCCAATGGCTGTTCCAGAAGTCCGACTTCCCACTCTGGCTCCGAAATACGGTGATTGTGGCTATCGTCTCGACGGTGATCAGCCTGTGCGTCTCGTCGCTCGGCGCCTACGCGCTGGTGCGGCTGCGCTGGCGCGGCGCGGGAGCGGTCTCAACCTCCATCCTGCTCACCTATCTGATGCCGGGCATCATGCTGGTGGTACCGCTCTACCTCATCTTGTCGACATTGCACCTGGTGAACACGCTCGGCAGCCTGATGCTGGCCTATCCAACCTTTCTGCTGCCGTTTGCCTGCTGGCTACTGATGGGCTACTACCGCAGCATCCCCGAGGAGCTCGAGGAGGCGGCGCTCATCGACGGCTGCAACCGGTTCCAGGCCTTCTTCCCCATCGTGCTGCCGCTGGTCACGCCGGCCCTGGTGGCGGTGGCGCTCTTTGCCGTGACCGGCGCCTGGAACGAGTTTCTGCTGGCCTTCGTGCTCATCCAGAGCAACGCCGCCACGACCTTGCCTGTTGGGCTGGGCCGGCTGATCTTTGGCGACGTCTTCCCGTGGGGCGACATCATGGCGGCCTCGGTGGCGATGGCCATCCCGGTGATTGCCTTCTACTCGATCGCCCAGCGCTACCTGGTGGAAGGGCTGACTGCCGGTAGCGTCAAGGGATAAGCCGACCATTGGCCATCGGCGGTAAGGCTGCAGGTGCAGGCGCTGGTGCCTTATAGCCGGGGTCGTAATCTTTAAAACGCTTTTGAGTAGACGGTCTTCCTCGCCTGGCTCTGGCTCAGTACGCCGTTGCCTGCGTGCCGATGGGCTGCACCGGTGGCGGCGTGCTCACAGGGCGGCGGGGCGCCACCCACCAGGCGTAGCCGATACTGATGGTGCTCAGGAGGAAGGCAACGAAGGTGGCCCATAGGCCCCACTGGGCCTGCTGCACCTCGCCGGGAGCGAGCAGATCGTTCGGGTGTGGTGCCGCGAGCACCTTGAGCAGTAGCCAGCCGGATCCCAGGGTGCCGCCGGTGGCCAGCAGCACCGTCCACCACCGGCCAAAGAGCTGGTCGCGCGGCTCACGCAGCCGCCCCCACAGCGCCGCGAAGATTGCCAGGCCAGCGGCGGCGAGGGGAAAGCCATAGAGCGCACCGCGGGGGAGCTGAGCGGCGGTGCCGGGGCTGGAGGGCGCCGGGGCCGCCCGCGTGCCGCCGGCCTGTGCCGTCTGCACGGCCACCGCGGTGGCGGCGGCCGCCGTGGCAATGGCCACTCCCGACGGCTGGCGCGTGGGAAGTGCCTGGCCCGCGCTCTCACCGCCGGCCGGCTGGCTCGTTGCCGGCCCGACCGTGGGAATGCGCGTGGGGAGAACGAGACCGCCGGTGAGGGCGGGATTCTGGGCGCCTGTACCGCCGCGCGCGTAGGCCGCTGCATCCACCAGGCGCCTGGCATCGCCGCGAGCCAGCCCAGCCCCGCTCAGTGTTCGCTCTCCGACCCCCGGCAGCGTGCCGGAGACCCACGGCTGGTAAAAGCAGAGCAGCGCCAGCAAGGCAAAGCCAGCGGCCAGAAAGCGGCCGCGGCGGGTTCGGTCGGGTACGGAGAGTGGCGCAAGCATGCGCATCAGGCTCCCAGGCGTGCTGCGGCGCGGTGGCACTTGCACCGGCAGACAAGACGGCACCACCGCCGCGCGTGGCCGTAGCCTACGCTGCCGGCAGCACCGCCGTCAACCTCCCGCTCGATGGCAGCAAGAAAGGGAGCTGCCCCCTAGTCGTCGTCGAGGATGGGCTGCGCCTTCTTGCCCCAGTTGCCGTAGGGATTGACGCGCTCGACCCCGGCCATCGGCTCTCTCGTGTCGCCACCAGATGAGGTGGTCGCCGCCGGCACAGCAGACGCGGCCGCCGCGGCAACCTGTTCCGCGGCGGCCGTCTGCGCCGCCAGGCGGCGCTGGATGGCTGTGTTGAAGCGCGGATCGCCGTAGACGTCCAGCTTCTCGTCGCCCAGCTTGGGTCGGCGGCCGTGCACCATCAGCCCCGGCCGACCAAAGCCCTGCCCGCTGAGCTGCACGTTCCGCGGGTCGCGATAGCCAAGACGCATCACGCGCCGCCAGCGCGGCTTGCGGTTGAGCGCCGAGCCGTGAATGGTCCAGATATTGAAGAAGACCACGTCCCCCGGATCGGCCGGGCACGAGATAGCGTCCTCCAGCCGGTACACCTGCTGGTCGAGGTGGGGCGAGCCTTCCATGTTGTGCACGAGCGGCCCGCGCTTATGGCTGCCATCGAGGAACTTGAGGCACCCGCTCTCGTCGTCGGCTCCATCGACGTGCAGGATGGCATCGATGTAGCGGCCATCCTGGTGTGGATAGAAGGGGTGGTCCTGGTGCATCGGGAATGGTGCACCGTAGTCGGGGCCCTTGGCATGCAACGTTGCGTGGTGGAACTCGACGTCCTCGCCCAGAATATCGGCCAAGGCCTCGACCAGATCCGGCTTGATGATCGCCCGCATCCAGGAAGCAGCGTACATCTCGATCTCGTGGAGGGCGACCAGGACGCTCTGCTGCTCCTCCTCCGGGTTCATGATCTGCTGGCGCCAGGGGCCAGACCAGCCTTTGCCGCGGGTAGCAAAGTTCTCGATCACGTAGTCGAGGTCATCGCTGAGCTCCGCGATCTCGGCTGGGGTGAATACGTTGCGCACGCGCAGAAAGCCGTGCTCGTGGTAGAAGTCGACGTCTTCCTGCGTGAGGCGGCGCAGCCTGGTGCTGCTCGAAGCGGTCGCAACCATGTGCCTATCTCCTTCCGTCACCCAAGTCATGCTCGGCGTGAGCTTCAGGGACATCATACTCCACGTGCGCGCGGCCGCACAGCCGGCAAGCGGCTGGTAGCAACATCCAGCCTCCAGCAGGCCTATCTTCGGCGGGCCGATGGCGTTACTACCAAGTGAGAACCCTCTCGAAATTCTGAAAAGAGGAGGTAGCCTTGGCGATGAATACCTTCACCAGACGAGGTGGAATCGGGGCAGGCACCAAGCTGGCGTTCGTTGCGCCGGCGGTGGTGGCGGCGCTCCGCGCGGGAGTAGCGCATGCAGATTCGAACCACGGCCGGCATGGTGACCACGACGACAAGGAGACGCCGCCCGGCCTGGAGATCGCGGCGCAGCATGCGCGCGTGGCGAACGTAAGCTCGGCCTCCAGCGCCTCGAGCAAGGAGATCCGCCAGCAGGCGCTCCACGTTACCTATCGCGCCGGCCTGTGCCGGGTGAGCGACGTGCAAGGAGGCACCGGGGGGACCGATTTCGCGGCCACGAACGCCGCCGGCACGCCCGACCAGCTGACAGCCGGCGCGCTGCGCGTGGTGGCAAGCTCTGATTCGAGCCAGGCTGGCCGCGTGTTTATACGCCTGGAGAAGGCCGTGGCCAACGCGACCTACAACGTGTACTTCGAGCGCCTGCAGGACCACGGGCGCGAGAGCATCGGCCAGGTGGCGACCGACGCCAACGGCAACTTCCGCGGCTTCGTGGCGGCCGGCAATAACGGCAACGGCATGCTCTCCGGTGACCACCGCGTCGGCGCCTTCGTCCTCACACGCAACGACGGCGGCACCGAGCGCGATGAGTTCGTGACCTGCATCCGAACGCACGCGTGAGCGAGGCACGATCGACAAACCAGGGCCGGCAGCCGCACGCGCAGGCAAGCGACGCCGGCCCCCGGCCACAGCAGCCATCCTTGATCCGGCGGCGGGCAGACATCACCTTTCAGGAGATGCCCGACGGCAGCGGCGTGCTCGTCGATCCGCAGACGGGTGACAGCTATGCACTGAATGCCACCGGCGCCGCCGTCTGGAGCCTCTGTGATGGTGCGCATACTCGCGACCAGATCGTCGAGGCCTTGCTCGAGCGCTACGAGGCGGCACCGGAGACGATTGCGGAAGGCGTGGAGGCGCTCCTGGCCCAGCTGGTGCGGCTGGGAGTAGCCGAGCCGGTCAAGCCGGCAGCAGAATAAGACCCGGCCCGCTTCCAGCTGGTGCCGCGAGCGGAGCCGGTCGCCGAGCCGGCCAAGCCAGCAGCAGAACAGCAGAAGCAGCAGAAGACAGGCGCAGGCGTTCAGGGAGGGGAGCGATGCCAGAGGCGCTTCTTGGTATCGGTCGTGAGGAGCAGTAGGACAGGCGCAGGCGTTCAGGGAGGGGGCGATGGGCGCGGCTGAGCGAGGGCCCGAAGACACACCGGTGGCGGCGGGGCCGGCTGCAGCGGGTGGCATGGCCGACCTCGCCTATTGCTCGACCTACGATCTGCTGGGGACGCTCAGCCAGATGGCAACCAGCTCGGTCGAGCTCCAGGAGACCCTCGACCGGCTGAACAGCGAGTTTCGCGTGGACGCCTCGGCCATGCGGCCCGGCCGGCACGTCGTGCGCTACGAGGCCATCTACCACGCCACGGCCGGGATGTGGGAGCTTACCTGCGACGGCGCGGAGCTGCCGTGGTTCAGCGGCCTGCTCGGTGCGGTGAGCTACCTCGAATGGCACCTCTGCGATCGTGCGATCGAGCACCGGCAGGACCTGCTGCATGTCCACGGCGCCGCGCTGGCTGGAGCGGAAGCTTCGCTCCTGCTGCCCGGGACATCGGGCATTGGCAAGACGACGCTCGCCCTGGCAGCCGCGCTCCGTGGCCTGCGTCTACTCTCCGACGACGTGATCTTCCTGCACACCGATACGTGGCAGCCGGAGTGCTTCCCGCGCTCGTTTCACATCCACGCCGACGCGCTGCCGCGGCTGGCTGCCCTGGGCCTGCGCTACAGGCCAGAGGAGGTAATCGGCGCGTATCTCTGCGCCAGCGCGCTCCGGCCCTGGCACCGCGCGCCGGGCCCGCCGGTGCGATTCGTCATTTTCCCCCGCTTTGATCCACACGGGCCGCTCGCCCTGCGGCCGATCACCGGCGCCGAGGCGGCGGTGGAGCTGATGCGCTACTCGAAAAACCTGCGCCGCTTCCCGCGCTTTGGCCTCGACCTCGTGCCGCGCCTGCTCGAAGGGGCGGAGTGCTTCGTGCTCGAGCGGAACGATGATCTCGCCGCTGCCGCGGATGTGCTGGTACAGCTGGCCGCGGTGTCGTGGCAAGCGCGGCCAGCTTGAGCCCACGCGCTTCCAACTCTTCCAATAAGGAGTTGGCAGGAACCTGGTAGAGGGCCTGCTAGGAGCTAGGATGTGCACTCTGGAAGGCTTGCCTAGAGCTCAGTACGAAGCGCGATAGGCGGCCAGGACGGCCTCCGACGTGGGCCGGCGCGGATTGTTCTCGATCAGGCGAGTCGCCGAGAGCGCGCCGTCGACGAAGCCGGCCAGCGCGTCTTCCGGTACGCCCACCTCGCGCAGGCCGGCTGGTAGCCCGACGTCGCGCGAGAGCGCACGCACCGCCTCCACCACCAGCCGCGCCGCCTCGCGCGCCGGGCGTCCTTCCACGGGCTCGCCGAGCGCGGCGGCCAGGCGCGCGAACTTTGACAGATCGCTGGGAAGGTTGAACTCGAGCACCGCCGGCAGCAGCAGGGCATTGGCGATGCCGTGCGGCACGTGGTACGCGCTGCCCAGCGGGTAGGCCATCGCGTGGCAGAGCCCGGTGCCGGCATTGGTGATCGCCAGGCCGGCGTAGTAGCTGCCGAGCATCTGCCCGTAGCGGGCGGCGCGATCCGCGCCGCGGGTGACGGCGGTGCGCAGATTGGCGCCGATGAGCCGCACGGCCTCGAGCGCATACAGGTCGGTGTGCGGCGTCGCCCTGGCCGCCACGTAGCTCTCGATGGCGTGCGTCAGCGCATCGAGGCCCGAGGCGGCCGTTACCGGGGGAGGCAGGCCAAGGGTCAGGTCGGGATCGACAATGGCGGCCGCCGCGAAGAGATGGGCGCTCACGATCCCGGCCTTGAGCCGGCGCTCCGTATCGTCGAAGATGGCATTCGGCGTGACCTCGGCGCCGGTACCGGCAGTGGTGGGGATCTGGATCATCGGCAGGCCGCGCTGGGGCACGAGCTCCACACCGAAGTAGCGCTGCAAGGGGCCGGGGTTGGCCGAGCGGAGCGAAACCCCCTTGGCCGTATCCATCGCACTGCCGCCGCCCACGCCGACGAGCAGATCGTACGTGCCGCCGGGCGTGCCGGCCTGCAGCACGGCCAATGCGCGCTCGACACTGGCCACCGACGGCTCGGGCTCGACCTGGTCGTAGAGCCCGGTGGCGATTCCGGCGCCTTCCAGCACCTCACGCACGCGCTCGGCGATGCCGGCTTTGGCCACGCCGGGGTCGGAGATGATAAGCGCGCGCGTCGCGCCGAGCCGCCGCGCTTCCTCGCCGGCGCGCGCCACCGCGCCGCACCCAAAGAGCTGCACCGGCGGCGCGCGAAAGGGAGCGACCGTGTCGGGGATGCGCTCGGGCAGGCATATGACGAAGGGCAGAAGCACAGGAAGCATGGGAAGCCGGTCCTCTCGCGGTTTCTGGTAGAACTGCTGCATTCTAAACCAGAGCTCAGGCGGAGAGTCTGCACGCTCACCGAGCGATGGGCGTGCGACACGCGGCCGTCCGGGCCGACGTAGGAGAATCTGAACGTCCGCCGAGTAGTGATGAGGAGGAGGTGCCGGTGCCCAGAATTGCGAACCCCTTCGCCATCGATGGCCAGTGGCTGCGCGGGACGCTGCATGCCCATACCACGAACTCCGATGGCGCGATGCCGCCCGATAAGCTCATCGCGCATTACGCGCATGCCGGCTGGGATTTCCTGGCTCTCACCGATCACTGGAAGACCACCGAGCTTCCCGAGCCGAACCCCTTTCCGGGGCTCGTGGTCATTCGTGGCACCGAGGTATCGACCGACGGCGGCTCGACCGAGCTGGGGACCAGCTATCACATCGTTGGGCTGAACCTAGAAGGACCGATCGAGCAGCGCAAAGGGCTCACCGGCACGGCGGCCGCCCAATGGTACATCGATGCCATTCGTGAGCAGGGTGGCGAGGCGCACCTCGCCCATCCTTACTGGAGCGGGCTGACCTTCCGCGACGTGGACGGGCTTCTTGGTCTGCTGGCGATCGAGGTCTTCAATGCCGATACCGAGGTGCACATCGGCCGCGGCCGCTCAGAGCCGCTCTGGGACGAGCTACTCTCGCGTCGTATTCCAACGCTGGGCATCGCCGTCGACGACTGCCACCGGCCAGGGCAGGATAGCCTGCGAGGCTGGACGGTGGTACGCGCCCGCGACCGCTCGGTCGGGTCGATCATGGCGGCGCTGCGCGCCGGGCACTTCTATGCTTCCAGCGGCCCCGAGATCCACGACGTGCGGCTCGAGCTCGATCCGGCGCCGAGCGGGGGCTTTGCCGGGCGCGTGCTGGTGCGCTGCAGCCCGGTGCGGTCGATCACGCTGGTGGCCGATGCCACGCGCGGCGCGAGGCTGAACGCCGGGCCTTTCGGCATGGCCTCACGTGCACGCCGGCTGCGCACACCTTCCGGCCATGGACCGGAAGGCACGGTGGAGGGTGAGCTGCTGACCGGCGCGGAGCTCTTGCTGACCGGCGCGGAGCGCTACGTGCGCATTCAGGTGGAGGACGACCGCGGCCGCTGCGCGTGGACCAATCCGCTGTTCGTGCGCACCTCGCCCGACGAGCCGATCTAAGCGCGGCCGCGGCTGGCCTTCCACGCCGCAAAGTCCGCTTCGATTGCCTCCGACCAGGCACGATCGATCTCCCCGGGGGTGTAGCGTCCCTCGCGCAGGCGCTGGTGGCCGAACTCGTCGCGCAGCCGAATCTCCTCCGATCGCTCGACGACCTCCTGGGCCAGGTGCGGCGGGATGAAGATGACCCCCTCGCGCGTGCCGAGCACCACGTCGCCCGGCAGCACGGTGGCCTCACCGATGCGCACAGGGACGTTGATGCCCATCAGCGTCACGTCGGCGATGGCGCTTGGGTCGAGCCCACGTACGAAGATGGCGAAGTCGGGGATCTCGTAGAGGCGCTGGGTATCGCGAATGCCCCCATCGATCACCATGCCGGTGCCGGTCTTGGCATGGATCGACGTGCCGAGGTTATCGCCGGCAAAGGTGCCGTTCCTGACCTTCCCGAAGAGATCGACCACGATCACGTCGTCGCGCACCAGCGTATCGATAACCCAGGAGTTCTGGCCGCCAACGCGTCCTTCGGCAAGGCCTTGCTGCTGGACGACGGCGTGCACGTCCGGGCGCGAGGGCATGAAGACGGCCGTCACGGCACGGCCGACGAGCACGCGCTCGGGGTGGAGGTTGAGCCAGCCACCAGCGAACTGGAAGTGATACCCGTGCCGGCGCAAGACCCCCCACGCTTCTTCGGTGGTCACCAGCTTCATGCGCTCCAGCAGCGCGTCCGGCACGCGCGGGCGGCCATCGGCAAAGCGCTCGCCGGACCATTCGGGAGTAAGCGCGCGCAAGCGCTCAGGATCGGTTAACACGGCCAACGCTCCCTCACCCCTTTCTACTCGACGATGCAGGATGCAGTAGGATAGCGAGTGGAGGCGGTGGCGCGCTGCGCCGGCCGTTGCGCGGTACGCTGCTAGTGGCATGGGCCGTGCGAGGAAGGGGTGCCTGGTGGGAACCTGCGTGATTGCAGGAGACCGGGGCAAGAGGGCAGGGGAGCTTGCGCGATGAAGCCACGTCCACTCGTCCACCGGCGGCTGCATCGTGCGCCGTCGCGGCGTGCGCACCTGATGCTCCTGGCCATGGCCCTTGTGCTTGCTGTCTGGGCCGGCGGCTGTGGCGCCGCTCTGGCCGGCGGGATCGGGACGGCGTATGCGGCCTACACGACGCTGACCAAAGACCTGCCGGACCCCAGCCGGCTCACGTCGCTGCCGATGCCCCAGGTGACGCGCCTCTACGATCGCACCGGCACCCAGCTGCTCTACGAGTTCTACGACGAGCGCCGCATTGTCATACCGCTCAAGGACGTGGCGCCGGTAATGATCCAGGCCACGCTCGCCGCCGAGGACGTGAATTTCTACCAGCATCCCGGGTTCGATCTCCGCGGCCTGGCCCGCGCCGCGCTCACCGATCTCATGCATGGCGCGGCGGTGCAAGGGGGATCGACAATTACTCAGCAGCTCGTCAAGCGCCTGTTTCTCACCAGCGAGCGGTCGTTCACACGGAAGCTCAAGGAGCTGATCCTCGCCGTCCAGGTCGAATCGCTCTATTCGAAAGACCAGATCCTGGAGATGTACCTGAACGAGGTCTACTATGGGAACCAGGCCTACGGCGTCGAGGCGGCGGCGCAGGCCTACTTCGGCAAGCACGCGAGCGAGCTCGACCTGGCCCAGGCCTCACTCCTGGCCGGCATGGTGCAGGCGCCGAGCGACTACAACCCGATCGACCATCCCGACGCCGCCCTCCAGCGCCAGGCGGAGGTGCTGGAGGTGATGGTGCGCTACGGCATGGTGACGCCAGAGGAGGCCGAGGCAGCACAGACGGAGGCGGCCGGCTTCACCTACCATCCGCCAGAGACGGTCCTGCGCGCGCCGCACTTCTCGTTCTACGTCAAGCAGCTGCTCCAGCAGCAGATCAACCCGCAGGTGCTGCGCGATGGGCTCAACGTCATCACCACACTCGACCTCGACCTGCAGGAGCGGGCGGAAGCGATCGTACGCCGGCGGGTAGATGAGATCCGCTGGCAGCACGTCAACAACGGCGCGCTGGTGGCGCTCGACCCGCGTACCGGCGAGATCCTGGCGATGGTGGGCAGCTACGACTACGCCAATAAGGCCATTGATGGCCAGGTGAACGTGGCGCTGGCCCCGCGCCAGCCCGGCTCGTCGTTCAAGGCGTTCACCTACACCGCGGCCTTCGCCACAGGAAAGTACGTGCCGGCCACCATGGTGATCGACCAGCCGCTCATCTGGCAAGACATCGGGAGTCCCGATGGCTATTACCGGCCCGTCAACTACGACGGCAAGTGGCACGGCACACTCACGCTGCGCCAGGCGCTGGCCAACTCGCTCAATATCCCGGCGCTGCTCGTGCAGCGCACGGTGGGCACCAAGGAGATCATCAATACGGCGCACGCGATGGGCATCACCACCGATCTACCGGAGGTGATGAGCCTCACGCTCGGCGCCGGTACGGTGCGGCTGCTGGACATGGCCAGCGCCTACGGCGTGCTGGCCAACGGCGGCATGCGTGTGCCTCCCACGCCCTTCCTGCAGATCACCGACCGCCAGGGGCACGAGCTCTATCGCCTGGACACCGAGCACCCGCAGAGCCAGCGCGTAGTGGCCCCGGAGGTGGCCTACCTGCTGACCGACGTGCTCTCAGACAACAATGCCCGCCGCATGGAGTTCGGCACGGTACTGGATCTGGCCGGTGGCCGGATCGCGGCGGTCAAGACGGGGACGACGAACGACTATCGTGATTCGTGGACGATTGGCTACACGCCGAGCCTGGTCGTGGGGGTGTGGGTGGGCAATACCGACAACTCGCCGATGCTCCAGGTGGCCGGCTCGCTCGGCGCCGGCTACATCTGGAAGGACTTCATGAACGGCACGCTGGCTGGTCGGCCGATCGAGCGCTTCGCGCCGCCGCCGGGCGTGGAGCGCGGCCGGATCTGTGGCCAGACCGACGTCTTCATCAAGGGCACCAGCCCGGTCTGCGCCTTGCCGGCAACCCCGGCCAATACGAACGTGCGCTACGTCCCAACGCCCTCCCGCCGGTAGCCCATCGCTCGCTGCTAGCCACGCCTGGTGCAACGCGGCCAGCGTCCGGACTCCCCCATCCGACGACCGGCGGAAAGTGGCTTGCATGGCTGCTAGCCGCTTACCAGGCGAGCGCGCGGCACGTTGAGGCATTTGTTGAGGTAGGCCCCCTACCGTGTGCGCAGAGACCGGCACCATGCCGGCTCACGGGTGAGTACCTGCTGGGTCCGGGTGGCTCGCCTGCGAGCGGTAGCCGCGCCGGCGGCGCAAGGGAGTGACAACCGTGACTGCGATGACCAGCCGCACCTCTCGTGGGGCCGGCACCGTGCCGGCCGGCGCAGGTAGGGAAGACCTGACGGGCCAGGCGATCACGCTCGCCGCTGCCGGCAGCAGTGATGGCCGGCCGGCGCGGCCGCCCGCTCGGCGGATCTCAGCATTCTTTCCGTGCTTCAACGACGCGGGGACGATCGCCTCGATGGTGCTGGAGGCGCTGGTGGTGCTGCGCGAGCTGGCCAGCGACTACGAGGTGCT
>Ga0070741_10002544_pt1 | contig 48545 bp, 39 predicted proteins | sample Coa_R1_4_FD_66440 | JGI IMG/M metagenome (GOLD analysis project Ga0070741, IMG submission 66440) | Surface soil microbial communities from Centralia Pennsylvania, which are recovering from an underground coalmine fire - Coalmine... | ecosystem: Environmental > Terrestrial > Soil > Unclassified ... | reverse complement strand
GGGGACTCAAACGCCATCCCCTTGCCCCACGCCCCCATCCCCGCTGAGGACGGCGGCTGGAGTACGTTATTTTGGAAAAACTAACATTACCGCTGGTACATACAGCGGGGGCAGATCACATCAATTAGCGAGCGGCTGCCCGTTTACGGCCATTATCCGTAATTCAATACGCTGCTCTGTGGATTCAGATGAGCCGCTTGGATGGCGTCGCGTTATCGTGCTAGTGGCAATCATTATGCATATCAATGTTGCTACACCGCCAGCTACCAGAATTGACTTGTCCGCAACCGTCGCATAGCAATCCTCACTTCTGTGAAATCTGACGGTATTTTTGCTTGAACGATTGATAGTCGCGAGACGGAAAATTGCGCAAGCCATGTCAAAAATGTGATGAAGCTCACGTCCAAGAGCATCAGTGTCCCAAGACTCACCGGGGGTGGCGGCAAGCACTTCTTCCGGCGCATCCGCTGAGCCGGCTTCTAAGCAGACGCGCGCTGACCGTTGCAAAGCTGGGGTCCAATGGAGCCGTTGCCTTCGAATCGGGGTGCCCGGTGAGAGTCCCGGCCTTTCCGGTTGCAACAGTGGATACAACCAACGCGGTCATTCGTTCAACGCAGGGTTTCTGCATGCCTGGCTAGCGCGGCGGCCGCTTGAAGAGGCTCTTCGCTTCGGGGCCGCCTGCGGCGCGATCTTAACGCTCGGGCTAGGTGGTACGGCGCACCAGCCGAGCCCGGAAGAAGCTCTCGATTTTCTAGAAGACGCGATATAGCCGTCAAAAAATAAATTTCAAAGCGAATTGCATCAGACGCGGGCGGCCGGCCTGCAGGATCCGGCCGAAATTCGGCGAAGCGATATCGGCGACTGGCAGTCCGAAATTGGGGCGGTTGGTCACGTTGAAGCTCTCAGCACGAAATTGCACCCGCGCGCCCTCGCTCAGCCGGAAGTTCTTCATTACTGAAACATCCACATTGGCGAAGCCGGCTGCGCGCACGATATTGCGGCCGGCGTTGCCGAACTGCCCTGCTTCTGTTATGGGATCCAGACGGCGGAATGCGGAGCGAGGCATCCACTGGTTTAAGCTTCGCGCTCCGGTATTGGGATTGTGCACTGCGTCCGGCCGGCTGGCGAAATAGCCGGTGATTGGCGGGCTGGAAGGTTGCAACGCCACGTTTGCGCTGTCGTAGACAGTGAACGGCGTTCCGGAATTGGTAGTGATGATTGTGTTGAGCTGCCAGCCGTGAATGAGCGCGCGCGAAGCGCCCCGGCTGCTCCGCCCGAACGGAAGCTCCCAGAGGCCGCTGGCTACGAACCTGTGTGCCGCGTCGAACAACGATGGTCCGTGCTCGGCCCGAAGATTAAAAGGGTTCTGCGCCAGATCGTTTTCTCCGGCCAAAGTTTGCGATGACGCCCCCGCCAGCGTCATCGAGGACAGATAATCGAGCGATTTCGAAAACCAATAGGAGACATTGAAGCTGAAACCTCCGGCATATCGGTGCGAAAGGCTGACTTGCCCTGCCTGGTAGGAAGAGTTCGTGATGTATTTGAGCAGCGCGACGGTTGCCAGGCGGCACGGATCGGGAGTCGCCGGGCAATCGGCATAGATTCTCCGCCGGTCTGCGTTCGCCGCCGTAGCGCCGGGACCGTACACGGCCGGGTTGGCCTCGACATTCCGGGGCAGGTGCGTTCCCTTCGTCCCCACATAGCGAACCTCCAGCAGGTAATCCTTATGCAAAGCCCGCTGAATGGAGAAGTTCCAGTCCTGTGCATAAGGCGGACGAGCCGAGTTATCCAGGACCACCGTCGTGGTGGGCGTGAGAAAAGTATTGGCGGCAGGACGCGGGTAATTCTGATAGGGATTCGTGAACGGGACGTTGGTTCCTGTCATCTGCAGGAACTGGCCCCAGGGCACCGAGCTCAGAGGAGCCTGAACAGCGAGGTTGGCTCCGTTTGAAAACGGATCATAGAAGATGCCGTAGGCTGCGCGAATTGACCAGTTCCCCTGGCCGTTGGGATCGAATGCCAGCCCCACGCGCGGCATTAACGCCTTGTATTCCGTCCGCGCCACTCCGGCGGGTACGCCGGGATCGCCTACGGCCAGAATGCCGCGAGGCGCATCGGGGAATACCACGGATTGAGCGCCCGGAACAAACGTGCTGAGCCGGTTCTGTATTTCCGTATTCGGATTCACGATTTCCCAGCGCAGCCCGTAGTTCAGTGTCAGCCGGGCGGACACGCGCCATTCGTCCTGTGCGAAAGCCGCTGTGCCCCAGTTGCGCATCCCGCGGCTAAAGTTCCCGATTCCCTGATAAAAGGTGACTGGCCTGCCCAGAAGAAAGTTTGCGAAGGCGTCGCTGGTTGGATAAGTGGCTCCGAACACAAAGAAGGCGTTAGGCGCAATTGCCTGGATGGCATTAATCTGCGTCCTTCGGAAATTTGCTCCGAATTTCAACGAATGCCGCCGGCGAAACCAGGAAAGAGCGTTCTCGATCTCATAGGTGTTTTGTGCGGTATCGCGAGGTCCGGTAATCGCGCCGCCTACAGGAGAATATCCGCTGAGGTTAAAAAACGGCGATCCGGCGCCGATATCAGATGTGGATTCATAGCCGAGACCGAGCTCGGCCGGAGTAGGCTGGTTGATTCGCTGATCAAAATTGAACAAATAGCGCAGAAAGCTGAGGCGCATCGAGTTACTAAGTGTTGGTGAAAATAGATAAGTATTGGATAACACCGCGGAGTGGCCTGAAGTATCATCGCGGACGGGGAATCCGGGAAGGGCTGAACCGCGCACTGAGAACGGGTTCAAGTTATATCCGGTCGAATACGCATAGCGCAGATAGAATTGGCTTTTCTCAGAACGATTGAAGTCCAGTCTGCCGCCCGCCTGGTCCATGTTATTTTTTGCAACCTCGGTCGTCGTATAAACCGAAGACGACGTATTGCCCAGCGGATAGAATCTGTCCAGAATTGCAATCGCCACGGGATTGAACCGGCTCGGCGGGATGATACCTCCGGGAACGATTGCGCCTCCCTGCGTGAAGTCGCGCAACGGCGTTGGCAGACCGGAAAAATCGCCGGCGCGCTGAGCCGCAGTGGGCACCAGCGCCGACTGAGTAGTGCCCTGCCGGTTCCTGTAGCCTTCGTAATAGCCGAAAAAGAAAAGGCGGTTTTTTTGAAGTGGTCCTCCAAGCGTCCCTCCGAACTGGTTCTGCTTGAGGGGCTCAATCCTGGCGGAAAAGAAGTTGCGTGCATCCATCGAGTCGTTCCGAAGAAATTCGTAGAAGCCTCCATGGAGCTGATTTGAGCCGCCCTTGCTGACCACGCTCGTTGTTGACCCGGTAAAACCGCCGTACTCCGGCGGCGCGGTGTGGGTCAGGATCCGGAACTCGGCAATGGCATCCACAGGAAGCTTCAGCGCGTAGCCTGCGTCGACGCGATTGATATTCTGAGCGCCGTCCAACAAGTAATTATTGGATTCGGGACGCTGCCCATTAACGGCGTAAGCTTGACCGGCGCGCATGGACCCCCCTTGCGTGAGCACGCCCGGAGAGACCGGCGCGACTCCGGTTTGCAGCAGGCCAAGCTGGGTGAAGTTGCGGCCATTTAGCGGAAGGTCCAGCACCTCGCGCCCGCTTACCGTTTTGCCCAAAGTATTGGTGGCTGTATCGACCGGTGTCGCATCACCAGATACCGAGATGGCTTGCGTTACGCTCGACAATTCCAGCTTTACGTCCAGCCGCGCAGTCTGGCTGACGAGAATGTCAATAGGCTGCTGGGTGAAAGTCGCAAATTGGGGCGCGTTGACAGTCAGCGAATACTGGCCGACGGGAAGCAATGGAAATCGGAAATGACCTGTAGCTTCGGTCGATTGCGAGCGCGTGTATCCGGTGTGGATGTTCTTGACGGTGGCGTTCGCCCCCGAAATCTCTCCGCCTGACCGGTCCAGGATTCGTCCTTCGAGGGTCCCGGTCGGGTCCTGAGCAGATAAGCAGGCTGGAAAAACGGCGTAGAATAGAACTCGCCGAGCGGTTTGTAAGTTCATTCTTCGGTACTTTTGACAGCGAACGAGAATTGTATATGTCGAATCAGGCGCGCACAATAGTTACTTGTAATTAGTAAGTTTATACTATTGATTTTGTCTTTTAGTCCGGATCAGAATACCAGCTCATCGGGCCTGAATTACTAAATCGGGAGATCGGCTCAGCCGCTGTCAGGACAAAGCTGACAAGGCGGATCCTGCCGTTTGTTACGATCCTCTTCATCCTGTCTTTTCTCGACCGCGTAAATCTGAGCTTCGCGGCGCTGGATATGACACGGGATCTGGGGTTCGGGCCCCCGGTATATGGGTTCGGCGCGGGAATCTTTTTCTTGGGATATCTGCTGTTCGAGATTCCGGGGGCGCGGCTGGTGGAGCGGAGAAGCAGCCGCATCGCACTCGGCGTCATGCTGATTGCGTGGGGCGCCGCGGCGGCCCTGATGGGAACTGTTCGCGGGGTAAAGGAGTTCTATGCATATCGCGTGTTGCTAGGTGTAGCCGAGGCGGGCTTTTTCCCCGGAATCGTCATTTATCTGAGCCGCTGGTTCCCGAACGCCGATCGCGCGCGGGCCATCGGAGCGCTTGCGGTGGGGCTTCCGGCCGCCAACCTTGTCGGCGCTCCGGTCTCGAGCTGGCTTTTGACTCAGAACTGGTGGAACATTCCAGGCTGGCGCTGGCTATTTATCGTTGAAGGCCTTCCTTCTGTGATTGCCGGCATTATAACCGTCATGCATCTGGCGGACCGGCCGCGAGACGCAAAGTGGCTTAGCGATGAGGAGAAAGACTGGCTGGAACGTATTCTTGCCACGGAACAGGAAGAGCGCCGGGAGCCGCGCAGAAAGAGCACAACAGGAAATTTCAATTTCGAGCTCGTTCTGCTCGCCCTGATCTGGTTCTTCGACAACATGGGTGTTTATGGTTTCAACCTTTGGCTGCCCATGATCATCAGGAAGCTCTCCAGCTATTCTCCTGCATCTGTCGTCGCGATCGCGGCCACACCGTTTGTGGGCGCGCTGATCTCGGCGGCTTGCGTCAGCATCTCCTCCGATCGATCCGGAGAGCGGCTCTGGCATACGGGACTACCGATGATGACGTTCGGATTCGGGTTGGCGCTCAGCGTTTTCTTCGGCGAACATCTTGGGTTTGCGATCGGCGCTCTTTCGCTCGCGGCGTTGGGTCTCACATCCGGCACTCCAGGTTTTTGGGCCTTGGCGACAGCATCGCCCGGCGCTTCCGGATCCACACGCGTTGCCTTCATCACTTCGGCAGGGGCTCTCGGTGGATTTTGCGGGCCTTACCTTATGGGATTTCTACGCGAAACGACGAACGGTTTTGAAGCAGGTATGGCGACGCTTGCGATATCGGCCTTCGGCGCCGGTGTCCTTGCCGTCATCGGTTTCCGGCGCGCGGCGCGCTGAGGATCCCTTATCGGGCGGCGGCCAGCACTGCTTCCGGCGCAGGTTTTCCACGGGCGGCGTATCGGATCACTCCGACGGGATCGATCAGATAGACCGTGCGCTTCACAATTAAGCCGTTGGCATGATAGAGCTTCGCAACCATTTGCGCGGAGTCCACCAGCAGCGGAAATGGAAACTGAAATTTCTCGCGAAAACGCGCGTGACTGGCGCGGCTCTGTGGGTTGATTCCGAATACCGCGGTATTTCGCTTTTCTGCGTCCTGCCAGTGATCGCGAAATTCGCAGAGCTGCTTACGGCACACCGTAGTATCATCGCCCGGATAAAACACGAGTACGACGTTCCGGCCGCGCAGCGCGGATAAGGAGACGAGATTCCCTCCTTCATCCGGCAGCCGGAATTCGGGCGCCTGAGAGCCAACCGGCAGCACGTCGGAAAACAGCCAGGAGAGCATCACTCGACTCCTATTTTGACCTCATTGCTGCGGATTCCATCCAGGACGATGGAAAGCGTCTGCTGGCCGGGAGCCACTCCCGGCGGGATCTGTGCATTCACCTGGTAGAGGCCGAGATATCCGGAAGCAAGTCCGCTGTAAACCACCGGAGCCTGCACTCCGCCCACGATCACCTGTGGAGTCCGGATGGTTTGCGGCGGCGTGCTGTCCGTCGAAACGCGCAGGGGCCCCAAACCAGTACAGTAGATTTCGATATAGCCGCCGCGTGGCGCAGGCCGGGAGCTGGTGACTTCCGCGGTTCCGGCTCTGAGCACGGCTCCGAAGCCCGTCGCAGGGTCGAAGAAGATGCCCGGCGCCAAGGAAGCCATGTTTACTTTGAGGGCAGTCGTTGTTCCCGCGGGAATCGAAACTGTAAGATCCGCGGAGCCCACCGGCACGTCCGGCGGCACCAGAAAGTTGATCTGCCGGTCGCTGATGAACAAAAGCTGGGCGGCGGCGCCATTCATGGTGAGGCGCACGCCGGCGAGAGTCTCCGGCCAGGGAAACGGAGCCTGAGCGGTGATGCCGCCCGTCAGTCCGGAGCCGTAGAGCGTCGCCAGAGCGCCTGGTGTAATACTTGGCGCGAACGAGGCGGCGTTCACGGCGGCCGCAGCGCCGCCTGGGCGTTCGGCGGCATTCACGACCAGCGACACGTTTGGCGCGCCGCTTTCAAGGCGGAATATCAGGTTCGCACCGGCCGCCGTACCCGTGGTCCAGCGGAAGCTTGCCTGGCCCCTGGCATCGGTCGAAGCTACGGCCGGATCGACAGATCCGCCGCTGGAGGCGGCGGCCTGGATCCGAATTCCGGGATAGGGCAGGTCGTTAGCGTCTGTCAGTCTCACCACAATCGGATTGGGCAGCGCCGCCGAGCCATTAGCCTGTTGTCCGGCTCCGGACACGCTCACAAGCCGGAGCGACGATGCCGGCGCAACCTGGATGCGGGCAAAAACCGTTTCGAAGGCGGTATCGGCGGGAGCCGCCGTAAGCTCGTCGACTCCCGAGCGCACCGCTGAAATTTCAAAGGATGCGCTCGTAGCGCCGGCTGGAATCATCACCGAAGCTGGCATGCTAATGAAACCGGATTGCGCCTGAAGCGACACGGTCAAGGGCGTAGGAAGCGCTCTCTCCACGGACAGGGTGGCATTCCCCGAGCCGCGTTCCGGCACGCCGGCCGACGGAAACACCGACAGCTTCAGGGCTCGACGCAGCGAAGCATCTGCTGAGGCACGATTCGAGGACGCCTGCTGGAAAAATGCTTCGAAACCGGAGCGGAACGTTTCCAGTTTGGCCAGCTCATCGGGTGCTGGCTGCGTGCCCTGCGGCACAACCAGCACGAAGGCGAAGCGGAAACGCCGTTGGGCTACCGTGGAATCGGGTGTGCGCCGTCCCATCACGGATATGATCTGCTCTACGGTCACATCGCGGCGGTCTCCGTTGAAGCCAACGCCCGACTGTGGATGCCGCAGCTTATAAGAAGCCGGGACGCCGGTGACGAAAAATAAACCGTTGCGGTGCTGGCCTTCCACTTCCTCCGGCCCGCGGAAACCCATCAGGTATTGATCAAAAGCCGAATACGCCAGGGTATTTTCCGCGGTCAGAAAACGTGTCGTGCCGGAAGGGCCGTTGTCCTGGATGCGGTTGCCCTCCAGTAGCGAAGCGTCCGAGTTGAACGCGAAGTGCCAGTGCGAGTTTTGATAACCGAGCATTGCCGGCGACGACCGGTCTTCCGGATCCGGAACGCTTGCGTATGCCAGGAAGCGGTGTCCGGCTTCATGCGCCAGCACAGTCAAAGGCGTATCCTGCGTGGGCCCGCGCAGCGCGACATGTCCGTTCGGATCGGCGGGATAGTTTACGAGCGGTCCCATATTGATGACGCCTTGCAGACGCGATGCCGATCCGTAAATCCGGCCCTCATCGAAGACCGGAGCGCCGAACCCGGCGCCCCGGTTTCTGACGTTTGTTTCCCAGGCCACGGCGCCGGGCGCGGCGGGGATGCTTTCGTTGTTGTAAAAGATCAGGTAGTCATAGGCGTCTTCGTGTGTCTGGTAAAAGCGCTGCGCGGCCCTGACGGTATCCAGCTCAGATATGGAGCTGAAACGCTCGGCCACGGTCGCGGAATACTCAGCGGAGGGGTCGGTCGAGAATGAAACCAGCGAGATCGCGGCGGCGAGACTGCCCGGGCCGATACCCACGACCGCACCCGAGCTCACGAGAGTTGAGAAGGCGAATTCGATCTTTCCGTCAGGATAGAGCCGCACTTGAAACGTCTCGAGCGGGCCGGGAATTGCGGTATCGCTGTACTCGGGCACACGCACCCAACTCACAACCACTCGCGCCGGCTCGGCCAAAACCGATACACCCTGCGTGGATTTCGAAGGATCCAGGTCGGAAAAGAGAGGCGCGATCCGGGGCGGGCCGGACATCAAACGGCCGATCGAGCGCTCGAACGAGGCGCTTTCGGCGGCTGTGAACGTGAGGTTTCCGTCCGAGTTAACAAAGATCTGCCGGTATGTCGAACCGAAGAAAGGGAAGGCGAACGGCAGTGCGGCAGTCTGGCTGTCATCGTCGCCCAGCCCGGAAAGCAGGGCGCCCGAAGCGGCAGCGGCCGAATCGTAGGTATTGCCGCTTACCTGAAAACGATAGCTCGCAGCAGAGGCGGAGACCGGCTGAAAGGTGAGGGTCTTGGCTGCGAGATCGAAATCTTTGCCGCGCACTACGACACCGTCGCTGTCCTCCATCACAACGAGATTGCCGTTGTCCTGGACGCCCGCGGGTGTCTGGGCTGGGGCTACCCCCAGGCGCCGCACGCGGCTCGAACGAAGAGCTTCGGCGCGCCAATGCAAGCCAAGCTGCTCATCCCGCTTTGCGGGGTATGTGCCGCACACAACGGGATCCTGGCGGCACAGCCCGCCTGACGCAATCACGCACGCCAATGCCGCCGCAATCCCAAGTTCCTTCATAGACCGGGGAATCTCGATTTTCCCACGCCCGCGTCTATCATGGTTCGTATGGCCTTTTGCACGAATTGCGGCTCTGCGCTATCTGAGAGCGCTAGATTTTGCAGCAACTGCGGACAGGTTATCGGAGGTGTGGCCCCCGTGATTGAAACTGCGGCCCCCGCTAATCCGCTCGACTACACGATTCAAGGCGATAACCTGCAAGTGGTTCGCGTGAAGCTCGCTTCCGGCCAGGAGGTCTATGCCGAGGCCGGCAAGATGGTCTATAAGACCGCGAACGTGCAGTGGGAAACCCGCATGAGCGGCAATACGCTGGGCCAGAAGCTTATGGGCGCGCTGCGCCGGACGGTGACCGGCGAATCGCTGTTTTTGACTTATTTCCGCGCGCACGGCGACGGCGAAGTGGGTTTTGCCGGCAGCTATCCCGGCCGGATCCAGGTATTTGAGCTGGCATCAGGGCAGAGCATTCTGGCGCAGCGCGATGCTTTTCTGTGCGCGCAGCCCACGGTGCAGTTGAGCGTGGCGCTGGTCAAGAAGCTGGGAGCCGGGTTCCTGGGCGGCGAAGGCTTTATTCTCGAAAAGCTGACCGGTCCGGGCGCCGTTTTCATTCATGCAGGCGGCGACTTCATCGAGTTCCAGCTTAAGCCCGCGGAAACGATCCAGGTGGACACCGGATGCATTGTTGCATTTGAGGAGACCGTCGATTATGACATCCAGTTTGTCGGCGGCATCAAGACCGCCATCTTCGGCGGCGAGGGTCTCTTTCTGGCCACGCTGACCGGTCCGGGCAGGGTAATTATTCAAAGCATGACGCTCGAAAAGATGCGGCGCGAGCTGGCCCCCGCGCGCAGCGGCGGCGATGAGCGCAGCCCGCTCGGCGCGCTGGGCGGAATTCTGGGCAGCGAGGACTGACCTGCCGCGTGCTTGACAGGCGGTATCCGGGTTGGGATCATTCCCGCATGCGCAAACTGCTTTTGTTATCCACTGTGGCTGTGGCGGCCGCCTACGCGCAGACCGTTGGGAATCCGCTGAGTGCTTCAACCAGAGGCCTGTACGGAATCGCAAAAAACAATATCACGCGCGCGGCCGAGAAGATGCCGGAGGAGAACTATAGTTTCAAACCGACGCCCGAGGTACGCAGCTTCGGACAACTGGTGGGGCACGTATCGGATGCCAACTACACATTTTGCTCCGCCGTCCTCGGCAAGGATCCGCCCGTTCGAGGTATCGAGAAGAGCAAGACTTCGAAATCCGAGTTGGTCGAGGCGCTGAAAGGCTCGTTCGATTTTTGCGATAAAGCCTACGACTCCATGACCGATAGCATGGCTGTGGAGAAGGTGAAGTTTTTCGGCCAGGAGCGGCCCAAGCTCGGCGTGCTGGACTTCAACAACATGCACGACTACGAGCACTACGGCAATATGGTCACGTACATGCGTCTGAAGGGGCTCGTTCCGCCCTCAAGCGAACGGCGCCAATAACGTTTCAGCCCTCGCGTATACTGAAGAATAGCTGCAGTTCCTGGCATCACGTCCCATGGCCGAGATGAGCGTTCTGTGGCTGCGGGCGGCCGCGGTATTTTATTCGCTCGGCCTTCTGCATGCCATTTTGATGTTGGTTCGAAAGCGCGAAGGGCTGTTCCGATTCGCCCTGGGCGCCTTCGCGATCGGCGCTGTCCTCCACTTCGTCTCGATTCTCAAAGAGGGTGTTGCCACGAATCGCTGCCCGATTGGAAACATCTACGAAACGCTCTCCATGTGCGCCTTTCTGCTCACCTTGCTGTTTCTGTTCATCTACTGGCGTTACCGGATGGAGAGCCTCGGCGTGTTTATCTTCCCCCTGGTGTTCGTGATGTCTCTGGTGGCTACGCTCGGCAATCCGGTCAGCGCCTGGAGCAGCCCCGTGGTGCGAAATGTCTGGCTCACCGTGCACATTGTGCTGGTGCTGCTAGGCTATGCGGCTCTTGTTTTAGCGGCAGTGGCGTCGCTGCTCTATCTGTTCCAGGAACGCGAGCTGAAATCCAAGAAGCCGCGCAAGTTCTATTACCGCCTGCCGCCGCTGGGCACCCTGGACGAGATCATCTCCCGCTCGATGGCCCTTGGATTTGTTTTAATCACGCTGGCGGTGATCGCCGGCAGCACATGGGCATTCATCGAGCTGCGGACAAACTGGATCGGCGAGCCGAAGATTGCGATCTCGTTCTTCACGTGGGCTGTTTACCTGGCAATGGTGTTCCTCCGTGTGACGGTGGGATGGCGCGGCCGAAAAGCCGCCATTATGGTTGTCACCGTGATCGGATTTTCGGCGCTCACCTGGGTGGCTCACGCCCGTCTCGGGGCCCTGTTGCTGAAGCAATGAAGCTGCTCCTTGCCGGCATCAGTTATAAGACAGCGCCGGTCGAGGTGCGGGAGCGCCTGGCCTTTTCCGATGCGGTAGTGCCGAGCGCGCTCAAGGATCTGAAAGCACGGGAAGGCGTGATCGAAGCCATGATTCTCTCGACCTGCAACCGTGTGGAAGTTTTGATCACGACCGATGATACGAGCGATGCGGCCGCCGTTGTGGACGGCTTTCTGATTGATAGGCACAGCGTATCGGCGGACGTCATCGAGCAATGCCTTTACCACCATGAAGGCCAGGCGGCGATTCATCATTTGTTCCGGGTCGCGGCCAGTCTGGATTCGATGGTGGTCGGTGAAACACAGATCCTCGGCCAGCTCAAAGCTGCCTATGCGACAGCCAAAGCGCATGGCGCGGTTTCCGGATGGCTCGAAGGACTCCTTAGCCGGGCGTTCGGCGTGGCTAAGCGTGTGCGCTCGGAAACAGGCATCGGGCAGATGGCGGTTTCGGTAAGCTATGCGGCTGTCGAGCTGGCGCGCAAGATCTTCGGATCGCTGTCGCATCGGACGGTTATGTTGGTCGGGGCAGGTAAGATGTCCGAGCTTGCAGCGCGCCATCTGCGCCGGTCCGGCGTCTCTCATGTGTTTGTCACGAATCGCACGCCGGAGCGCGCAGCGGAAATGGCCCGGCTCTTTCAGGGCACACCGGTCGAGTACGGCCGGTTCACGGCCATGCTGCCCGAGGTGGATATCCTCATTGCTTCGAGCGGCGCGCCGCATTACATCCTGACGAAATCCGATATGCAGCGCGTCATCGCCGTGCGGCGGAACAAGCCGGTCTTTCTGATCGATATCGCCGTGCCGCGCAATATCGAGCCCTCCGTGAACAAAATCGATAATGTGTTTCTATACGATATTGACGATCTGCAGGAGGTGGTGAACGCCAATCTGCGCGAGCGGCTGAAAGAAGCCGAGCATGCCGAGCAGATCGTGGCGCAGGAAGTGGAGCGAATGATGTCCCGGCTGCAGGCGCAGGAGATCGCGCCGACGATTGTCAGCCTGCAGGAGCAGCTCGAGCAGATCCGCCTCGCGGAGATCGATAAAGTGCGCCGCCGCTACGGTCCGATTACGCCGGAACAGGAGGAAGCATGGCACGCGCTTACTCGCGGCATCATCAATAAGATCGCGCATGGGCCTATCTCCGAGCTGCGCATGCAGGCCGGACGGCCCGAAGGCGCTCACGTGATTGAAGCCATACGGAAGGTTTTCCATCTTCAGGACTGATCGCATGCTCGTCATCGCCTCCCGAGGCTCCGCGCTCGCCTTGTGGCAGGCGCGCTGGGTGCAGGATCATCTGGCGGCGCTGGGGCATCGAGCGCGCATCGAGGTAATCAAGACAACGGGAGATAAGATCACCAACGTGCCGCTTGCGCGCATTGGCGGTAAGGGTCTTTTCACGAAGGAGATTGAGGAGGCGCTGCTGGACGGGCGCGCCGATCTGGCAGTGCACAGTTTGAAAGATCTGCCGACCGAATTGCCGGATGGACTGGTGCTGGCTGCCGTGCCGGAGCGGGAAGACCCGCGGGACGCGCTGGTTGGGACGACGCTTGGAGGGCTACGGGCGGGCGCGAAAGTGGGCACAAGCTCCTTGCGCCGCGAGGCGCAATTGCGAAAACTCCGGCCCGACCTGATTGTCGAGCCGCTGCGCGGCAACCTGGATACGCGCGTGCGCAAACTCGACGAGGGGCAGTACGACGCGATTGTATTAGCGGCGGCCGGTCTCAAACGGATGGGTTGGGCCGGGCGCATTTCCGAAGCGCTGGAACCCGAGCTGATGTGCCCCGCCGTAGGGCAGGGCGCTCTGGCGATTGAGACGCGCGCAGAAGGGCCGGGAAGGTCGGCATGCTCGGCCCTCGATCATGGCGAGACTCGCGCGGCGGTAATGGCCGAGCGCGCCCTTCTCGCCGCGCTCGGCGGCGGCTGCCAGGTGCCGATTGGAGCCTACGCGCGGATCGAGAAAGATCAATTGGCGCTGTTGGCTGCCGTGATCGCACCCGATGGAAGCGCGCTGGTCCGCGCCCAAGGCTCCGGACGGCCCGATTCTGCCGAGGCCCTTGGGCGTGCCGTCGGGGCTGAGCTGCTGGAGCGCGGGGCGCGCCGGATTTTGGAAACCGTTTCAGTCCCTCCTGCGCGGAACGGGAATGTCTAAAGTCTACCTGGTGGGGGCCGGACCGGGCGATCCCGACCTGATTACGGTGAAGGGCCGCGCCGCGCTGGCGGAAGCTCAGTCTATACTCTACGATCATCTCGCGCCCATGCGGCTGCTCGATCTGGCGCCGTCATCGGCGGAACGGGTTTACGTGGGAAAGAAGCGGGCGTGCCACGCTTTTTCGCAGGAAGAGATCTGCCGGATGCTCATCGAGCGCGCGCAGCGCGGCCTCACTGTGGTGCGCCTTAAGGGCGGTGACCCGTTCATTTTCGGGCGCGGCGGCGAGGAAGCCGAGGCCCTCGCCGATGCCGGCATTCCGTTTGAAGTGATTCCCGGGGTCACATCGCCGCTGGGCATCGCAGCCTATGCCGGCGTGCCTCTCACGCACCGCGAACATACGTCTGTGGTTACCTTCGTATCGGGCCATGATGTTGCGGCAATCGACTGGGAGCGCGTCGGAACAGCCGAAACGCTGGTCATCCTTATGGGCCTCACCTCGTTCGGCGAAATCGCTGGAGAGCTCGTGGCGCGCGGCCGCTCACCCGAGACTCCGGCGATTGCGGTGCGCTGGGGCACACGCCCGGACCAGCAGGTCGTGGAAGGGACGCTGGCCTCGCTGCCGGTTCTTGTCCGCCGGCACGACATGAAGCCTCCTGCCACGATCATCGTCGGCGAGGTCGTGCGGCTTCGGCGCAAGCTGAGCTGGTTCGAGCAGCTTCCATTATTCGGCCGGCGCATCGTGGTCACGCGGGCTAAAGGGCAGGCCGAAGATCTGAGCGCCAAGCTGCGGGCCCTCGGCGCTGAAGTTCTGGAGCTGCCGACGATCGAGATCGCCCCTGCCGCCGATTACGGCCCTCTGGACCGCGCCATCGCTCGCCTGGCCAGCTATGACTGGCTGATCTTCACCAGCGTGAACGGCGTGCGGTTTTTTCTGGAGCGGCTCGATCGCTCTTCGGTCGACCTCCGGGCCATTGGCGCGCGGATCTGCACGATCGGGCCGGCAACTCGCCGCGCCATCGAAGCTCTGCATCTGAAGGTAGATCTGATGGGGGAAGAGTATGTGGCGGAAGCTCTCGTTGAGGCCTTCGCTCCGTTTGATCTCCAGGGGAAACGAATTCTGCTGCCGCGCGCCGCAGTGGCCCGGGAGTTGGTTCCTGTGGAGCTCGCCCGGCGTGGCGCGCGCGTGGACGTTGTGGAAGCTTACCGGACGATAGTTCCGAAAGAGGCAGGCGCGGCAGCGACTCGAATCTTCAGCGGAGGCAAAAGGCCTGACTGGATCACGTTCAGCAGTGCCTCAACGATACAGAACTTCGTGGAAATTTGCGGAACCGAAGCGCTTGCCGGCGTAAGGGTCGCATCCATCGGACCCATTACCACCGCCGCCGCACGCAAGCTCGGTATCGCCGTGACCGCCGAAGCGAATGTATATACCATGGATGGCCTGGTCGAAGCCATTCTGAAGGAACAGCACGGACCAGGCCGGAAAGACTAGGTGCCTTCGGACCAGCTCGACAGGTAAATTTCCTGCTCCGGCGTCAGGCGATCGATCTTGACGCCCATGGACTCCAACTTCATCTTCGCCACTTGCTTGTCAAGCTCTTCCGGAACCGAATACACGGTCTTTTCGAGTCGGGCGTGATTCTTCACCATGTACTCGGCGCTCAAGGCCTGGTTGGCGAAGCTCATGTCCATTACCGAAGCGGGATGTCCCTCAGCCGCGGCGAGATTGATCAGCCGTCCTTCGCCCAGGACGTTGATGCGGCGGCCATCACGGAACGCATACTCGTCAACGAATGCGCGGGTCTCGCGCCGTGAGGAAGCCATCTTGCCGAGCGTTTCCAGGTCAATTTCGATGTTAAAGTGCCCGGAATTGCACAAAATCGCGCCGTTCTTGAGGAGCTCGAAATGCTCGCGCCGGATTACATGCTTGTTGCCGGTGACGGTCACGAACACATCGCCGATTGCGGCGGCTTCGTTCATGGACATGACGCGATAGCCATCCATGACGGCTTCGAGCGCCTTGGTGGGATCGATCTCCGTGACAATCACATTGGCGCCGAGGCCCCGCGCGCGCATGGCGACGCCGCGGCCACACCAGCCATAACCGGCTACAACCACATTCATGCCGGCCAATAGGACATTAGTCGCGCGGATGATGCCGTCGATCGTGCTCTGCCCCGTGCCGTAGCGGTTGTCGAACAGGTGCTTGGTCATGGCATCGTTCACGGCCACGATGGGATAGCGCAGCACGCCTTCTTTGGCCATGGCTCGCAGCCGGATCACGCCGGTGGTCGTCTCTTCGGTGCCGCCGACTACGTTGGCGGCCAGATCCTGGCGCTTGGTGTGAAGCAGCGTTACAAGGTCGGCCCCGTCATCCATCGTGATGTTCGGCGCGTGGTCCGCCGCGGCCGAGAGATGCTGATAATACACCTCGTTGGATTCGCCCTTGATGGCATACACCGGGATGCCGTAATCCCTGACCAGGGTCGCGGCCACATCATCCTGCGTTGACAGCGGATTGGAGGCGCACAATACGGCTGAAGCGCCGCCGTCGCGCAGCGTGATCATCAGATTGGCGGTCTCCGTGGTCACGTGCAGGCAGGCTGCGATGCGAATGCCGGCCAGCGGCTGCGTCTTGATGAATTGTTTGCGGATCGTTTGCAGCACGGGCATGGACTGAAAAGCCCACTCCGTGCGCCGCTTGCCGAGATCGGCCAGAGCCAGATCCTTAATATGACAGGCGACTTGCGTTTGTGTATCGGTAGACATGAACTCCTCTTCTTAGTTGGCCACCCGCTTGTTAGTTGGCTACGGCTTGCGCGACCGCTTCTTCCCGAAGCGCCTCCGCTACGTCAGTAGCTTCCCAACTAAATCCGTCTCCGGAGCGCCCGAAGTGTCCGAAAGCGGCGGTCTTGCGGTAAATCGGCCGGCGCAGTTTCAGGTGATCGATGATGCCTCGCGGAGTAAGGGGGAAATGGGCACGGATCAAATCGACGATCTTCGAATCCGGGGCTGTCCCGGTTCCAAAACTATTTACCATGACCGAGACCGGCTCGGCCACACCGATTGCATAGGCGAGCTGTACCTCGCAACGTCTGGCCAGTCCGGCGGCCACGATGTTTTTGGCGATGTAGCGGGCCATGTAGCAGGCCGAGCGGTCTACCTTCGTCGGGTCCTTGCCGGAAAACGCGCCGCCGCCATGACGTCCCATTCCACCGTAAGTGTCGACGATAATCTTCCGTCCCGTGAGGCCCGTGTCCCCATGCGGTCCGCCGATCACGAATCGTCCCGTTGGATTGATGTGAAAGACGGTTTTGGAATCGATCATCTCCGACGGAATGACCGGATCAATAATGTGCTTTTTGACTTCTGCCCGCAAGGCCTCCGTCGAAATCCGATCGCTGTGTTGGGTCGAGATCACCACCGCGTCGATGCGCTTCGGCTTCCCCTCGACGTACTCCACGCTAACCTGCGATTTTCCGTCTGGGCGAAGGAAATCCACAATTCCCGCCCGCCGCACTTGTGACAGCCGCTCCACCAGCTTGTGCGCCATCGTGATCGGCAGCGGCATCAGTTCCGGCGTTTCATCGCAGGCGTAACCAAACATGAGACCCTGATCGCCGGCGCCGCCGGTATCTACCCCCATGGCGATATCGGGCGACTGCGCCTGAATCGTGTTCAAAATACCGCAGGTCTTCGCATCGAAGCCGAAAGCCGCATCCGTATAGCCGATGTCCGCAATCGTCTCCCGCGCGATCTTCGGAATATCGACGTAACAATTGGTCGTAATCTCTCCAGCCACTACGCAGATGCCGGTCGTCACCAGCACTTCACAAGCCACGCGGCCCATCGGGTCCTGCGCGAGCACCGCGTCGAGAACCGAGTCGGAGATTTGGTCCGCCATCTTGTCCGGATGGCCTTCCGTTACCGATTCAGATGTGAATATGTGTCTTTGCATTCCTGTCCTTCAAAGGTCGTGAGTTCGGTGGTTTCTGCTCTTGAATGGCTTGGCCGACCGTGCCGGTTGGGTTGCAGCCGAATTAAACAGACGTCTCAGTGTACCGGACCGGCAGGGTCGCGTCAATCCGCCGCCGTACCGCCTCCGCATATCTCTAGTACTAACGGAACTACACCTGGCTTGCTTACCTGCTACCCCCATCGCCAGCGGGTAATTTGCCGAGAATGTGGTCTTGAATCCAGTGCCCGTCCCACCACTCCACCGGGTTTACCTGAACACCATCCACCTGCATGCTGAAGTGCAGATGGTCGCCGCCGGCCAGCCCAGTTGAGCCGGAAAGCCCCATCTTCTGCCCTTTCTTCACCATATTGCCCACCTGGACGTCGATCCGGCTGAGATGGCCATAGATGGATTGCAGCCCGTATCCGTGATCGAGCACGATGCAGTTGCCATAGATACCCAGGTCGGATGCCCAGAGTACTTTGCCATCGTTGGCTGCCTCGACCGGTACATTGCGCGAGACTGCCAGGTCAAAGCCAAGATGAACCTGCTGATCCACCTTTTTTCCTTTGTAAACATATGTTCGAATATCGGCGAACTGAGACTCGACCTGAGAGTTGGAAAGCTGCAGAAATGGTCCGCGCCAGAGAACCCGCTGCTCGGTCTTGAGGCGCAGGTCGGATAACGTCCGGTTGTTTTCACGGCGAAGCTGGCCGTTAATGCGCAGGAACCGCGAGAGCAGATCGCCGGAAACGCCGGGATCGATCTGGTTTACCACCTTTTCAAGGAAAGCGTCGTCAATTTCCAGACTGCGTGAACGGAAAGACTTCGGGAAAATTTTGTAGGAGAAGCGGCCGCTGACCTCCGTGCCCGTGGGATTGCTGACATACACACGGGGAACGGTATCGGCGGAGAGATCCCACGGATACGCGAACAATGAAAAGCGCTCGTTGGCCGGCCGGCCCGGCAGAGGAAAGCTGCGAAACGTGTAACCGTTGACCTTCACTCCGGCTTCGGTCCAATAACCGGATGGGCGAAACGTAACGAGCTCCGAACCGCCCTGATTAATGTAATGCTGCGCATCCTCGACCTGGACGCGCGGCGGTTGAGTGGCGACGTCGACGTCCGTAGTGAGCCGGTCAGTGCGGCCGAGAAAATCGTTCGATTTCGCCTCGATCGTGAGCTTCGCTTTCCCGTCATGCAATGCCGGAGCGTTTTCCTTGCCGGCTGTGAACGCATATGCGCGCGGGTGCACATGATGGCGCCAGAATCCGAACCGGCTCGCGGGGACATGGTTCTCAAAGACAACATATGTTTTGCCATCCTGCTCGAGCCACGCCGAGAGGTGGCGCACACCATGCGGATTTGAGACATGCACCCGCACTGGTGTGCGGCTCCCCACCATCTTCACTAGGGGTTCGAGTTCTAATGAGGTTCGGGAAGACAATAACGCGAGTGCGATCAGGGCGGTCGCAATCAGGACGAGAACGAGCAGCAGCGCTTTTTTCACTATTTTGTCCAGGAGCGAATCCAGTCAATGAAGGTGTTGTACCAGAGCACGGTATTCTGCGGCTTCAGTATCCAGTGGCCTTCGTCCGGGAACAGCACCAGCTTGGAAGGTATTTTCTGGACCTGCAGCGCCGTGAATAACTGTAGGCCCTGGCCCACGGGAACGCGATAATCGAGCTCCCCATGCAGCACCAGCGTCGGGGTGCGAAACTCCTTCACATAATGACTCGGCGACCATCGGGCATAGACTTCGGGGTTTTCCCAGGGAGGACCGCCGAACTCCCACACCGGAAACCACAACTCTTCGGTCTCACCAAACTCGCTCATCAAGTCAAATACACCGGCGTGCGAGACCAGAGCTTTAAAACGCTGCGTGTGGCCCAGGATCCAATCCACCATGTAACCGCCATAGGAGCCGCCGGCTGCCGCCATGCGGCTTCCGTCGGCGTAAGGCACTTCGGCCACAATGTGGTCGGCTACCGCCATTACATCCTCGAAGGCGCGGCCGCCCCAATCGCGGTTGATCTGATCGATAAATTTCTGGCCGTAGCCGGTGGAGCCGCGCGGGTTCGGCATCACTACGACGAACCCTGAGGCTGCGAATACCTGGGCATTCCAGCGGTAGCTCCAGCTCTGGCCCCATGCTCCTTGCGGGCCGCCGTGGATAAGCATTAGCACCGGGTACTTCCGGCCCGGCTGAAAGCCGAAAGGTTTCACTAGGAAGCTCTGCACCCGGTCATTTTCGGCGCCCGCGACCCAAAACTCCTCGAGCGGCGTAAGCGAGTAAGTCGTCAGAATCGGATCGTTCAAGCGGGTCAGCGGCACCGGGGCGCCCCCTGTGGCCGAAGCACGAAACAGCTCTGCGGGACGTGAGCCGCTCTGCTGTGTGTAGACCATGGACTTGCCGTCCGGCGTGAACTGCATTTCGTCAAGGTGATTATCGCCGCTGATGGCCGTGCGGATCTCACCGCCATTCACGGAGATAAACTGAATCGGCTGCCGGCCGCGATCTCCTGCCGTGAAGAACAGCTTGCTCGAATCAGGTGACCACACGAACGAGTCGATCCATCGGTCCAGGCTCTCGGTCAGATTCGTAACCTTGCCGGTCGCGCGTTCAAGGATCTGGAGGCGCCACCGGTCGCTTTCATAACCCGCCCGGAACTGGCTGCGGTACGCAATATACTTCCCGTCCCGCGAGTAGACAGGACTCGTGTCGGCGCCTTGATTCAGTGTGATCTTGCGAGCGGGACCGCCGGCGACGGCCACCACGTAGAGATCCAGGTTCGTGCCGAGAGCGGGCACGGGGTCGCTCGACATGGCGTAACAAAGCTCGGCGCCATCGGGCGAAAGTGCATACCCGTCCTGGCCTCCGAGCGAGAATGGCGGCACGTCGCGCTCGCCCGGAGTCAGGTCTCTGGGCGTGCCGCCGTCGACCGGAACAACAAGCAGGTGACTGCGCCTGCTGTTGTCCCATGTCTTCCAGTGGCGGTAGAGCAGACCGGTATAGATGCGGGCCTTTACCGCGCGCGCCTTCTCCTCATCCAGGTGCTTGCGGTTGCAACCGTCATCGGCCCCGCAGACCGGATAGACGTCGCTCGTAAAGATCAGGTTCTTGCCATCCGGAGAATACAGCACGCCGCCGGCTTCGGAAGCGAGATTGGTGATCTGTTTCGGATTCGCGCCCTCGGCATCCATCGTCCAGACCTGCGGCGTGCCGCTGCGATCGGAGATGAACGCGATACGTCGCGAGTCGGGAGACCATCGGGGACGCTCGCTGTCGGATCCGGCCGGCGTGATCGGCCGCGGCGTGCCGCCCGTTACTGGCACCAGCCAGATCTGCTTCGGGCGCTTATTGGCCGGAACGTCAGTAGTCCCGACCACAAACGCCACCAGCCGGCCATCCGGAGAGATCTGCGGATCGCTGATGCGCGACAAACGGAGGAGCGCATCCACATTGAACGGCTGCGTCTGCGCGCTCAGGCCCGCCGCAATAGCGAGCCCCGCGAGGACGGCTCGGCGCATTAGACGATTGTAACGCGGCATGTTAGCATGGTTTTTCCAATTCGAGTCAGCCACCGCCGGACCCGGACCGTAATATTTTGATACGAGCTGTAAAAGGAACCAGGGACCTGCTGCCCCCCGCAACCGATGTGTGGAACCGGGTTGAGAGCACGGCCCGTAAGGTCTTCCGCGCCTACAACTATCACGAGATTCGCACGCCGATTCTGGAGGAGACGCAACTGTTTGCGCGGGGCGTGGGCGAAGAGACCGATATCGTCACCAAAGAGATGTACACGTTCGAAGACCGCGACGGCAGCTCGCTCACACTTCGGCCGGAGAACACGGCATCGGTGATGCGCGCTTACATCGAGCACCGCCTCGACCAACGGCCCGGTGTACAGAAGCTCTATTATATGGGCCCGATGTTTCGCCGCGAACGGCCACAAAAAGGCCGCTACCGGCAGTTTTATCAGATCGGCGCGGAAGCCATCGGCTCGGAGTCGCCCGCGGTGGATGCCGAAGTGATCGAGATGGTGGTGCATCTGCTTCGGGGCGTAGGTCTCGAAGATTTCACGCTGCTGATCAATTCCGTCGGATGCTCCAACTGCCGGCCGCAGTATGTCGAGCTGCTCCGCGAGCGTCTGCGGGATGTGGCCCCGCGGCTCTGCGAGGACTGCCAGCGCCGCGCGGTAACCAATCCGCTACGTGTGCTGGACTGCAAGGTGGAAGCCGATCAGCCCATTATCGACACGCTGCCGTCCATTCTCGATCATCTTTGCGAGATCTGCAGGCCGCACTTCGAAGCCGTCAAACAATACCTTGATGATCGCGGGATCGCCTTCGAAGTGCGCCCGCGGCTGGTGCGAGGTCTGGACTATTACATGCGCACGACATTCGAGGTAGTGCATGGCGCACTCGGTGCGCAGAATTCTGTGCTTGGCGGCGGCCGCTACGACGGCCTGGCCGAGGCGCTTGGTTCAAAGCTGGCGGCGCCTGGAATCGGGTTTTCGATCGGAGAAGACCGGCTGGTAATGACGGTGGAGTCCGATTACTCGGCCGCAGCTTTGGATCTGTTCATCGCTCCTCTGGGCGAGACGGCGCTGCGGCGCGCGGGCGTTCTGGCGGCGCGGCTTCGCACGCGCGGCCTGGCCGTGGAGGTCGGACAGGACGGGCGGCTCAAGCGCGCGCTCGAGCTTGCCAATAAGCTGGGCGCCCGCTACGCGCTGCTCATCGGCGAAGAGGAATTAACCGCGGGGCGGTACACGCTGAAGAACATGAGTTCGGGCGCACAGCAGAGCGTGAGCGCCGACGAAATCGAGGACCCCAATTTCTCATGGAACCAACGGTAGCACTGGACTTTCTGGGCGACCTGCGCCGCACCCACACATGCGGCGCCCTGCGGGCCCGAGACGCCGGCTCCCGCGCGCTGCTAATGGGATGGGTGCACCGCCGCCGCGATCTGGGCGGGGTGTTATTTATGCACCTTCGCGATCGCGACGGCGTGACGCAGATCGTCTTTCACTCCGGCATCGCTGAAGCCGTGCATCGCCGCGCCGAGCAGGTGCGCACCGAGTACGTGATCGCGGTCGAGGGCATTGTTGCGCTGCGCGCTCCTGACACGGTCAATCCGAACCTGGAGACCGGCGAAGTGGAGCTGGTTGCCGAGCAGATCTGGATTTTGAACGACTCACGCACTCCGCCATTCCCGATGGAAGAGGAAGTGGACGTGAGCGAAGACGTGCGCCTTAAATACCGCTACGTGGACCTGCGCCGGCCGCACATGCAGCGCAACATCATTCTGCGTTCGCGAGTCTCTTTCGCTGTACGTGAGTATCTCAATTCGCAGGGATTTCTCGAGATCGAAACTCCGTTCATGACGCGCTCTACACCGGAGGGCGCACGCGACTATCTCGTTCCCAGCCGTGTGCAGACCGGTTGCTTCTACGCGCTGCCGCAATCGCCGCAGATCTTTAAGCAACTGCTGATGGTGAGCGGCTTCGAAAAATATTTTCAGATCGTGCGCTGCTTCCGTGACGAGGACCTGCGGGCCGACCGGCAGCCGGAATTCACACAGATCGATCTGGAGATGTCGTTTCCGCAGGAAGAGCGGATCTTCGAGGTGATCGAACCGCTCGTGCAGAGAGTCTGCCATGTGGCTGGCTACAGCGTCCAGATTCCGTTCCCACGGCTCGCCTATGCGGAGGCGATGCGCTCCTACGGCATCGACAAGCCGGACCGCCGTATCCCGCCAATGTACCCGGTGGAAGACATATTGCCGGAGCTGACCGCCGACGGCCTGCCGCTTGTGGCCATTCACATTCCGAACACAGGCACGCTCAGCCGCAAGGAACGCGACGAGATGAAGGCGTTTGGAACGGAGCGCGGCTTGCGGGTTTTCGACGACGCCAAGCGGCTGGAGCGCGACTTCCCCGAAGCAATGGCGCGGATTCGCGAGCACGTGGGCGTGCAGGAGCCGGACCTGCTGATGCTCGCCTCCTGGCACGGTGAGCCAAAAGGGCATCGGCCGGAGGAGACCGTATTCCAAGCCTGCGGCCAACTGCGGCTGTATGCCGCTCAGAAGTACAATGACCGGCATAAGCTCCTGGACCCACGCAACTTTCAGTTTCTTTGGGTGGTAGACTTCCCGATGTTCGAGTGGGATGAAGAGGATGGCCGGTGGAATGCCGCGCACCACCCGTTCACCTCGGTTCTTGACGAAGATCTGGATAAGATCGCAAGCGATCCCGCCCGCTGCCGCGCGAAGTCCTATGACCTGGTATTGAACGGTGTGGAGCTAGGGTCTGGCTCGATTCGTATTCACCGCCGGGATGTGCAGGCGCGGATCTTCGCCGCGCTGGGGTTCAGCGATGAAGAAGCAAAGCGACGGTTTGGATTTCTGCTCGAAGCGCTGGAATACGGCGCGCCTCCGCACGGCGGTATCGCACTGGGGCTCGATCGTCTCGTGATGATCCTGGCCGGTGAAAACTCGATTCGCGATGTGATTCCGTTTCCGAAGACTGCGCGCGGCACAGACCTGATGTGCGACGCACCGTCGCCCGTTCCGGAACGGCAGTTGCGCGAGCTCGGAATCGCGATCCGGCGGCCGCAGTGACGCGGCAGCAAAGCTTGATGTTTCGATTCACTCACTGATAAAGGAGTAGTCCTTGCGAAAAAAAGTCACAGTAGTAGGCGCCGGCAACGTTGGCGCCAATTGCGCGCTGCGCATCGCTGATAAAGAGATGGCCGACGTTGTTCTTGTCGATGTAGTCGAGGGAGTTCCCCAAGGAAAGGCACTGGACCTGCTGCAATCCGGCCCGGTGCAGGGCTATGACGTGATGCTGACCGGCTCAAACGACTACGAGCCGACAGCCAACTCCGATATTGTTGTAATCACCGCCGGATTTCCGCGCAAGCCGGGGATGAGCCGCGACGACCTGCTGCTGGCGAACTACGATGTCGTGCGCGCGGCTACCGAGCAGGCGGTGAAATACTCACCCAATTGCATTCTGATCGTCGTCACCAATCCCCTTGATGCCATGTGCCAGACGGCATACATGGTTTCGAAGTTCAGTAAGAATCGCGTGATCGGTATGGCCGGCGTTCTCGATACCGCCCGGTTCCGCACCTTCATCGCCGACGCGCTGAAAGTGTCGGTCGAGAACGTCACGGCCGTAGTGATGGGCGGCCATGGCGACACGATGGTGCCTTTGGTCCGCTTGAGCAATGTGGCGGGCATTCCCCTAACAGAGCTGATGGACAAGGCCACGCTCGATGCAATTGTGGACCGGACGCGCAATGGGGGAGCCGAGATTGTGAAATACCTCAAGACCGGCAGCGCTTATTATGCCCCCTCTGCCGCCACCGTCGAGATGGTCGAATCCATTCTCAAGGACAAGAAGAAGGTTCTTCCCTGCGCGGCGCTGCTCGAGGGTGAATATGGCATCCAAGGCCTGTTCGTAGGTGTGCCGGTGAAGCTGGGTGCCCGTGGTATCGAACAGATTTATCAAGTGAAGCTCACCGAAGAAGAGCGTGCCATGCTCCGGAAGAGTGCCGCTGCGGTCGAGGAGCTGGTGAACGTCATCCGCGCGAAACACGGCTAAGCCTGGCATGTACATTTTACATTGACATATGTAACAGCATAGTGTACATTAGGGCTATGCGGGTGACAGCTACCGTTTTGCGGTCCCATTTATTCGAGGCGCTCGAAAAAGCGGTGCAGGGAGAACCTGTTGAGGTTTCCTACAAAGGCAAGCTGCTGCGCATTATTCCTGAATCGGGAGCGTCGAAGCTAGCCCGGGCCAAGCGGCAGCACGCGCTGGCAGTGGATCCGGACCTGATCATCTCGGATAAACAAGCCTTGGAGGAAATGGAAGCCGCCTGGAAGGAGGATTGGGACGCGCTGTGAGCAGCGCGTATCTCGATACCCACGTGGCTGTTTGGCTGCACGACGGGCTTGTCGAGAAATTTTCGTCGCGGGCTAGGGATGGAATTGAATCCAACGAGCTGCGGGTCTCCCCAATCGTGCAGTTAGAGCTGGAGTACCTCAAGGCCCGGCGGAGAATCACGGAGGAGCCCGTCAAAATGCTGGCATATCTGAACGCCGCCTTTGGCATCATCGTATGCCAGCTTCCGTTTGCGCTCGTAGTGCACACGGCCGCGTCGCTTCACTGGACAAATGACCCCTTCGACCGGCTGATCGTCGGACAGGCCAGCGCGGCGGACTCCGGCCTGATCACAGCCGACGAGACAATACGGAAGCACTACGCTCACAGTATCTGGTAGACGGACAGAGCGAGGTTCTACGCCTCAAGTAGCCGTAAGCTGGAAATATGAGTCGGCCGCGCATTGTTATCGTGGGAGGCGGCTTCGGCGGTGTCACCCTGGCGCAGCATCTGGAGCGCCGGCTGAGAGAGACTGCGGAACTGGTCCTGGTCAGCAGTGAAAATCACCTTGTCTTCAGCCCGATGCTGGCGGAAGCGGTTGGGCGCTCGATCTCTCCTCTGCACATCGTGGTGCCCGGGCGGCAGATGGTGCGCCGCACGCGGTGGATCACGGCTCGAGTCACAGAAGTGGACCGCGAGCGCTCGCGAGTTCATTACATCTCTGCGGGCGGGGAGCGCGGAGAACTTGGCTACGATCACCTCGTGCTGGCTGTGGGTTCGGTAATCAACCTCAGTGATGTTCCGGGACTGGCCGCGTACGCATTTCCGTTAAAAACCCTGGGTGATGCCGCGGCGTTGGGTAACACCGTGATCGGCCGGCTGGAAGAGGCCTCGGTCGAGCAAGATGCAGCCGAGCGGCGGCAGTTACTGACGGTAATCGTCATTGGCGGCGGGTTCAGTGGTGTGGAGGTCGCCGGCCAGATTAATGAGCTGATAGAACGGGCCCGGCGATATTACCCAACGCTCAAAGAGGAGCGGCCGCGCGTGATTCTACTGCACCGTGGCGACCGGATTCTCCCCGAGTTGAATACGCGCTCGCTTTCGGAGTTCGCATTTGCCAAGCTACGGCAGAACGGTGTGGACGTCCGCTTGCAAGCCGAGGTGATAGAGATCACCGCTGGAGCTGCGCGGCTGCGCTCCGGGGAGGTAATCGAGGCCGGGACCGTGGTCTGTACGGTCGGAACTGCGACGCACCCGCTCATCCGTTCGCTCGAACTGCCGCTGGAGCGTGGGCGCCTGCCTACCGAGCCGGATATGCGAGTGCGCGGGACGGAGAATATCTGGGCCCTCGGCGACTGCGCCCTGATCCCCAATGCATACGATGGAAAACCGGCCTCGCAAACAGCGCAGTTCGCGACTCGGGAATCCAAGCAACTGGCCGATAATCTGAGCCGTGTGCTTCGCGGTGAGCCGACGCGCCCGTTTTCCTATCGACCCTTGGGTTTGTTGGCTTCGATCGGCATGCAGAACGCCGTGGCCGAGATCCTGGGATTTCATATCTCGGGTTTTCCGGCGTGGTTCCTTTGGCGCGGCGTGTATTTGTTTAAGCTCCCGAGCTTCGCACGCAAACTCGAAGTGGCCATTGACTGGGCGTGGCAGATCTTTTTCCCTCCAAACATCGTCCAACTGCAAATGGAGCGCACGCAGCGCGTGGGACGCGCCCATTATGCGGCAGGAGAATACGTGTTCCACAGAGGCACTCCCGGCGACCGGTTTTATATCATCGAGAGCGGAACCGCGGGAGTTTACCTGAACGAGCATGACGCGCCGGTGTCGCTACTGAAGGCCGGCGATCATTTCGGCGAAGGGTCCCTTCTGGCGCCGAAAGGCAGAGGTGTGCATTCCGCCTCGATAAAGGCGGAAACGCCGCTCGACCTGCTTACGCTCAGCCGCGACGATTTCGTGCGCCTTTCCGAATCGTTTTCCATACTGCACAAAGAGGTTCGGCGAACGCTGCTGGCCCGGCAGAATTCCGAGCAGGTTACTGAATTACTGCGCCGGACTCCGGAGCTTTCTTCTCTCAAGATCTGCGATCTGATGTCATCGCCGGCGCTGACGCTCCATACGGAGCAGACTCTCGAACAGGCCGTGGCGCGATTCCACGAAGGCAAACCCGGCTATCCCGTAGTGGACCGGGAGGGCGCGCTCGCGGGTTATTGCGGCCGGGCTGAGTTGTACGACGCGTTACTCGCGATGCTGTCACCCGCCGCTCCGGTGAAGGAATTCATGCGAACCGAGCCGGTCAGCGCCCGCGAAGATGAAAATCTGCTCGAAGCAGTGAGGCGGCTGATGCGCAGTGGGATGGAAGTGCTGCCGATTGTAGCGGCCGACGGCAGCCGCAGAGTTGTGGGCGTGCTTAGCCCCATCGACGTATTCCGGCGCTATATCCGGGAAACGGCAGGGGCTGCGCTGCAATAACGCCCGAGCTTACATTTAGTGCTTCGCAGGGCCGGCGTGTTCGGCAGCCGCTTTTGCCTCCGTGGCATTCGGGTCTGGTCCCGCACTCTGGGGCGGCGAGAATTGCACAATCACCGTGATGCGGCGATTGGATGCGTCCTCAGGGTGATCGGGCAGCCGTAGCTTTTGATCCGCAAATCCTCGGACCGCTTTGATCTGATCGGGTCGCAAACCGCTTGCCTGCATTACTCGCCTGGCGGCATTCGCGCGATCAGCGGAGAGCTCCCAATTGGTGTAGTCCCCGCCGCCTGAGTATGGCCGCGAGTCGGTGTGCCCTTCGATAACAATTCCGTTCGGCAGCTTTGTGAGCTCTTTTGTTAGAAGAGTCAACAGATCGCGCCCGTTTGCACTCGGAATGGCGCTGCCGGAATCGAAGAATGTGCCTGCTTCACTCTCCGTCAGCTCGATACGCAATCCTTCGCCGGTGATGGTGATGCGAACATGTTCCCTCATGGCTTCAAACCCGGGCGCAGCCTTCAACGTGGACTCCAGCTTGTCTTTGAGTTTGGCCATGTCGTTCCGGCTGATGGTCAGGCCTTCACCCAATCCGTTTTGTCCCGAGCCTGTTTTATGCGAGTAACCAGCGGGGTCTTTGAAGTATCCACCTACGGCTTTCTGGACCTTGACGCTCGAGCTGAGCAACCACAGCACGATGAACAATGCCATCATGGCGGTGACAAAGTCCGCGTAGGCTACCTTCCAGGCGCCGCCGTGGTGGCCGCCGTGGTGCTGCTTCTTTTTGACGACGATAATGACGGGTTGTGCGGATGACGTGTGCTGGCTCATGCGGCTTTGGAGGCTGCGGCCGAGTCACCGGAACCGGCTCGGCACGCCTTCTCCACCTCCTGGAAGGCAGGTCTGACTTCCACGGGAATCGCGCGCCGTGCGAACTCAACGGCTAGAGGCGGCGCCACTCCCTTGATGAACGAAATGAGTCCCATCCGGACGCAGTTGTAGTACTGCGATTCGGCCTCATTGCATTTAGTCATCCTCGACGCCAATGGACCAAAAAGCCCGTAGCACATCAGAATTCCCAGAAAGGTTCCGACCAGGGCGGCGGCGACCTTATGACCGATCTCCTCCGGCGGTCCTCCCAATGCACCCATCGTGATGACGACTCCGAGCACGGCGGCGACAATGCCCAGCCCAGGGAGAGAGTCAGCGACGGTTGACAGCGCCGCGACAGGCTCGGTATCCCCTCGATGGCGAATCTCGATATCGAGCTCCATCATCTGGTCGAGATCATGCGCCGCCGCCGCGCCGGTGATGGCCATGCGCAGCGTGTCGCAGATAAATGAGACTGCACCCTCGTGCTTTAAGAACCAGCCATGCTTGCTGAAAAGCGGACTCTTGGCCGGATCTTCGATATCGGATTCCAGGTCAACCAGGCCGCGCTTCCGGGCCGCGGAAAACAATTCGTTCAGCAGTTTGAGTGTCTCAAGGTAATGGTGCCGGTCGAATTCGTCGGGCTTCAGCAGCTTCAGCAGGCCCTTGAGCATGCGGATGACAGTGCTCATCGGGTTCGCGATCAGCACAGTACCGGCCGCGGCGCCTCCGATAATCACCAGCTCGGCCGGCTGCAGCAAAACGAGCAGTTTGCCATGCTCGAGCAGGTACCCTCCTACAATCGCGCCGAAGACAACAACAATTCCGATAATCGTAAACATGGCGTACCCGCGAGTCCCCGTCCATGACTCTCATCGTCCGCTCCGGTAGTTTGTTCGCCCGAATTGCTGAGCCGCGATTGGGGAAGCGATCTCCGACGACCCAAGTGAACTTTGGGTTAACTGATGGCTAACTGCTCTACTGAGGCCGGACGATCCGGGCGCGCCTGTTCTTTCTTGTTTTCAAAGAGGATTGCCACGGAATCCGGCGGTAACGTCAACTCGCGACCGGAGAAGTGAGCGCCATGTGCGGAGGCCAGCAGGATTTCGCTGTCAGCTTTTAGATCGCGCCGGCGCCAGTTGCCGAAATTACACAGCACGGTAATGCGGCCGCGCCGGACCTCCAGCCAGTTCTCGCGCTCGTCAAAGGATACCCGCACGTTCGGAAAGCAACCGTCGGTCAGCTCCGGGTATTGGCGCCGCAAGCGGATCAGCTTGCGGTACCAGTCAAACAATTCCGCATGATCCGCCTCGCCGATCTCCTCCCACAGCAACTTCGAGCGTTCGAACGTCTGCGGATCCTGCGGGTCGGGAACGCTGTCCGGCGGCCATCCGAATGCGATGAACTCGTTCCGCCGGCCTTCCGAAACAGCTCGGGCAAGCTCGGCGTCCTCATGGCTGGTGAAGTATTGAAACGGCGATGAGGCTCCCCATTCTTCGCCCTGAAACAGGAGGGGCACGAAGGGAGAGGTCAGCAGAAGCGTTGCGCCGATAAAGAGCCGTCCGCGGGTGGTCAGGTGCCCGATTCGCTCGCCTCGGGCGCGGTTACCAATCTGGTCATGGTTCTGGAGGAAGGCCACGAAGCGGTGGCCGGAAAGACCTTCAACCGGGCGTCCATGGCGGCAACCGCGGAAACGGGAATAACAGCCGTCGTACACAAATGCTTTAGAGAGAGACTTGGCCAATTGAGCGAGCGAGCCGAAATCGGTGTAATAACCATTGCGCTCGCCCGTCAGCACGGTGTGCAAAGCATGATGGAAGTCATCGTTCCACTGGGCATCAAGACCGTAGCCCCCCACCTCGGGCACGCGCACCAGGCGCGGATTATTCAGATCGCTTTCAGCGATGGTGATCAGGTGCCGTCCAAGCTGTGCTTCCAACAGGCGGACTTCGCGGGCGAGCTGCTCCAGGAAGTGTACGGCTGAATTGTCGAACAGCGCATGCACGGCATCGATGCGCAGGCCGTCAATATGATACTCGCGGAGCCAGTGAAGCGCGTTATCGCACAGGAACCGGCGCACCTGATCGCTACCCGCGCCGTCGAGGTTCATAGCCGGGCCCCACGGTGTTGCATGCCGCCGTGTGAAATACGGACCGAACCGTTCCAGGTAGTTGCCCGTGGGGCCAAGATGGTTGTAAACCACGTCCAGAATGACAGCCAGACGATGCTGATGACAGGCATCCACGAAACGCTTGAGGCCGTCCGGTCCCCCATAACCATGGTGCGGAGCATACAGATCGACGCCGTCGTAGCCCCAGCCCCATGCCCCCGGAAATTCCGCCACTGGCATCAACTCGACGTGTGTAACGCCGAGATCCACGAGGTGCCCGAGTCGTTCGATGGCTGAGTCGAAGGTTCCTTCGGGTGTGAACGTTCCGATGTGCAGCTCATACAGAATGGCCGATGATAAAGGGCTGGCGCACCATCCCGCATCTGTCCAGGGAAATGCAGCATGATCCACAACACGCGACAATCCGTGCACTCCGTGAGGTTGCCAGTGGGAACGCGGATCGGGGACTGGCGGGCCCCCATCCGGCACGAATGCGTATTCAGCGCCGGGCTCGACCGCGACCGACACCTCCCACCAGCCTCCGCCGCTCTCGGCCATCTGCTTGCTTTGGCCCGCGAGCTGAAGCGAAACCGAGCGGCAGTTTGGAGCCCACACATGAAAAAGGCATTTCCTTGTCACAATACTTTGCCTTCTATACCCAAATTACCAATCCCTGGGGATACCTGAAATTTATCCGGCGGGCTTAAGCCGAACGCGCAGGTAAACGTTCACGCCCCAGGGAGCCGCACCATAGTAAGGCTGGATGGCGGCGGGGATTACATAACGTGTGAAGTTGGCGCCGATGCCAGATTCGACGCTCTGAAAAATGGCGAGGTCGCGCGTGTAGCCTATGGTGTATGCCTGGATGCGGAATGCACTTCCAACAGTATGTGCGAGATGCTCTTCGATATCGGGCTGATTGGCAAAGAGCTCGTTCTTGTCAACCAGTTCCATCCGGCCGGTCAGGAAATTCTTCCGGCTGAGCGGATAGAGCGATTCCAGCAGATACGAATTCAGATTATGCCGCGCGGGAATCGCATGATTGCGTCCCCAGATCAGACTTGTGGACCAGGCATTGCCGCGTCCCGTGGGCCGCGTGTAGTGGAGCGAGGCTGTAGTGCGCACGATGTCGCCGTGCTCGCCGCGCTCCGGACCAGTGAGGCGGCCGGCGGAAATCTGCGCCATCCAATTCTTCGACGGGAAAATCGAAAGCCGGCCGGAATAAGAGTTCATGGGACCCCAGTCGATGTTCCACCGGTTCTCATTCGGTTCACTGCCGTAAAATCCGCTGGCTTCGAAGCGCAGCCAGGCGTGCTTCACGGTCACTGTAACTACGTTATTCGCAATGTGGGACGAATCCTGCCAGTGGTGGCCTAACGGGGCTTGCGGCAATTCGAGAGCCGAGGCGCGATGCGGAAACGCAACGGGCCCCAATGCCGGGTCGCCTACAGGTGCGTAGGATGCCTGTAATATCGTGCTTTCGCCGATCGAGTGCGCGTACTGCACTGCGAGGCCCATGAAGAGGTCGTGCGGATGCTGAGCGTCAACCAGGTGGCGGCCGTAAGCCGTTTCACCCGTTTGAAACAGTTCCGGGTAACTCCGGTTCGTGATAGTGGCCGGATCGAGGCTCCACATGCTTTGCAGCATGATGCTTCCCCGGCCAAGGGAATGGAGCAACGAGACCATGAACCAGTTTGGGGCGTAAAACTTATCGTGCCCGCGCGGTCCACTTTGTTGTGTATCGACAAGGAATGCCTGCCCCATCAGCATCAGGCGCCAGGAACCCAGACGCGGCATCAGCATCGGCATCGGCCAGGACTGCGGGTTCATGCTGGTGCCCGACGCCGTGTTCATAAGGTACATCTCAGCCGCGTTCATGTCCGGATCGTGCGCCATTCCGCCTGTACCGTGGGCGTGACTGTGCTGATGTTCGTGCGCTTGTTGATCATGCGCGGCGGATTGCTGGGCCGCTACCCGGGCAGAAAAGAGCGCAAGCCCCCCGATGGCCACGCATACAGCCAAAAGCGCGCTATGTATGAAGGAAAGCATCGAAGTTGCAAGCCCGCGAAGGGCCACCGCGTCTGTCCTCATAGTAGCAGCCGATTCACACCTCACTCCCGCGATACTGAAACGTAAGGGACAGACGCAAACTTGTGCAGTATGAGAACACACGTGCTTGGTTCCCGTCGAAGGCGGCTATTGCGCAAAGCTGAGGCGGACGCCGGTAGTAAGCAGTAGATCGTTGGTCTTCCTTGTGGGCGCCGGATCCGTGATGTAACGGTCTGCAAAAGAGATCTGCCACGAAAGCCACTTCTTCAGTTTGGTATCGATGCCCAGGTCGAAGTTCACGCGATATTCTCCAGTCCGCGACAGATTATTGAACATACGGAACGATTGCTTCAGCGATGTGATACCCGAGAGACGATAGAGGAAATCATCGCCCCAGAATGCCTCGGCCGAGTTTCGCGAGTTGGAAGCGCCTGGCGCGGCGCTGAGAGGGATGCTGTAATTCTCGCGGTTGTAGGAGATGCCCGCCAGCACGTCTAACTGCCGGATATCGGTTTTGAACACGTGATATCCGAGGCCGCCGCCGACAACGAACCGCAAATCCAGATTTTGAAACCGGTCGTGCTCATAGTCGTTAAAGACGTTTACAAACAGATGGGAGTTGACGTTTCGATCATACGCCCAGCCTCCGCGGATCGCCTTTGCGGTATCCGTAACTCGATTCTCGATCAGGCCGCGTGCATAGATCTGGTTCAGATACAACCGGATCTGGTCATTGCCGGTGACTCGCGCGGCGAAGAAGTTCGTGGTGAACGTAGTGGTTTGAGAGTTGCCCCTGGCCGCGGCCAGTCCCACGTCAATGTAACCGCTCCATAAATCCGTAAGGGGAGGATGCAGAAGCCGGTCAAATCGCGCCTGCTCGTCGGCATTGCGCATGGCCTCCACCTGTGCCACCGGGACCTCGCGGGACTGGCCAGGAGCGGCGATCTGGACCCGGCCGCCGGTGGTTTTCAAGGGCCCGGATACGGTGCTGCCGTCCGGAAGAACAACCCAAACCGGCTGATCGGAGGCAAGCGTTGCGACATCCGCCCACTTGATCGTGAGGTCACCCATCGCATCGCTTTTGAAGCTCAGAGAATCCCCGTCTTTCTTGACAATTTTTCCGGTTACGCGGTCGCCGTTCTTTAAAGTGACCTGATCGCCCAACACTGAAGTGCCGGTGACAACAGTCAGAGCAGCAATCGTGAGAAACAGTTGCGAAGGTTTCGCCGAGCACATCCCTTCAGTATAGAGATGTTGCGGGTTTCACAGCCGGTGTTTAGGCCGCACCCGCTTGTTGCAGTTGCTTTCTATAGAAGGCCAGGTCGCGGCGCAGGATCGACAGGAATTGCACTTTCGAGATACTCATGGCTGTTTTGCCCGAGTCGGCGCCGCCGAGCTCCGGATATTCAAAGTGGACCTGAACGGGACCCGTGTATCCGGCTTTTTTGATCATGCCGAAGAAGCGCGAAAAATTCACCATGCCCTGACCTGGGGCGCACCACATCGGCGCCCAATTGCCCTTCGACCCGATGCCCCATCGAAAATCTTTCAGCGCGACGCCGCGCATCATCGGTGCAGTGAGCCGTGCGCTGTGAATCCAACCGCCAAGGCCTCCTTCGACAGTCGCATGCCCAATGTCGTAATTCACACCCACATAGCGGGAGTCGAAATCCTTGAGCACATACCACAAATCCCAGATCGAGGCGCCGACCTGCCCGACGCCGGAGTGCGTGTGGTACATGGCACAGATGTTATATTCGCGGTTCAGGTCGGCCAAGTCCTTTACGCGCGGGCGGAGATCGGCAAGCTGGTCGGCGATGCTTTTGTTTTCCGAGTATACGAAACCGCCCCAGCGGTAGTAGCGAATGCCCAGCCGGCTGGCGGTCTTGACAATGGCCTCGGCGTGCGGAGAGCGCGCGTCGACGATGCCCGCGGTGATCATCGGCAGCTCCAATCCGGCGCTGCGCGTGATCTCGGCAACCTTCGGAAGGTCGTCTTCGACGCGCTCCGGCAGCACGTGCCCTCCCTGCCGGACAGTGAGATCCACCCCGTCGAAGCCAACCTCCTTGGAGAGGGCCGCTGTCTCTTTCCAGTCGGTCCACTGAAAGTGCTTGGAGAACACGCAGAGTTTCGGAGGCCAGCTATCGGCCGCCTGCCCGCGCGATTGTGCCGTCAACCCTAGCGCGACGGCCGCGAGCGCGTGCCGGCGGGAAAGCTTCCGTGATTCAGGAGCGAACGATGACATGAACGTGATTCCTCGCTGTGCGATCCCCTCATCATAGCTCCGAATCGGCGGCTCAGCGGCGAGGCAGCGAGAGCTCTTTGTGCCGGGCGATATAGCCGGCGAAGTACTCGGAAAATGCGGTCTGAAGAGCTTCGCGGGCCTTCCCTGATTGACGCACAGGGCGGCTTTCGAGCTGCACAACCGGCAGGAGATCGCGCGTTGTGGAAGTGATAAACACCTCATCGGCGCGCTCCAGGTCGGCGGGAAGCAGTGTTTTCTCGGCCACGGGGTGTCCGGGAACTTCGATTTCCGAGACGAGCAGTTCGCGTGTGATCCCTGGCAGACAGCCCGAGCTGAGCGGCGGAGTCCATACGCGGTTTCCTTCGGCGATGAACAGATTCGCCGAGGTGCACTCGGACACTTCACCACGCTCGTTCAGGAGAATGGTCTCATCGAACCCCCGGCTCTGCGCCTGCTCAAGCCAGGCCAGATTCGCGGCCCACGAGAGGATCTTTGCGCCGGCGAAAGCAGAGGCTGCGTGCCGCGCCTGAGGCGTATAACACAGCTTCACGCCGGACCCCCAACGCTTGGGTTCGGCCAGCATCGCGACCAGATCGTAATCCCGCGTGTTCCCCGGCCCCTCCCACATTCCGCCGCGATTGCGCACCACGATTACCCGGAGAGTGGCATCCGGCGCCTGGTTCGCCTCGATCAGTTCCAGAAGCCGCTTGCGGGTGGCTTGGGCATCTTCGGGAAATGGAATATGCAGCAGCGTGGCATCCCGCCGCATGCGAGCCCAGTGCCGCTCATAGGCAAACAGCACGCCTTCAGCCACCCGGATCGTGCTAAACACTCCCCAGCCCGAAAGCAGTCCAACTTGTCCTGGAGCCAGCAGCTTCTCGGAAGCGGGCCGGATCTCTTCGTTGTGCAGAATGAGCGGATACACGACCTCTTCATTCTAACGGGTAAACTGGGGAAAGGCTTTGTGCCGGCGATGCTCGAAAATCTGCTGACGGAACAATTAAATCCTGCTTCCGAGAATATCGATGCGCAGTCGACCGAAGCCATCCTGCGCATCATCAATGCGGAAGACCGCCGGGTTGCCGAAGCCGTGGAAAAGGAGATTCCGGCAATCGCCAAGGCGGTCGATGCGATTGTCTGCGCGTTCGAGCGGGGCGGCCACCTGTTCTATATCGGCGCGGGTACCAGCGGCAGGCTCGGTGTGCTGGACGCAGCGGAATGCCCGCCAACCTTTAACGCCGATCCTGAGCTGGTGCGCGGCATTATCGCGGGCGGTGAGCGGGCGCTGGCGCATGCCACGGAAGCCAGTGAAGATGATCCCGCCTCCGGGGCCCGTGATCTGGAAGCCTCTCGGTTTCAAAGCGCCGATGTACTGGTTGGAATCGCAGCCAGCGGCCGGACGCCATATGTGTTGGGGGCTATCCGTGAGGCGCGTAAGCTCGGTGCGGTGACCATCGGAATCAGTTGTACGCCGTGCTCGGAGCTGTCGCGCGCGGTGGATATTCCGATTACTCCGCTTGTCGGTCCGGAGGTGATAGCCGGCTCCACGCGCATGAAGGCTGGTACGGCGACGAAGCTCGTGCTGAACATGCTGAGTACCGCCGCTTTCATTCGTCTCGGGTATGTCTATGGCAACCTGATGGTGAATGTGCAGCCGAACAACAGCAAGCTCACGGATCGCGCCCGCCGGATCGTAGCGCAGGCGGCAGGTATAGAGTACGAGCGCGCGGCGGAGCTGCTCGCCTCGGCAGGGAACAGCGTGCGTACGGCGATTTTGATGGCCAAGACGGGAGCAGACCGAAGCGCAGCGGAGCGGCGGCTGGCTTCCGCTGGCGGAAGCATATCCAGGGCTCTTTCCGGACCTTAGGAGGCCAAAACGCCGGCTCCCTTGTCGCGGCCCGGTAGGCTTGGTGATGCGCTGAGCCGCGCGCAGCAAGCGATTTCAAATTCTCATGGACAGATTCGTTATTAAAGGCGGTCCTGCTTTGCAGGGCGAAATACCCATCGGCGGATCAAAGAATTCCGCGCTTCCGGCGCTGGCCGCCGCCTTGCTGACGGCTGAGCCGGTGACTTTGCGCCGGATCCCGCGAGTGCGCGATATCCGCACCATGCAGCGGCTGCTGGTGGATATCGGCAGCCAGGTGACGGTAGAGGGCGAGACCATGCATTTGCAGACGCCGGAGATCGTGTCGCCCGAGGCGCCCTATGAATTGGTTAAAACGATGCGCGCATCGAGCCTGGTGCTCGGGCCGCTGGTAGCCCGCTGCGGCCACGCCAGGGTTTCGCTGCCGGGCGGCTGCGCCATAGGCGCGCGTCCCATCAACCTGCACCTCTCGGGCCTGGAGCAGTTGGGTGCGCGCATCCGGCAGGAGCACGGGTATATCGAGGCCGAAGCTTCCGGCGGCCTGCGCGGCGCGAATGTCCATTTCGATCGCATCACCGTAACCGGGACCGAAGATTTGATGATGGCCGCGGTTCTGGCGCGCGGTGAAACCATTCTGCGAAACGCCGCCCGGGAGCCGGAAGTGGTGGATCTGGCCGCTTTACTGACCAGGATGGGTGCGCGCATCGAAGGCGCCGGATCGTCGACCATCCGGATTCAAGGCGTTGCGAGCCTCCACGGTGCTGACCATACGATCATTGCCGATCGCATTGAAGCGGGAACCTTTTTGATTGCCGGGGCCATTACCGGTGGAGATATCAAGATCACGGCCTGCGTGCCGGAGCATGTTGGCGCTCTCTCGGCGAAGCTTCAGCAGGCAGGCGCCGAAATTACGCAATTGGACGGCGCATCGCTGCGCATCTGCGCTCCGCGCCGGCTGCGCTCGGTGGACGTGACAACCGAGGAATATCCGGGCTTTGCGACCGACCTGCAAGCCCAGTACATGGCCCTGATGACGCAGGCCGAGGGCATCGCGATCGTGGTGGAAACCATTTTTGAGAACCGATTCATGCACGCGCTGGAATTGGCCCGCATGGGCGCCAATATCCGCCTGGAAGGGCGGCAGGCAATCGTGGCCGGGCCCACGCAGTTGACCGGGGCGGGCGTGATCGCTTCCGATCTCCGCGCCAGCGCGTCGCTTGTGCTGGCCGCGCTTGTGGCGCGGGGCGAGACGGTGATCGATCGCGTATACCACATCGATCGTGGCTATGAGAGAATCGAAGCGAAACTCGCGCGAGTGGGGGCACGTATCCGCCGCGTAGATTAAAGGAATCGGAATGGCGCACAACCCTGAATTTCTGAAGCTGGTCCAAGACGCGAAATCGCGCGTGCAGGAGATCGACATCGAAGGCTATCGGAAGATGCGTGAGCAAGGAAAGCAACACCTTCTGGTTGATGTGCGTGAAGACAGCGAATGGCAGGCAGGCCATGCCGCGGGGGCAATTCACCTCGGCAAGGGCGTGATTGAGCGCGATATCGAAACGAAGGTACCGGATAAAAATACTACGCTGGTGCTGTATTGCGGCGGCGGTTTCCGCTCCGCGCTCGCGGCCGACGCACTACAAAAGATGGGGTACAAGGACGCGATCTCCCTCGATGGCGGATGGCGGGCCTGGCAAGAGGCGCGTCTGCCGGTCGAGAGATAGGCCGGTTCGGGAGTTATCGTAAAATCGAAGGTTGGCGGAGTTTCTCGTTACCGTAGTAATTCCCAGCCTGGCTGCCGATTCCAAACTTCTGGAGTGCGTCCTGTCACTGAAGCGGCAGACCAACCGCGATTTCGAAACAGTCGTAGTGGACAATAGCGGCAAAGGTCTGGTGCGCCGCTCTCCAGCCGGGGCGCACGTCACGGACGTGATCGAAAACGACTGTAATGTGGGCTTCGGCCGCGCCATCAATCAGGCTTTCGCGCGGTCGCGCGCTCCGTATCTGGCAACGTTGAACGACGATGCCGTAGCGCGGCCGCAGTGGCTTGACGCTCTGGTGAAGGCGATGCAAGCCCGGCCGGACGTCGGCATGTGCGCATCGCAGGTCCGCCTCTTCGAAGAAGACCAACTGGATTCGGCCGGCATGCTCATCTGCGGCGATGCGAGCAGTAAGCAACGCGGCCACCTCTGTCCGCCCGATCGCTTCCCCGTCCAGGAAGAGACGTTATTCCCCAGCGGTTCAGCCGCCCTCTACCGGCGGGAGATGCTGGAGCAGATCGGCCTGTTCGACGAAGAGTTCTTCCTCTACTGTGAAGATACGGATCTTGGGCTTCGCGCCCGCTGGGCCGGCTGGCGCTGCCTCTATGTGCCGGAAGCAGTGGTTGAGCACCACTATTCCCATTCGGCCGGCCCGGCATCTCAGTTGAAAGCGTATTATGTAGAGCGCAACCGGCTGTTCGCGTTGGTCAAGAATTTTCCGCGTGGGATGCTGGCGGCGGCGCCATTGGTGTCCGCCGCCCGTTACGGCTGGCACCTTTGGTACATGCTCGGCGGGCGAGGCGCGGCGGCACGGTTCCGCTTGGAAGGCAACGGCGGCTGGCGCATGTTGTGGTTCGTGCTTCGGGCCCATGCCGCTTTGCTCGGCCATGCGCGATCGCTGTGGCGCAAGCGTCGCGCCATCCGCCGTAGCGCGCGGGTGTCGCCGGCCGTGTACCGGCGCACTTTGCGTGCTCACTCCATTTCGGCGCGCCGCATCGCGGAACTGTGATGATAGCTCCGGGACCGGATTCGCTGCTGATCATTGTCCCGGCCTTCAACGAAGAGGGCGCGGTTGCCGGAGTAGTCCGTTCCATTCGGGCGGTGGTTCCGGGGGTGCGCATCCTGGTGATCGACGACTGCTCGGTTGACGCGACGGTAACAGCGGCTCGCAGCGCGGGTGCGGAGGTTTTGCGGCTCCCTCATCATCTTGGCCTGGGCGGATGCGTGCAGGCGGGTTATAAGCTCGCCTATGAGCTCGGCTATCAATATGTCATTCGCGTGGATGGGGACGGCCAGCACGATGCCTACGACATTCCGCGACTCTTCGAAGAGCTTCGCACTTCCGGCTGCCAGATGGTCATCGGATCGAGGTTCGTTGAGAACAATGGGGCGCGAACCGGCTCGCTGCGCACGCTGGGCATCCGTTTTTTTCGGCTGGTGCTGCGCCCGATTCTCGGCAAGCCCGTGCACGACCCGACCTCGGGATTCGTCGGCGTGAACCGCAGCGCTCTGGAAGTTTTCAGCACGAGCTTTCCTCTCGAATATCCCGAGATCGAAGCGTTAGTAGTTTTGCAGCGCAAGGCCTTCCGGTTTCAAGAGGTGCCCTGCAAGATGCTGCCGCGGACCACCGGCCGTTCCTCGATTACTGCGGTGAAGTCCATCTATTACATCGTCCACGTGCTGCTCGGAGTCTTTGTCAATGTACTCAAGTATGACGGCCGCAAGCGGCAGTGGCTCCGGCAAAAGCCTAAGTGAGCAAGACGGGAGAACAAAATGGACAGTCTGCTGAATTTAATGACGATCATCAGCGCGCTGCTCATCCTGCTGGTGCTGGTTTCGCTGCGGCGCGCGCACATTCGAGTTGAATATTCGGTGACGTGGCTTGCGGGCGCCGTGGCTCTGCTGGTGCTTTCGCGCTCCCGAGCGCTGCTTGAGGCGCTCGCGCATCTGCTGGGCATCTCATATGCACCGCTGACGCTGTTTGTACTGGTCGGGTGTGTGTTCCTGCTCATGTTCTTCCGGTTCTCGATCATTATTTCCAAGCTGCGCGACAACAATATCGCGCTGGCGCAGCGGCTGGCGATTCTGGAGTATCACATCAAACGCCTGCAAGAGCGTGGTTCCGGCTCATGAGGAGGCCATGAAAGCGAAAACGCGAAGAGGCGCGGCGCGCGGAACCGTTACACCGCCGAAGCCGAAGCGAAAATGGCTGCTTCCCGCAGGCATTCTCGCCATCCTCGTAATTGCGATCGAGGCGTATGGCCCGGTGCTCTATGGCCCATTCCTTTTCGATGATCAGTACCTGCCCTTCATGTCCCCCACGTACCCCAGCGCACTGCGAGCCTGGGTGAGCGGCGTGCGGCCGCTGTTGATGACTACGTACTGGGTGAATCTTCAAACCTCCGGCACCGATCCGTACCCGTATCATTTGCTGAATATCCTTTTTCACGCGATGAATGCAGTCCTGACATTCTTCATCGTGCGAAAGATCCTGTCGCTGGCGGGACCGGCCGCGGCCCGGCGCGATCTGGTGTCGGCTTTCTGTGCTCTTCTCTTCCTGCTGCACCCGGTCCAGACCGAATCGGTTTCATACGTTGCGAGCCGCTCGGAAAACCAGAGCCTGCTATTCTTCCTGGGAGCATTTGCGCTCTTTCTTTACCGGCGCAGGCCCGCGATTTCATGGACGGTTTCGACCGGAGTTCTCATTCTGTTCGGCGCGGCTTTGGCCACCAAAGAGCACACATTCGTACTGCCGGCCCTATTGCTCCTCAGCGATTATTATTGGAATCCGGGCTTTAGCTTTGAGGGCATCCGGCGCAACTGGCGGCTCTACGGCCCGCTCGCGGCCGGAGCGCTCGGCGGCGCGCTCTTCATCTGGAAGATTCTTGCGGCGGCAGGGAGCGCGGGCTTCGGCATGAAGGATTTGCCCTGGTATCAGTATTTCTTCACCGAGTGCCGCGCTTTTTTCGTGTATCTGCGGCTCTTCATCTTTCCCGCGGGGCAGACAGTCGACTACGATTTTCCGATTTCGCGCACGCTATTCGATCACGGAGCCATCTTCGGCCTGCTCGTAATCCTGCTTCTCACGGCCGTGGCACTCTGGTTTCGCCGGCGCTTTCCGCTTGCTTCTTATGGATTTCTCGCGTACCTGATCCTGATGGCTCCTACTTCTTCTTTCGTTCCGATCCGGGATCCGATTGCCGAGCGGCGGCTCTACCTGCCATTCCTTGGTCTGCTGCTGATTGCGGCAGAGTTTCTTCTGAGGCTGCGCGTCGAGCGGCGAGCGGTGGCGGGCACGCTAGCGGGACTTGTGTTAGTGGCTGGGGTTCTTACCTATCAGCGCAACCTGCTCTGGGCCGATCCTGTCGCGTTCTGGCAGGATACCGTGAACAAATCGCCGCGTAACGCGCGCGCTCATTTTCAACTGGGGTACGCGTATTTCCAGCAGAACCGGTGCGATCTTGCTGCGCAGGAATACCAGAAGGTAGCCGAGCTCCAGCCGCCCCGCTACGATCTTCTGGTCGATTGGGCGCACGCCTATGACTGCCTCAATCGCCCGCAGGACGCGCTGGCCAAGCTGCGGCAGGCCGCGGCGCTCGAGCCCAGCGCCCACGTCTATTCGCAGATCGGGATGATTTACGGCAAGCAATCCAGGTGGGCCGATGCGCTCAATGCGCTGGCGATGGCGGAAAAAATCGATCCGAACTACGCGACCACCTACGTGTACCGCGGCGACGTCCATATCTCGACCAACGATGCGGCCGCCGCCGCCGAGGACTACCGGCGCGCGCTGTCAATTGACCCGGCAAATTCGCCCGCTCGTCAGGGCCTGATTATGGCGGAGCAGCGTCTGCGCCGCCCCGCTCGATGAGGCCGCTGCGCATCGGAATTAATGCCCTCTACCTGATACCGGGCGGCGTCGGCGGGACGGAAATTTATCTGCGAAGCCTCCTCGCGGCGCTCGCTGAAATCGATGCCACTAACGAATACTTCGTCTTCACCAACCGCGAGACCGGCGCCGATCTAATGCCGAAATCCTGCAACTTTCATTGGCGTCCTCAGAATATCCGGGCTTCCCTCCGGCCCGCCCGCATTCTTTGGGAGCAGACCGTGCTGCCCTTGGCGGCGGCCAGGCTTGGCATACATGTGCTGTTCAATCCGGGCTTCACCGCCCCGGTATATTCGCACTGCCCGATGGTCACAGTGTTTCACGATCTCCAGCACAAGCGCCATCCGGAGTACTTCCGCTGGTTCGATCTTCCGTTCTGGCGGTTGCTGTTGTTCGCTTCGGCGCAGATTTCCGATATCGTGCTGGCCGATTCCGAGAACACCCGCTCGGATCTGCTGCGCTTCTATCGGCTTCCCCCGCGAAAGGTGCGAGTGGTTCCGCTGGGCGTCGACCCGGTGTTTTTTCGCTTGCCTCGAACAGGTGAGGCCCGGAATCCGGACCCGTTCCTGCTGGCCGTTTCCACCTTGCATCCGCACAAGAACCTCGACCGCCTGCTGGAAGCGTTCGCGGAGTTTCGGCGTTTGCAGCCGCAATACCGCCTCGTGATTACCGGGCTGCGCGGATTCTACACCGAAGCGCTCGAAAGATTGCGCGATTCCTTGGGATTGGGCGGAGCAGTCGAGTTCACAGGCTGGATTCCGCGCGAGCAGCTTTATGAATTGTATGCGCGGGCATCTGCGTTCCTGTACCCGTCGATGTTCGAAGGGTTCGGCCTGCCGGTGGTGGAAGCGCTGGCTGCGGGAATTCCGACTGGCTGCTCGAATATTCAGCCGCTGGCGGGAATCGCGGGTGCCGCGGCGCTGCAGTTCAATCCGCACGACACACGGGAGATTGCCGGCGCAATGCTGCGCTTAACTTCGGACGAGCCGCTGCGCTCCAGGCTCTCGGTGGAAGGCCCAGCGCGGGCAGCGTGCTTTTCCTGGGCGGTGACAGCCCGCGCCACCCTTGACGCGCTGGTTGCCGCGGCTTGACTGCTAATTCCAGCAGCCACATACTCGGGAGAGTGGACCGGCATCGAAATTCTTGTCACAAAGCGCCCCGTCCGAGCGTTTTCTGAATAGCAGGTTGAGAATGGAGCGGTCTATATGGATCACGCGGGCGAGGCGGCGATGCGGCCGCCGCTGCGCTCCGAGGTGTTAAGCAGCGGAGATGCAGGGTGGCCCGAGTCTGCGTTCGAAGCAGCCTTTATCGCGCACTACCCGCGCATAGTCACAGTGATCTATCGCATAGTAGGCAATCACTCGCGTGCCGAGGAACTGGCGAGCGATACGTTCCTGAAGCTATACGAACAGCCGTTTTCTCCCGAGCGGTTCCACAACGTGGCGGGGTGGCTGTATCGCACCGCTACACGGCTGGGCTTCGATTCGCTGCGTTCGCTCGCCCGGCGCAAGCGTCACGAATCGGACGCAGGCGGACTGTTTGGTCACGGTACGGCGCCGGCAGACCCGCTCGAGGCGGTTCTTCACGCTGAAAGACAGCGGAACATACGGAAGGCGCTCGTGAAGCTGAAGCCGATCGAGGCGCAGGTGCTGGCGCTGCGAGCCAGCGGCTTTTCCTATCGCGAAGTCGCCGAAGCGGTTGGAGTGAAGGAGCAATCGATCGGGCGCCTGCTAGCGCGTGCCGAAGAAGCTTTTGAGAACGCGTATCGCCGGGAGGAGCGCCGCACGTGTTTCCATCCTCCGAGCCTGCGCTGAAGGAGTGGATATGTGCATTTCAGACGGAGTGCTTCGCTCGAAACTCGATGGAGAATTAAACGAACTGGATGCGAGCGAACTGGCCGCGCACCTGGATCGATGCCAGCAATGCCGCGACCGCGCCGCACTGATCGCTGCGCGGGCCGGGCGTGTGGCGCAGCTTTTTTCTGAGCTCGGGCCCAACCCAGCAGATATGCGGACAGACCCCAGGGCTGCGTACCTGCGGCTCGACCGTGCTGGAGCGGCCATCCGTGAGCCGCTTCATCGCCGTGTGTTCGCGAGACGCTTCACGCCCGCCTGGGGAGCTGCCGCAGCGGTGCTTGTGGCTCTCGGCTTGAGCGCTTCGGGCGCCGGCCGCGCATTCGCGCAGAAGATCCTTGGGATGTTGCGGGTCAATGCTGTGGTTGCGGTGCCCATTGAGCGGAACTTCATGGCCGAAGCAAGAAGCGACGTATTGCAACAGGTGCTGGCGGATAGCGTGGTCAAAACAAAAGAGGGCCGGACTGTGCTCGCGGTCAACCGGGAGGAAGCCGGCCGCCTTGCCGGTTACGACATCCATCTTCCGGAGCTGCGGCAGGACCAGCCGATACTCAAGGTGCACACGGCGCGCGCGTTTCAGTTCACCGCAAGCCAGCAGCGGCTGGCAACGCTGCTGTCCGCCGTGGGCCGCACCGACCTCGCACCACCACCGAATCTGGATGGCGCGAAGGTCTACGTGGATGCGCCGGCTTCGGTCGAGGCGACCTACGGCGATTGCTTGACCGATAATGCCCCGCGCCCCGCCGGACCTCTGCGCTTCGATACGTGTCTGACTGTTGGCCAGGCGCCGAGTCCGACGGTGGTCACGATTCCGGAGCTGAATCTGCAATCCATCGCCGAATTTGGTTTGCAGCTCGCCGGTATGAGTCCGCAGCAGGCCCGAACATTCAGCCAGGCAATTGACTGGACCTCGACACTGGCCATCCCGATACCGCGCGATGCGGCGACGTATGAGCTCGTGAACGTGAACGGCGCGAAAGGCATCCTGATGAATGGCCTGCGCCCGAGGCGCTCGGATCTCCCGCCGTCCTATACGTTACTCTGGGCTAAGAATGGAATGATCTATTCGGTCAGGGGCTATGGAAGTTCAAGTCTGGCAGTGCCGCTGGCCGAATCATTGCGCTAGCTATCTGTGGAAGGCGAAAACAAGCCGCTTGCCGCGTGCGCGGCTCAGAAAGTGCCGGACTCGCGACCGGACCCAGCCGGGCTGGCGATCCGTACGGTAGGTCTGCGAAAGAAATTCGTGGACAAGATTGCTGTGCGCGGATTGACGCTCGATGTTCCGCGCGGGGAAGTGTTCGGTTTTCTCGGGCCGAACGGTGCAGGGAAGAGCACATCGGTGAAGATGCTTCTCGGCCTTGTGAAGCCGACGGGAGGTTTTGCGGAGATTCTGGCCCGGCCCGCCGGCGATGTCGAGACCAGAAAACGCGTGGGTTTTCTTCCCGAGCATTTCCGTTTTCACGAATGGCTTTCGGGTGAGGAATTTCTGAGACTGCATTGCCGGCTCTACGGCATGACAGCACCCCTAATTTCGAAGCGCGTTCCCGAATTGCTCGAAGTTGTCGGTCTCGCTGAGCATGGCCGTAAGCGTCTTCGTGACTACTCGAAAGGGATGCTTCAGCGTATCGGCCTTGCCCAAGCGCTTCTCAATAATCCGGAGTTAATCTTCCTCGATGAACCCACTTCGGGTCTGGACCCAGTGGGCAGGCTCCTGGTGCGCGACATCATCCGCGAGCAGCGAAGACGCGGCGCCGCCGTCTTTCTCAATTCGCATTTGCTTTCGGAGGTCGAGATCACCTGCGACCGCGTAGCATTTATCAAGCATGGCGAGGTGCTCGAGGTTCGGGATCTGCGCGAGTGCGCCGCAGGCGAGCTGTCCGTAACTATGCGCGTCGCGAACTGGACCCAGGACGCAGCGCAAGCGCTCGCGCGTTGGGCCAGCGCCATCCGGCTGGAAGGCGATCGTCTCGAAATGCAGGTGATTTCCGAGGATTTCATCCCCGAAATCGTTTCCCAGCTCGTGAGCAGAGGCGCCAGGATCTATCAGGTCAGCTCAAGACAAGCCTCGCTCGAAGAGCTGTTTCTGCGTATCGTGGGCACGGACGGAGGTTTGTGAGAGGCATAGCGGTCATAGCCGGGCTGACCTGCAAGGAAGCGGTTCGCCGCCGCGTTCTGGCCGCATCCGTCGTACTTGGCCTTGCGTTCCTGGTCCTCTACGGTTTCGGCATGCACCTGGTCCTTTCGAGGACATCCGAGACCGTTTTGCGGCAGCCGCTGATCCGGCGACAGATAATCAATACGCTGCTTGTCATGGGTATGTACGCCGTAAACTGGCTGGTTGTCGTTCTCACCATCCTGACGGCGGTGGATACGATTGCGGGCGAGATCAACTCCGGGGTAATCCAGGCTGTAGCAACGAAGCCGGTGAGGCGGTGGGAGATCATCGTTGGCAAGTGGATCGGCTTCGCGGTGATGCTCACCGGCTACATTGTTCTGCTGACCGCCGGCGTGCTGCTGGAAGCTCTGATGATTGCGGGGCAGGCTCCCGCCAACTTCGGCCGCGTTCTCGGGCTGATGCTGCTTGAGAGCTTGCTTCTCTTAGCCGTTACGTTCCGCGCCGGCGCCAGCCTCTCGACGTTAGCCACCGGCGTGGCGGTTTTCGGGTTGCATATTCTTGCGTTTCTCGGCGGTTGGGTGGAGGAATTTGGATGGATTGCGCGCAGCCAGACAGCCATAAACATTGGCGTCCTCGCGAGCGTTTTCATGCCGAGCGAGTCGCTATGGCGCAGGGCGGCATTTGATCTGCAAGGTCCGATTATTGGCGGCTTCGCACGCGGCCCGTTCAGTATAGGCTCTGTTCCGAGTGCGTGGATGGTAGGATACGCAGCCATCTACCTGCTTGCCGCTTTGTTTTTCGCCGTCCGGCGTTTTTCCCGAAGAGATTTATAGCCTTCTCGTGACGCCCTGGTCCCGGTGTTGATCCAGGGTCTGGGCCGGCTCTGCCGCGCGGCTAGCGAAGATGTAAAAAATCGTGAATTGCGAACCGCGCCGGTCGTGCGGTTCATCCAAAGGCTACGATCCGGAGGATTGGTGAAATCAAACCGTCGCAAGTTTTCGAGCATTCTGATGGCAGGTGGGCTATTCACCACGGCGCGGGCGAGTTTAGGTCGTCCGCGAGGGCTTGTAAAGGCAGTAGCCTTTGATGCCTTCCCTATTCTCGACCCGCGCCCTGTCTTCGCGCTTGCCGAGAGCCTTTTTCCGGGCAAGGGGGCAGATCTCGCAGCCGCCTGGAAGACCCGTCAATTTGAGTACACCTGGCTCCGGACGATGTCGCGCCGTTATGTGGACTTCTGGCAAGTTACAGAAGATGCACTCGTGTTCGCCGCGAACATGCTGAAGCTGGATCTAACCGGCAATCAACGTGTTCGCCTGATGGACGCGTATTTGAGAATCCGATGCTGGCCAGATGCACCCGCCGCCCTACGCTCCTTAAAGGACAAGGGAATCCGTCTAGCCTTCCTGTCCAATATGACCTCTGAAATGCTCGAAGCGGGCATTCGTAATTCTGGGCTTGAACAGATTTTTGATCATGTTTTAAGCACCGATCGTGTTGGTGCCTTCAAGCCCGATCCGCGCGCATACCAAATGGGCGTTGATGCTTTCGGCCTCAGGCGCGAAGAAATCTTATTTGCGGCTTTTGCGGGTTGGGACGCGGCAGGCGCGAAGGCGTTCGGATATCCGACGTTCTGGGTAAACCGCCAGAACCAGCCTGCTGAGGAACTCGGTGTGACGGCTGATAATGCCGGTACAACTTTGGACGACCTGATCCGCTACATAAGCAGCTAAATCGCAAATTCCGTCGTCTCCAGAAAACCCATTCGCCGAAGCGCAGTGATGAGGCGATCCGTTTTCGACCTCGAAAGTTCAATTGCTGCCAGACGAAGTCGGCGACACAACGCCATCCAAGCGCGCTTGCCGAAACAATGCGCACGTGGTCCACAACCAGGGCGGCTATGAGGTTGGCGGATTTTTCACAGTCATATCCCCGGAATCGGTTTGCAGGCTTCGGCGCGGCACATGTGTCCACAAGTACGACGTTTTTACCAGCCACGAGGCGCGTGGCTGGCGTCTGCCGATCACGAA